>Ga0316217_10000444_pt1 | contig 58978 bp, 49 predicted proteins | sample 1anoAmetaG_FD_203633 | JGI IMG/M metagenome (GOLD analysis project Ga0316217, IMG submission 203633) | Freshwater microbial communities from Trout Bog Lake, Wisconsin, USA - 1anoA | ecosystem: Environmental > Aquatic > Freshwater > Lake > Hypolimnion/Profundal zone | place: USA: Wisconsin... | reverse complement strand
CACCGACGCCAACCGCATGGAGGTCGGCGAGAAGGTCTTCGGCTCGCGCTGCGGGCACTGCCACACCATCAACGGTAAGTACCGGCCGCTGCGGGGCGTCTTTGAAAAGCAGTCGCCCAGCGATGTGCAGGGTATGTTCGCGGTGCTGGGAAGCATGAGTCCGGACATGCCGAACTTCAATGCACCCGACGACCAGGCCCAGGCGCTGGCGGCCTATATCTCGCAGGAGGCCAACAAACCGCTGCCGCCCGGCTCCACTCCGGCGGAGATGCCAACCGGCAGTACGAAGTCGCAGATGATGCGTCCGAACGGGCCGCTCCAGGAGGTGCGTTAATGCAGACGATTCAGATTCCTCAGGTCGATCCCCTGCCGCTGCCCGGCCCGGTGTGGCTGTTTACGGCGTTGCTTCTGGTGGTATTCACCCTGCACCTGTTGGCCATGAACTCGGCCCTCGGCGGCGGCATTTGGGCGCTGTGGAACTATCTGCGCGGTCGGCACTCGGACCACCCATACTCGCGCCAACTGGCCAATGAGCTGGCCGCGATGCTGCCGACGTTCCTGGCGTTCACGGTCACCCTGGGAGTGGCCGCGCTGCTGTTCGTCCAGGTGCTCTACGGCAACTTCCTGTACACCAGCTCGATCCTGATCGGAGCGCTGTGGCTGTCGGTGATTCCGCTGGTCATCGTGGCCTACTACGGTCTCTACTTCTTCTCCTACAAGGCGGCGCAGGGCAAGGGAATCGCCGGGTGCGTTCTGGCGGTTTCGGTCTGCGTGCTGCTGGGCATCGCCTTCATCTTCGTCAACAACATGACGCTGATGCTGCACCCGGAGAGCTGGCTGGGAATGTATCGCGCCCATCCCAACGGATGGAACCTGAACCTTGGCGACCATTCGGTGCTGCCGCGGTATCTGCACATGGTCAACGGCGCCATGGTGGTCTTTTCGGCCATTCTGGTGGAGATTGGGCTGGCCAAGATCAAGTCGGACGCGGGATACGGAAAGTGGCTGCTGCAGCGGGCGGGCGTGGTGTTTGCGGCCTGCACCGGGCTGCAGTTCCTGTTCGGCTTCTGGCTGCTGGTGGCGATTCCGCGCGACATTGCGTTCTCTTTGCTGCGGGAGCCGCTGACCGGCGGCGTCTTTGGCCTGGCGCTGCTCTCGGCCATTGCGGCCATGCTGCTGATTCTGCTGGGAAGCATGGCGCCGAAGCCCGGAGCGATGGTGCACGCCGGTTTCGGGCTGACGCTGCTTACCCTGTTCCTGATGGTGTGCCTGCGCTTCCTGCTGCGGGTGGCCTACCTGCGGCCTTACGCAAATCTGGGCGCGCTGGCGGTGCATCCGCAAATCGGGGTCATCGCGATCTTCCTGCTGCTGTTTGTGGGCGGATTGGCGACGGTGGGCTACATGCTGGCGCTGGCGTCCAAGGCCGGGAAAACGGGCGCCGCAGCGGTGGCGCGGCGCTGATCGAAAGTTAACCGGTAAGTCTCGACGGGCGGCCTGCGGGCCGCCCGAAATTTTATGCGAAATATGCACACCCAACGGGGCAGAGATGCATTTTTTTGCTCTCAAATCATTGACGTGGTTTACCAAAAAGCTGCATACTTATGCGGTCATCTGAATAATAATTCTGCGTACGGGGCCCCATGTCGAAGCTGTCGCGTCAAAACCTGATTCTGGACCTGGTACAGCAAGAGCCGGTCGCCAACCAGGAGCAACTGCGAAAGCTGCTGTTACGGCAGGGATTCGACGTGACGCAGGCGACCCTGTCGCGGGACATCAACGATCTGGCCCTGGTGAAGACCCCGGCCGGCTACAGCGTTTCGCACGGCGACTCCCAGGCGGAGCCGGGATTTCACTCGGCGGGCCGGCTGGTGCGGGAGTTCGTGATCGAAGTGCGCGAGGCGCAGAACCTGTTGGTCATCAAGACCGCGCCGGGTTCGGCGCAACCGGTGGCGGCGGCCATCGATTCCGAGGGTTGGGTGGAGATTGTGGGCACGGTTGGAGGAGACGATACGATCCTGGTGATTTCACAGAACAAGAAAAACGCGCACCGGGTTTCGCTTCGGATTAAAGGGATGATGCAGTGAGCGCGGCGAAGGTAAAGGCCGCAGTGATGGGCTCGACCGGCTATGCGGGAATCGAGCTGGCGAAGCTGCTGATCAGGCACCCCAAGACGGCAACGCCGCTGTTTTTGTCGCGCCAGGGTGAGACCGCCACGCTGCCGCTGGAAGAGCACTACCCCGAGATTGCGGGCGGCCAGAGCTATCCGCTGGAAGCTTTTTCCTGGGAGCTGTTGAAGTCGCGCGGAATTGATGTATTGTTTCTGGCTACGCCGCACGAGCTCTCGCGTGAACTGGTTCCGGAGGCTCTTGCGCGGGGCTTGCGGATTGTGGATTTGAGCGGCGCCTGGCGGTTGAAGGAAGCGGCCAATCGCGCCGTGTATGGCTTTGAAGACCGCGATGTGGCACGGGCCGCGGAACTGGATCGCACAGCGGTTTACGGACTGCCGGAGCTGCACAGGGACGAGATCCGCCAGGCTGCGCTGGTGGCCAATCCGGGTTGCTATGCAACTTCGGTGATTGTGCCCCTGGCGCCGCTGGTGCGCTCCGGGCTGGTGGATACCAGCCGCGGAGTGGTTTGCGATTGTAAATCGGGCGTCTCCGGGGCGGGCAAGAAGCCTACCCAGAAGACGCATTTTGTGGAAGCTGCCGACAACTTTTCGGCGTATTCGGTGTATGGACATCGCCACACCGGCGAGATCCTGGAACAGGTGGGACTGCATGCGAACGACCTCACTTTTACCCCACATCTGCTGCCTATACCACGCGGCATTCTTTCGACGATCTACGCAGGGCTAACCAGGCCCGTTTCTCCTGACGAAATTGAAGCCGTGTTGCGCGAGTTTTACGACGGTGCCCATTGGGTTCGGATTTTTGGGCATGGCAAGCTGCCGCAGATTCAATACTCGGTGCGCACGAATTATTGCGATGTGGGGTTTCAACTGGCCCCGGATGGAAAGCGCCTCATCGTGGTGTCCTGCCTGGACAACCTGATGAAGGGCGCGGCGGGCCAGGCGCTCCAGAACCTGAACGTGATGTTCGGCTGGGACGAGAAGGAGGGATTCTAGTGATGAAGCTCGTAGTGAAAATTGGCGGTGCGGCGCTTGAAGACAAGACGCTGCTGAAGAAGTGCGCGCAGGCGGTTGCCGACCTGGCGGCCGAAGGACACAAGGTTGCCGTGGTGCACGGCGGAGGCAAGGCGCTGACCGAGACGCTGGCGCGCATGGGCAAGGAGTCCACCTTCGTGAACGGACTGCGGGTCACCGATTCCGACACGCGCGACGTGGCTCTGATGGTGCTGGCGGGCCGGGTGAACAAGCAGCTGGTGGCGGCGATCACCGCGACCGGGCAGGCTGCGGTCGGGCTCTGCGGCGGCGACGGCGCGGCGTTTCTGGCGCGCAAGAAGAAGACCGTAGGCGCCGACCTGGGCTTTGTCGGCGAGATCAGCTCGGTGGATTCGCGCTGGATCGAGGCGATCTGGGACAACGATGGAATTCCGGTGATCTCCAGCCTGGCGCTGGGCTCCGATGGCGAGTACTACAACGTGAACGCCGACCAGATGGCTTCGGCCTGCGCCTCCGGATGTGGGGCCAACGCGCTGATCTTTTTGACCGACGTGGAGGGCGTGAAGGGCGCCGACGGGACGGTCATCCGGTGGCTTTCGACCAACGACATTCCACAGCTGGTGGCCAGCTCCGTGGTACGCGGCGGAATGCTTCCCAAGTTGCAGGCCTGCCAGGACGCGTTGCGGATGGGCGTGCACCGGGTGCGCATTCTGCCCGCGCTGGAGGCCGAGATGCTGCCGGCGTTTTACCAGACTAAAATCGAATGCGGCACGGAGGTCATGGCATCGTGAGTTTGAGCAAGGTACAGAAGGCCGAAGAGAAGTATCTGCTGCATACTTACGACCGGTATCCGATCCTGCTGACGCACGCCAAGGGCGCGTATCTGTACGCCGATGACGGCAGCAAGTATCTGGATTTTCTGAGCGGAATCGGCGTGATGGCCCTGGGGTATTCGCATCCGGCCATCACCAAGGTCATCCGTGAGCAGGCGGGCAAGCTGGTGCATTGCTCCAACCTGTTTTACAGCGAGTATCCGTCGCTGCTGGCGCAGAAGCTGGTGAAGCTCTCCGGACTGGACCGCGCGTTTTTCTGCAACAGCGGGACGGAAGCCTGGGAGGGCGCGCTGAAGATTGCGCGCGCCGTGGCCAGCAGCAAGGGGCTCAAGAAGCGCACCAAGTTCCTGGCGCTGGAGAACTCCTTCCACGGGCGCACCATGGGCGCGGTGGCGACCACGTACACGGAGAAGTATCGCAAGCCGTTTGCTCCGCTGATGCCGGGCGTGACGTTCGTGAAGTTCGACGACGTCGAAGATCTGAAAAAGAAATTCGATGACGATGTATGCGCGGTTTGCATTGAGCCCATTCAGGGCGAGGGCGGCGTGCATCCGGTGAGCAAGGAGTTTTTGCAGGCCGCCCGCGAACTGACTGCGGCCAGCGGCGCGCTGCTGCTGCTCGACGAGATTCAGTGCGGGCTGGGGCGCACGGGAAAGATGTTCGCCTACCAGCACTACGGCGTGAAGCCCGATGTGACGACGCTGGCCAAGCCGTTGGCGTCGGGGCTGCCGCTGGGCGCGATCCTGGTCACCGAGGACGTAGCGTCGGCCATTCATCCGGGTATGCATGGCACCACCTTCGGCGGCGGGCCGCTCTCCTGCGCGGTGGCGCTGGAGGTGTTAAAGGTCATCGAAGACGACAAGATTCTGGCGCACGTGAAAGAAGTGGGCGGATATTTTCTCGATCTTCTGCGACAGCTGGATGCCCGGCATGGCTGCATTGCGGATGTGCGCGGCGCGGGGCTGATGCTGGGAGTGGAACTGAATTCCGCCGACCTAGCCAAGGCCGTGCTGAAGGCGATGATGGAGCAAAAGATCATCATCAACCGCACGCATGAAACGGTATTGCGTTTTCTGCCGCCCTACGTGGTGACGAAGAAGCAAGTGGAAGTGGTAGTGAAGGCGCTCGATCAAATTCTGTCCTCCTGCGCGTCATCTGGCGACGCTCGGCCGGCAACCCGGCCCAGCCCTCGGCAGAGGCTCCCCAAGGCTGTAGCGAGCGGCGCGAAATGAAGTCCCCGGATTTTGATCCGGAACTGGATAATCAGGAGGACCAGGCCATGGCAACGCGTTCCGTGGAAAACAATTCCGTGGATAACAAGGCAGCCAACGACGCCCCAGCCGCGCCGGTGCTGACCGACTTGACGGCAATGAGCGATCTGACTCCGGCCGAAGCTCATGGGCTGCTGGAGCTGGCGGCGCTGGTGAAGGCGCGGCCGGCGGATTTCCGCACCGCGCTGGCGGGCAAGCAGATCGTGCTGTTCTTTGAAAAGCCCTCGTTCCGCACGCGGCTAACCTTCGAGTCCGGCATTTACTCGCTGGGCGGGCATGCCATGTTCGTGGACCAGCTGACCTCGCGCATTGGCGAACGCGAACCGGTGAGCGACATGGCGCACAACCTGGAGCGCTGGGTGGACGCGCTGGTGCTGCGGACGTATTCCCATGAAACGGTGACCGAGCTGGCGCGCTTCGCCTCGATTCCGGTGATCAATGCCTTGAGCGATCACGAGCATCCCTGCCAGGCATTGGCCGACTTTTTGACCTTGCAGGAAAAGTTCGGCGACCTGAGCCAGGTTCGCCTGGCGTACGTGGGAGACGGCAACAACGTGGCGCATTCGCTCATGCTGGGCGCGGCGCTGTTCGGCTGCCATATTGTGGTCGGGACGCCCAAGGGATATGAGCCGAGTGCCGGGGTGCTGGCGCTGGCGCGTAAAATTGCGGCAGGGACTGGAGCGGTGATCGAGGTGGTGAACGATCCGGTGGAGGCCGTGAAGGGTGCGGCTGCCGTCTATACCGACGTGTGGGCCAGCATGGGGCAGGAGTCCGAAATTGGGGAGCGGGCGCGGATCTTCGCCAGCTACCGGGTAACCCCCGAACTATTCGCCAAGGCCGCACCCGAGGCCGTGTTCATGCACTGTCTTCCGGCGCATCGTGGCGAAGAAGTAGAAGCGGCAGTGATCGATTCGCCGGCTTCGGTGGTATTTGACCAGGCGGAGAATCGCCTGCATATTCAAAAGGCAATTCTTTTACAGCTGCTGGGAGGTGGCGCACGCCGCCTGCCCACGAGGAGCTTTTCATAATGTCCAAGAAAAAGGTTGTGCTGGCATATTCGGGCGGTCTGGATACTTCGATCATCATTCCGTGGCTCAAAGAGAACTACGACTGTGAAGTGATTGCGTTTGTAGCCGACCTGGGGCAGGGCGAGGACATGGAGGAGGTCGCCGTCAAGGCGATCAAGACCGGCGCGTCCAAGGTGGTGGTGAAGGACCTGCGTGAGGAGTTCCTGACCGAGTACGTCTGGAAGTGTCTGCAGGCGGGCGCGGTGTACGAACATAAATACCTGCTGGGTACCTCGATGGCGCGGCCGATCATCGCCAAATACCAGGTGGAAGTCGCGCTGGCCGAGGGCGCAGAAGCCGTGGCCCATGGCTGCACCGGCAAGGGCAACGACCAGGTTCGCTTCGAGCACGCATTCCTGGCCTTGGCGCCGGAGCTGCAGATTATCGCGCCGTGGCGCGAGTGGACACTGAAGTCGCGCGAGGACTGCATCGATTACGCCGAGGCGCGCAACATTCCCATCGTGGCCAGCCGCACCAAGATTCACTCGCGCGACCGCAACATCTGGCACATCTCGCACGAGGGCGGTGAGCTGGAAGATCCGGCCAATGCGCCTCTGGATACGACGTGGCAGATTTCGACTTCGCCGCAGAAGGCTCCGGACAAGGTGGAGGAAGTGGAGATCGGCTTCGATAAGGGAGCTCCAGTTTCGGTCAACGGACAGGCTCTGCCTCCGGTGCAGCTGCTGGAACTGCTGAATGAAATCGGCGCCCGCAACGCGATTGGACGCATCGATCTGGTGGAGAATCGCTTTGTGGGCATGAAGTCGCGCGGCGCCTACGAGACTCCGGGTGGAACGCTGCTTCTGCTGGCGCACCGCGAGTTGGAGGCGCTCTGCCTGGATCGCGAACTGTCGCACTTCAAGCAGCACATCGGATTGAAGTATGCGGAGATCGTCTACAACGGCCTGTGGTTTACCCCGCTGCGCACTTCGCTGGATGCCTTTGTGGCCTCCACTCAGACGGAGATCACGGGCACGGTGAAGCTGGCTCTGTACAAGGGAAATGTGAGCATCAGCAGCCGCAAGTCGGAGTATTCGCTGTTCAACGCCGACCTGTCTTCGTTTACCATGGGCGAGAGCTATGATCAGAAGGACGCCGCCGGATTCATCAAGATTCTGGCGCTGCCCGCGCGGGCGCGGGTGATGAACCAGAAGAAGAAAAAGCCAGTAGAGGTGACGAAGTGAAGATGTGGTCCGGGCGGTTCAGGCAACCGCTCGATCCTGAATTTGAGCGCTGGCAGCGGTCGTTTCCTTTCGATCAGCGTTTGCTCCAGGAAGAGATTGCAGCCAGCCGCGCGCATGCGAAAGCCCTGCTCGCGGCTGGCGTTCTTTCCGGCGAGGAGTATGAGACCATGCTGCGCGGGCTGGAGGCGTTGTCCGCCTCCGGGCACGAGTTTCTGAACGACGAAGAGGCCGAGGACGTTCACCACTTCGTCGAGAAACACCTGCAGCGCCTCATCGGAGAAACCGCACTCAAACTGCACGCCGGACGCAGCCGCAACGAGCAGATTGCGACCGACCTGCGTTTGTTCGTGCGCGCCGAGTGCGACCGGATCTCCGGTTTGCTGGCGGAACTGGTGCAGGCGATTGCCGGGCGCGCCAAAGACGCGGGTATGGCGGCCATGCCGTCGTATACGCATCTGCAGCGTGCCGAGCCGGTACTGGTGGCGCATTGGCTGCTGGCCTATTGCGAGATGTTTCTGCGCGATGCCGGGCGGTTGGGCGACTGCCGCAAGCGGCTGAACTATTGCCCGCTCGGCTCCGGCGCGATTGCCGGGGCGACGCTGGCGCTGGATCGCGAACTGGTCGCCGGGGAATTGAGTTTCGCCGCTCCCACATCCAATAGCATGGACGCGACCAGCGATCGCGATTTTGCGCTGGAGTTCGCGCAGGCGCTGTCGATTCTTGCCGTGCATCTAAGCCGGTGGGCCGAGGAGTTTATACTTTTTTCGACCCTGGAGTATGGCTTTGTGCATTTGCCGGAGAGCTACTCGACGGGATCGAGCGCCATGCCGCAGAAACAGAATCCGGATAGTCTGGAGCTGATCCGGGGCAAAGCCGGAAGAATCATCGGCGCCGCGCAGCAGTTGCTGATCACGCTGAAGGGATTGCCGCTGGCCTACAACAAGGATATGCAGGAGACGCAGGAGCCGGTGTTCGTGGTGGCCGAAACCGTACGCATGATGCTGCGGGTTGCTACGGGCTTCATGCGCGACGTGCAGTTTGATTACGATCGCATGGCGCAGGCCGCCACGTCGGGCTACATGAACGCCATGGCCGCCGCCACCTACCTGGTGGGCAAGGGCGTGCCGTTCCGCCGCGCGCATGAAATCATAGGCAAGTCGGTGCGTCTGGGGATGGAGCAGGGCAGGGAACTGCACGAAATAGCGATGGCCGACCTGCGCGCAATCAGTGAAGCATTTGGCGACGACTTCTACGAAAGCGTAACCCTGGAGGCCGTGCTGGATTGCCACGATGTGACCGGCGGAACGGCGCGCCACAAAGTTGCCCAGGCGCTGGAGGCGATGGAGCGGCGGGTGAAGCAGTTGCAGGGAATCGAGGTTGTGGATGTACGCGCGTAAAGCGATCCTGCCGGATGCGGAGAATCTTCGCGCCCTGATCGCGGCATTCTCCGGAGATGGCACTCTGCTGCCACGGTCGCTGGCGGAGATCTGCGAGAACATCCGCGACTTTACCCTGGTGGTGCAGGGTGACGAGTTGATTGGCTGCGGCGCGCTGCATCTTTACGGCATGCACCTGGCGGAGATCCGCTCGATTGCCGTGTGGCCGAAATACAAGGGAACCGGCGCGGGCCGCGTGCTGGTGGACGCGCTGCTGGACGAGGCCGAGCAGCAACACGTAAGCTGCGTGTGCCTGTTCACGCGCATCCCGGAGTTTTTTGCGCATCTGGGATTTGCCGAGGCCAAGCGTGAAGAACTGCCGGACAAAATCTACAAGGATTGTGCGAACTGTCCCAAGCTGCATGAGTGCGACGAGGTGGCGATGTATCGCGGAGAGTTGCCGCAGTTTGCCATTCTTCCCCGTCCCGCGAAGCTCGAATTGCGCCTGAGGCAGCCGTTGGTCAAATTGGAAAAGTAAAACTGGAAAAGTGAAATCGGAAAAATGAATCTGCACGGACCCGACGAACCAGTGTTTCTTCCCCGAGGATTTTTCTGGTCGGCCACCAAAGCCGGCATCAAGGCCAGCGGACGCAGCGACGTTGCGTTGGCGGAAGTTCCCATGGGCGCGAGCGCCGCGGCCATGTTTACCCGCAACCGCGTGGCGGCCGCTCCGGTGGTAGTGGGCCGGGCCCACCTGCGCAAAAGCAAAGGACGCGTGCGCGCCGTGCTGGTAAATGCGGGCAACGCCAACTGCGCCACGGGCGAACCGGGAATCGCCGTAGCCGAGCAGAGCTGTGCCGCGCTGGGCGCCGCGCTGGAAGCCGCGCCGCAGTTCATCATTCCGTCTTCGACCGGGATCATTGGCGTGCCGCTGCCAGTGGGAAAACTGATTGCAGCCGTGCCTGCGGTGGTCGCCGAATTGGCCGATACCGAGGAAGGGCTGAAGTCCTTTGCCACGGCCATCATGACCACCGACACTCGCATGAAACTGGCTTCGACGGAGTTTTCCGTTGGCAAAAAGACGGTTCGAATTGCCGGCGTGTGCAAGGGTTCGGGCATGATCCATCCCAACATGGCGACCATGCTGGTGTATCTGTTCACCGATGTGGATGCGGAGCCCAAGGATTTGCCGCCGCTGCTGAAGACGGCGGTGGATTCGACGTTCAACGCGATCTCGGTGGATGGCGATACCTCGACCAACGACACCGTGCTGCTGCTGGCCTCGGGTGCCAGCACCGTGAAGCTGGCGGGCAGCGGCGTGGCAAAAAAGTTTGCCCAGGCACTGCACGCCGTTTGCGCCTCGCTGGCGGAGCAGGTTGTGCGGGACGGCGAAGGTGCCGAGCACCTGGTCCGGCTGCGCATTGCGGGGGCAAAGTCGGTGGGGGAGGCGCGAACCGTCGCCCGTTCGATTGCGAACTCGCCGCTGGTGAAGACCGCCTGGGCGGGATGCGATCCCAACTGGGGACGGATTCTGTCGTCGATCGGCAAGAGCGGGATTGCGGTGGACCCGTCGAAGATCAACATCTTTATTGGTCCGCATCAGGTGTGCAGGCACGGCATGGCGCATCCCTTCGATGAGAAGATCGTGCATGAGTTCATGAAACAGCGCGAGTATGAAATCAAGGCGGAGCTGGGACGCGGCAAGAGCTCGCTGGAATTTTTGACCTGCGACCTGACGGTGGAGTACGTACACATCAACGCCGATTACTCGACGTAGGACGCGATCCCACATCTGCTGACTACGGCAGATATGGAGCACCAGTGCGACGTAGATTTGAGGGTGTATTGCATGGTTTCAGGGGCTCGCCAGCGGCGGGCCCTTCGTGCGATAAAGAGACACTATGACTCATGCACGGTTAATCGAAATGGCGGAGGCTTGGTTGCGGCGCTCGCGCTGCGGCATCGTGCTGAGCGAACAGGGCTGCAGCAGTGGAGAGATGCCGGACGCCATCGGCTGGAAGGCGCGGAACCATTCCATCGTGATCGAGTGCAAAATCAGCCGCGCGGATTTCCTGGCGGACGCGGCCAAGCCGTGGCGCAGAGACGCCTCGATTGCGCTGGGCTGCGAACGCTACTATGCCGCTCCCAAGGCGATGCTGAAAGCAGATGAGATGCCTGCGGGGTGGGGACTGCTGGAAGTGCAGGGGCGCGAGCTGAAGGTGGTGAAGAAGTCCGGCAGCAAGCTGCGCCAGCCCGAGGGGCTGATGAACGAGATGAACCTGCTGCTGGCCAGTTTGCGCCGCGTGGAGGTGCGCATCGAGCCGCAGCGGATCGGCGATTTCTTGAAGTGGAAGAACCGCATGGCCAGCTACAACGGCGGAGCGCTGCCGGAGGGAATTGTGGCCCCCGAGCAGGAAGAGAACTCGCATCTGGTGTGAGCGCCCGCCCCACATTTTCCAATAGAAGGCGGATGTGGGGCGTCCGCCATGTCGCTGCCCGTCCCACATTTGCCAAATGCTGGCAAATATGGGGCACCAATGTTGTGTTCTACCACATCTGCTAACTACGGCAGATATGGGGCACCTGTACAGCCCAGCGCGCCGTCGGATTCCCGTACAATCAATAGATATGTTCGCAAAGATTCAGCGCATTCATTTTGTAGGCATCGGCGGCATCGGCATGAGCGGGATCGCCGAGGTGCTGCTCACGTTGGGATACGGCGTCAGCGGCTCCGACCTGCGCAATTCTCCAACGACCGAACGGCTGGCCAAGTTGGGAGCACAGATCTTCGTGGGGCACGTGGAGTCCAACGTTCATGGGGCCGAGGTGGTAGTCACCAGCTCGGCGATTGTGCGCGACAACCCCGAAGTAACGGAGGCGCGGCGTCTGCATCTGCCGGTGATTCAGCGGGCGGAGATGCTGGCCGAGTTGATGCGACTGAAATACGGCATCGCCATCGCGGGAATGCACGGCAAGACGACCACCACCAGCATGGTCGCCGCGGTTCTGGGCGCCGGAGGGTTGGACCCGACGGTCGTGGTGGGCGGCCGAGTGGACTCGCTGGGTTCCAATGCGCGGCTGGGGACTTCGCAATACCTGGTGGCGGAGGCCGATGAGAGCGACCGCTCGTTTCTGAAGCTCTCGCCGATTCTGTCGGTCGTCACCAATATCGACCGCGAGCACATGGACTGCTATCACGACATGGACGACGTGCAGGACACGTTTGTCGAGTTCATGGACAAAGTGCCGTTCTACGGGACGGTGGTGGCCTGCACGGACAACGAGGGCTTGCGCAATCTGCTGCCGCGGGTCGAGCGCCGCGTGCTTACCTACGGCACGCGCGAAGACGCCGACCTGCGCGCCGTGGACGTGACCACGGAGCGCGCAACCGGCGCTATGCACAACAGCTTTGGAGTGAACTTCCAGGGCCGCGACTTGGGCCGCTTCGATCTGTTTGTCCCCGGTGCGCACAATGTTTTGAACGCCACGGCGGCCATCGCCGTCGGCATGGGGCTGGAGATTCCGGTGGAGCGCATTCGCGAGGGCATCGCGCAGTTCCGCGGCGTCGATCGCCGCTTCCAGTTGAAGGGAACGGCTGCCGGAGGGATTCGCGTGGTGGACGATTACGGACATCATCCGACGGAGATTCTCGCCACGCTGTCCGCGGCGCGGCAATGGATGAGCGGCACGGGACGAATCCACGTAATTTTTCAGCCGCATCGCTTTACGCGCACCTATCTGCTGATGGATGAGTTCATCGGGGCGTTCCCGGAGGCCGACCGGCTGCTGGTGCTCGACATTTACGCGGCGAGCGAGCAGCCGATTGCCGGCGTCAGCGGATTGGGCTTGTCGCGCAGGATTTTCTGCCGCAACGGCTACCCGGCGGAGTTTGCGGCCAGCTTTGCGGCGGCCGTCGAGGCCGTGGTGGAGCAGGTGCGGCCGGGAGACATGGTGCTGACCCTGGGCGCAGGGACGGTCTCGCAGCTGGGGGCGCAGATTCTGGAAAAGCTGGGAGCGCGCGAGCCGGTTGCCGGCGCCTGAGCCAAATTGCATCGGGCGCGGTGCATTCAAGGCGGAAAAGTATCAAGACCTGCTGCCATTCCGGGAATCGTGGTGGGATTGGCGCAGGGGAGCCTAGATAATCAATAGCTGAGATCACTGCGAACGCGAGTAAAGTGAGCGGATAATACGCTTATTACCTTAATTTATTTCTGACTATGGCGCGCAATCAAGGACCACCCATCGACGATCCGTTCTCTCGCCGGGGCCAGGCGGGCCGCGGCTCGTTTGCGGACGATGCCTTGCCGCTGGACGCGGGCTTGAGCGAAGACGACGGAGAGGACGACCAGCAGCAGTTCCGGCGCGCCAACAAGCGCATTCCGGTGCGGCGCGGCGCGCTTGCCCGCAAGACGGCATCGCGGGTGCAGGCGGTGGCCGTGGCGGCGCTGGTGCTGGCGGCGTTGGGCGCGGCAATCTATGAGGCCCGGGCCTTTGCCCTGCACTCGTGGCGCTTCCGCGTGCACAGCGAGAACGACATCGAACTGGCCGGCGATGCCCCGAACGCGCGGGCGCAGGCGATGGAAAAGCTGCGCGAAGCGGTGGGGCGGAACGTCTTTCAAATCTCGCTGGCCGAACGCAAGCAGGAGTTGGAAAAGATTCCCTGGGTCGAGTCCGCCACGGTGAGCCGTCTGTGGCCGAATCGCCTGCGTGCGATGGTGAAGGAGCGCACTCCGGTGGCGTTTATCGCGCTGGGCGGACGCATTGCATTGATCGATGCCCAGGGCGTGGTGATGGATCTGCCTCCCGGTGTGCCGAACAACTATTCGTTTCCCGTGATCATGGGGACGAGTGAGAGCGATCCGCTCTCCACGCGCGCGCCGCGCATGCAGACCTATATGCGGCTGATGCACGAGCTGGACGGCGGCGACGGCGGTCCGCAGGCAAAGACGCAATACTCGCACGACGTGGAAGAGGTGGACCTGTCCGACCCGGAGGACGTGAAGGTGACGGCCAAGGGCGGTTCCGGGCCGGTGCTTTTGCATTTGGGGAATGAGAGTTTCCTGCCGCGCTTCATGGTGTTTCTCTCCAACGTGCAGAAGTGGGAGCAGGATCGGGGTAAGCTGGAGTCAGTGGATTTGCGCTACGGGCGGGAAGTGATTTTGAATCCGGATCTGAGCGTCGCTCCGCCTCCGCCGCCTGTGCCTGCAGCCGCCCAGGCGGAGACGCCGCGTCCGGCGGCGGCGAAAAGCGCGCCCAAAAGCGCGCCCAAAAGCGCGCGCAAGAAGCGGGTGAAGGACCAGCATCCGAAGGGAAAGAAACGCAAGTAAATGGCGACGCGAAACGAAAACATCATCACGGTGATCGACCTGGGGAGCGCGAAAACCGTGGCCCTGGTGGCGGAGACCACGGATGCCGGCTTGCGCTACCGCGGCCATGGCATGGCGGCTTCGGCGGGCACTCGCCGGGGCGTGATCGTGGATCTGGAGTCGGCGTCCAAAAGCGTATCGGCTGCGGTGGCGCGCGCGGAGAAATCCAGCGGGCTCGCGCTGGACTCGGCCGTGGTCGGCATCAGCGGCCCGCATATCCGCTCGGTCAACAGCCATGGGGTGATTTCGCTGGGGACGCGTCCGCGCGAGTTGACGAGCGCCGACGTGCAGGCTGCCGGCGACCGGGCGCGCGAGTTTCCCATGCCGGAAGACCGCGAGATTCTGCATCTGCTGCAGCAGGAATTTGTGGTGGACGAGATCGACGGCGTGCGCCAGCCGGTGGGCATGCTGGGCCGCCAGCTCGAGGTGCGGGTGCACGTGATTACGGCCGCGCACTCGGCGGTGCAGAACGTGGTGACGGCGCTGAACCTGGCCGGAATGCAGGTCGAGGACACGGTGTATGAGGCGCTGGCCTGCTCCGAGTCCGTGCTGCGGCGCGACGAGCGCGAGTTGGGCGCGGCGGTAATCGATATTGGCGCGGGTACGGCGGATATCGCCGTGGTGCAGGAAGACGTGGTGATCCACTCGGGCGTGGTGCCGCTGGGCGGCATCAACTTTACCCGCGACGTTGCCTACGGGCTGGAGACTTCGCTGGTGGATGCGGAAAATTTGAAGCGGCAGTTTGGCTGTTCGATGGTGACCCGCATCGCCGCGCAGAATGAGATTGAAGTTCCTTCGGTGGGCGACCGTCCGGCGCGCCTGATGCGGCAGCGGGATCTGGGCGAAATTCTGGAGCCGCGGGCGCGGGAGCTGATGGAGCTGCTGCGCGACAACCTGCGCCACGCCGGAGTGCTGGACATGCTGGGCGGAGGAATCGTTCTCACCGGCGGAGGATCGCGGCTGCTGAGTTTGACCGAAAGCTGCGAAGACATTTTGCGCAGGCCCACGCGGATCGGTTTGCCGCTGGGCATGGCGCAGCTCCCGATGGAGTTGCAGGAGCCGGAATTTGCGACCGCGATTGGGTTGGTTTTCTATTCGCAGCGCGCCCGCGTGCTGAAGGGTCCGGACGATGGCGGCTTTGGCGCGCGGCTGCGGGCGCTGTTTGCCCGCGCGTATAAGGGTTGATCGAGATGGCGCGTAGCAGCGCCACGGTGAGGCGGCAATGATGGAAGAGCAGGACATTCGGATTCAGTTCCACGAAGAAGCGCGCAACAACGCCAGGATCAAGGTGATCGGCGTGGGCGGCGGCGGCAACAACGCGGTCAATCGCATGATCGAAACCGGCGTGGAGGGGGTGGAGTTCATCACCGCCAACACGGACCTGCAGGCGCTGCAGATGTCGCGCGCGCCCAAGAAGCTGCAGCTGGGCGTGAAGCTCACCAACGGCCTGGGCGCGGGCGCCAATCCCGAGGTGGGCCGCCAGGCGGCGCTGGAGGATACCGACCGCATCATTGCCGCCCTGGAAGGCGCGGATATGGTCTTTGTGACCACCGGCCTGGGCGGCGGCACCGGTACGGGCGCGGCTCCGATTATTGCGTCGCTGGCCAGCGAGATGGGCGCACTGACCGTGGCGGTGGTCACCAAGCCGTTTGCCTTCGAGGGCAAGCGGCGCATGAACCAGGCCGAGCGCGGACTGAGCGAGCTGATCGACTCGGTCGACACCGTCATCGTCATCCCCAACGAAAAATTGCTGGCCGTGGCGCAGGACGCTGGCTTCTTCGAATCGTTCCGCGTGGCCGACGACATTCTGCGCCAGGCGGTGCAGGGCATCTCCGACATCATCACCATCCCCGGAATCATCAACCGCGACTTCGCCGACGTGAAGGCCATCATGGCGGGCATGGGCTACGCGGTGATGGGCACCTCGCACGCCAAGGGTGAACGCCGCGCCCTGGAGGCGGCACAGCGCGCCATTGCCTCGCCATTGCTGGAGGCGGGCGCCATCGACGGCGCGCGGGGCATCCTGCTCAACATTACCGGCTCCAGTTCGCTCAAGCTGGCCGAGGTCTATGAGGCATCCACCATCATTCAGAGCGCCGCGCATGAGGACGCCAACATCATCTTCGGTGCCGTGCTCGATGAAAAGATGAAGGACGAGGTGAAGATCACGGTGATCGCCACCGGTTTCCGCTCGGAGGCGCGGCCGCACGCGAGTGAGGTTGTTCGCGAACCGATGACGGCCTCGGCGGCGATTCAGCAGGCACGGCATGCGCGCTGGGCCACGCCGGTGCCCGAGCCGCAGATCACGCGCCGCGCCGATGCCGCTTACGAGTTACAGGCCGAAGAGATGGAATTCCGCAGCGCTGAACCGGAGGCAGAGAGCATCGCCCCGGCTTCTGCCGTAGCGCTTCCGGAAGAGCCCGTGCGGGAGACTGCTCAGCCCACGGCGCAATCTTCCACGCGGATCTGGGAGGCGGTGCAGCCGCCGCGCCCGGCAGCTTCGCTGGAGGAGCTGGACTCCGATGGCGATCAGGACGAGCTCGACGTTCCCGCCTACCTGCGCAAGAAAAACACCGATTACTAAAATCACGCGCGGGGCGCGGCTGGCGAAGTAGTGAAAGACCGGCCAGCCGCGCCCGATCCCCCGCTTGTACTCTGCTTGACACCCGTGGTTGTTCCCCCGACTGTACATCGCTTCTGCGCAACGCGACACGCCGCTCCATCGCCTCTTTTATTTTGGATTATTAGAGGCGAGGACTCAAAACGGTTAGCCTCTGCGCGGCTCTGATTATGTTAAACATTCAACAGAACTGGATGCTCCGCCGATAGATTCCACGAAGGCCATGCATCTTAATTCCTCCGGCTCAATGCCGCATTCGGCGGAATGGAGATGTACCAGCGAGGCTGTACTTCGGTTACCAGTGAGAATGGCTGAAATGAGCATTGAGCTTGAATACGCGATATCGGATCACTTATTATCGTTCTACTCACCACGTGAAACATAAAGTTTCTCAAGCCCGGGGTACCGGTGCGGCCGTCGAGGTGTATTTTGATTTCTAAGAATGTGATGCATTCCCGCAGTTTTAAAGCCGCAGTGGTGATCACTCTGGCGCTATGGTTCGCGCTGGCTTCGTTTGCGGCCACTCTTTCTACCCGTCATGAGGCGCGCAGCTATCACAGGATCAAGGAGAACGCGAACACGGAGCGGCGCATGACGGCCTCCCGGCACAGCCGTGCGGCCCGTTCCCGCGCAGAGCAGCGCGCGGAGAGCGCTCGCACGACGCGCCGCGTCGCGGTCCGGCGGCATGGCAGAGCTCATGTTGCACATGCTGCCTACGAACGCTTCACCGCCAGCTCCTACACCACGGATGCGGCGTCGGGCGACCAGACCGCGGGCGAGGATCCGATCGTGCGTCAAGCCGCTCTGGATGCTTTGGGCAACATGAATGGCACGGTGGTTGCCATCGATCCCAGCAACGGACGCATCCTGACCATGGTCAACCAGAAGCTGGCTCTGTCCAGCGGCGCGCAGCCCTGCTCCACGATCAAAGTTTCGGTGGCCCTGGCCGCCTTGAGCGAACACATCGTGACCAAGGACACGCCGGTGGATCTGGGCGGCTGGAAGATCGACATGAACCAGGCGCTGGCGCACTCGAACAATCAGTACTTCGAAGCGCTCGGCCGCCGCCTCGGCTTCCAGAAGGTGAGCTACTACGCCCACCAGTTTGGTCTGGGCGAGTTGGCGGGATGGAACATCGCAGGCGAGCATCTTGGGGAGTATCCCAGCCAGGAGCTTCCGGCGAGCCTGGGCGGCGTCGGCAAGATGTGTTCGTTCGGCGAAAGCGTCAGCATGACCCCGCTGCAGCTGGGCGCCCTGATGGCCTCCATTGCCAACGGCGGCACGCTGTACTACCTGCAGCATCCGCGCTCGGCCGCCGAGGTGGCCGGCTTTTCGCCCAAGGTGAAGCGCTACCTCGACATCGCGCCGTTGATTCCCGAAGTGAGCGTGGGCATGCTGGGCGCGACCCAGTACGGCACCGCGCGCCGCTTGCGTGCCAACTTTACCTCCGAACAGGTGCTGGGCAAGACAGGAACCTGCAGCACTGCCGGCACGCGCTTCGGCTGGTTCGGCTCCTTTGCCAACTCGCAGTATGGCCGCATCGTGACCGTTGTCTTCCTCGAGGGCGACCGCGCCTTTTCCGGCCCCAAGGCCGCGGAGTTGGCGGGGCATTTCTACCGCAACCTGGATGAGCACAACTACTTCGCGGGCAAGTCCAGTCCGGTGCACTCGGCGAGCCTGCTGAAGTAAAACTACCTTCACGAACGATGGAAGGCCTTCCCTTGGGGAAGGCCTTTTCCTTTGCGGCGGGACAGGATGGTTTGTTTTTGCATCCAAGCGGGTGAGAAGTTTATTTTTGGGCGAACGGGTACGAAATGCCGGGAAACATACTGCCTGGGAAACCTTTTCCGCTGGGCGCGACCTGGGATGGAACGGGCACGAACTTTGCTCTATTTTCAGAGCATGCTACCAAGGTCGAGCTCTGCCTGTATGACAATCGCAGCCGCCAGGAGACCGAACGGTTCGAACTGCGCGAGAACACGGCCTTTGTGCACCACGGCTATCTGCGTGGAATCCAGCCCGGCCAACTCTACGGATATCGCGTGGACGGGCCGTGGGACCCGGCGCACGGCTTTCGCTTCAACCCGGCCAAGCTGCTGCTCGATCCGCAGGCGATGGCGGTATGCGGCCTGATTGACTGGTCCAAGCCGGTCTATCCCTACCAGGCCGGCGGGGCCGACCCGGACCTGACGCGGGACGACCGCGACAATGGCGAGGGGATGCCCAAGTCCGTGGTGGTCAATCCCTACTTCGACTGGGAGCAGGACCGCTCGCCGAACACGCCGCTGAGCGGCTCCATCATTTACGAACTGCATGTGAAAGGCTTCAGCAAGCTGAATCCGGAGGTTCCGGAGGAGTTGCGCGGCAGCTACGCCGGGCTGGCCTCGCCGGCCAGCATCCAGTATCTCAAGCGGCTGGGCGTTACCGCCGTGGAGTTGCTTCCGGTGCATCAGCACCTCAACGATAAGCAACTGATCGACCGCAATCTTTGCAATTACTGGGGCTACAACACCATTGCCTACTTCAGTCCGGAGTCGCGTTACTGCTCATGCGGCGACACCGGCGGCCAGGTGGCGGAGTTCAAGGCCATGGTCAAGGCGCTGCATCGCGAAAATATCGAGGTCATTCTGGATGTGGTGTACAACCACACGGGCGAGGGCAACCACCTTGGCCCCATGCTCAATTTTCGCGGCATCGACAATACCTCTTACTACCGCCTTTGCCCGGAGATGCCCCGCTACTACACCGACTATACCGGCACCGGCAACACGCTGAATGCGCGCCATCCGGAGGTGCTCAAACTCATCATGGACAGCCTGCGCTACTGGGCCACGGAGATGCACGTAGATGGATTCCGCTTCGATCTTGCCTCGGCCCTGGCCCGCCAGTTGCACGATGTGGATCGCCTCTCGTCGTTCTTCGACATCATTCACCAGGACCCCGTTCTGTCGCGGCTCAAGCTGATTGCCGAACCCTGGGACGTGGGTGAGGGTGGCTACCAGGTGGGAAACTTTCCCGTGCTGTGGGCGGAGTGGAATGGCAAGTACCGTGACACGGTACGCCGCTACTGGAAAGGAGACGAGGGACAGCTCTCCGATCTTGCCTACCGGCTCACCGGAAGCAGCGACCTCTATCAGCACGACGGACGCAAGCCGTATGCTTCCATCAACTTTGTCACCGCGCACGACGGCTTTACCCTGCGCGACCTGGTGAGTTACAACGAGAAGCACAACCAGGCCAACGCCGAAAACAACCAGGATGGCAGCAACGATAACCACTCCTGGAACATGGGCGTCGAGGGACCGTCTCAGGATGCGGCGATCGAGCGTGCGCGATGGGTGCAGATGCGGAACTTTCTGGCGACGCTGCTGCTCTCCCAGGGCGTGCCGATGATCAGCGGGGGAGACGAGGTGGCGCGCACGCAGCTCGGCAACAACAATGCCTATTGCCAGGATAACGAGTTGAGCTGGTACGACTGGAAGCACTCCGCCGAGCAGGAGAGCCTGCTGGAGTTTGCCGCCGGCCTGATCGAATTGCGCCGCAAACATCCCAACCTGCGCCGCCGCCATTTTTACCAGGACCGCAGCATCCGCAACTCCATCGTCAAAGACATCGCATGGTTTGCCTCCGATGGCCACGAGATGAGCGAGGAGGAGTGGAACTCCGGCTGGATCCGCAGCATCGCCGTGCTGTTCAACGGCGAAACCCTGGACGCCGTGGACGAGATGGGCCAGCCTCTAAAGGACGACACGTTCCTGATTCTGCTCAACTCCTATCATGACGCGGTGTCGTTCATCCTGCCGCCCACCCCGAACCATCGCAGCTGGCACAACGTGTTGGACACCGCCAATCTGGAGCACCCGTTTTCCGACGGACCGGCGGAAGACAAGGCCCCGTCGATCGGCGGACGCTCGCTGCGTCTGCTGCGCGAATCGCGCCCAGGCGAGTAAATGTCGGGGAATCGTTTATCCTGTTTTGAGGAAAGCTGCTGCCGGCGGATGCGAAGTCTTTGTCTCAGCGCAGGCCGGCTACGCCGTGTTAAGTTGAAAGACGAGCCATTCATCTCAGGTTCCAGCTCCCGGCCGGAAAGCATCCGGCTCCGGGCTTGCCGGCGATGGTTCTCACCTCCCGGAGGATTGATAGCAATGCGAAAGTTTGCCGCGGTCTTTTTGTTCGTCCTTTTTTGTGGCGTCTTTGCCCTGGCCCAGCAGGAGCCGCTGTTCGCGGTTCCGAAGAATGAGATTTATTTCGGCTACGCCTACGAGCACGCCAGCCTCAACGGCGGCCTGGCCGGCACCAATGGCCTCGTGACCGACACCAGCTCCGGGCTGAACGGATTTGACATCGAGTACAGCCATTACCTGAAATATTTGCACGGCAACCTGGGCTACACGATCGATTTTTCACGAAATTCAAACGGTGCAATTGACCCCACGGGAATCGGCTATTCGAACGAGACCTACGTGGCCGGCCCAACCTATCGCCTGCACCGCTACGGCTTCTTCTCTCCCTCGATCCATGTGATGGCGGGCGGGGCTCATTCCAAATTTACCGTGCCCTCCGAGGGCACCAAGTTCTTCTTTACCGATACGGATTTTGCGGCGCTCGCAGGCGGCTCCCTGGATGGAAATCTCACCCCGCATATCGCGATCCGCCTGGCCCAGGTGGATTATGACTACACTCACCACTACGGCACCAGCCAGTCATCGTTCCGCTACCTGGGCGGCGTTGTGATTCGTTTTTAGACGGGCGGTTCCGCGGGAGTGCAGGCGAAGGCGCTGTTTGCAGGCTTCTCGTGCTGGTTTTTGCGGTGATGGAACTAATTTTTGCCCTGGGGACCGGATTTTCGGTCCCCTCTGCTTTGTCTGGGGCGCGCTGGCCCGCTTATAATGAATTCATGGCTAATGGCTGGGAAAGCAAATCCGTGGAAGAGCAACAAGAGACGCAGCAATTTGACCAATCTGAACAGATTCGCTTGCAGGAAGTTGCGGATGACAAGGAGCGCGTGGGCCGGCTGAAGGCGGAAGTGGCTCGCAAGGTGCAAGCTTTGCAGATGAACCGCGCCCGAATCCGCGAGCAACTTTCGCGCACCAGCAACGAACGCTACACGCTGTTGCTGAACACCGAGTTGCAGCAGATTGAAGGCGATCTGGCAAAGCTGGGCTGAGAGAAGGCTGAGTCGGGGAAACGCTCACCAGGCCCGGTGACGGCGGTCACCGAAGCGGCGGTCTGGCCGACGGACAATAACGCCGGGGTGACTTATGCCGATTCTGGTGATTGCCGTAATTTTCTTCGCGCTGTTTCTGGCGATGGGCCTGCTTGCCACAATCGCGGTTCTTAGTGAAACGCGCGATATGCCCGGCAGTGTGTTGAAGTTCCGGCGGGCCCGCAATTTGCCGCAAAAGTAGATTGTTTCAGTCCTGTGCTTTGCGGCGGGACTGCGCTGTGCCTCAGCGCCAACGCTCTTCGGCGAGTGCCATGCGCCGCAAGCCTGCGCCTGCCGTGTCCTCATCGAATCCAGGATTGTGAGTCTTACGCGGAGGCGCAAGAGGGGATATCCTTTTTCTGTTGTGTGCCGGTTCGGAATCCACGCCGTCCAGAACGAGGAGCCGACGTTCTCCAGCCGAATTGCATCGCCACGGTCAGCTTCACCGCGGAGCGGCCGATGATCGCACCGCTCGTGCTGAGCGTAAAGCTTGCGCTGAGCGGATCTATGGCTACCGTACTCCAGAGCCACTATTTATAGCTGTTTTGGGGCTTCCTCGTCGCTTTCGATATTGCCCTGCGCCGCCAACGCTCCAGCGATGGTCGGTCTGCCTTTCAGAATCCACTCAAAACATACGGCGATGAGTGCGCCCAGCACAGGACCCACGACATAGATCCAGGTGGTATTCAGGTCGCCGCGGATCAGGTCGGGGGCGAATGAGCGCACCGGATTCATCGACGCGCCGCTGACCGGCGCCGCCCAAAGTCCGGCCAAAGCAATATAGCCTCCAATCGCGAGAGCTCCATTGGAACCGATATTGCGGGCGCCCGAAGCGGTGCCCAGAATCGTGCTGACCAAGCCGGTCGTCAATAAGACTTCCATGACAAGTGCTTTAAAATCGTTCACGCCTGGGCCTGGCGTTGTGGCCCCAAGCAGTCCTATCGTGCCGAACATCGCCCGCAGGAAAGCCGCCGCTGCGATGCCCCCGACGAACTGTGCCCCGATATAGCCCGGCACGCGGCTCCAGGGAAAATTGCGTCGTATCGCGAACGCCAACGTCACCGCCGGATTTAAATGGGCACCCCCGACAGCGCCCATGAAATAGATGATCGCCATGACCATCAGGCCCGGCGCAACGACCTTCATACTTAGGGTTATTGCGCCGCCGCTCTGCGCACCGACAACCCCGCCGCCGGCCGCGACGACCACCAGGAGGAACGTGCCCCAGCCTTCCGCGAAAAGGCGTCGCCATTCATGGGCGGGTTCCAGAAAATCGGGCGCCGCAGAGCCGTGCAGCATCCGATGGGCCAGTGTCGATACGATTCGGTCAACGTGAGCGGATGCCATGATTGCCTCCCATGGAACGAACGACGGTTCTCCGATCAGGCGATCTTACAAGGAATCCTGGCATTCTCATCGAATGTGTAGACCGCGCATAGGCGGTGATAGCCGTCGGCGATAATCAGCATGTGGCGACTTGCGTCCCTGAACAGCAAAAGAGGCGATAGTTCTTCGTCACGGATAATTCGTGTTCGATCTTTCTCCACGTGGCTATTGCTGACACCAAGCAGCGATACACCGGAAGCTCTGAAAATGTCCTTCGCCGCAAATTCCGTCATCTCGGCACTTTTTAATTGCTCGGCAACCGTCTTTGCCGCCTGTGGCTCCAAAATCAGGCTCAGGTAAGATTCAGCTGCCGGATAATCATGTTTCCGAGGTTCTTTGAGCCATTTGATCTTCGTTTTCGTCATGGTCGTCCTTTCAAGAGCGATTCGATGCATTGAATCAGAGAATGGCTATCCTGGATCATTTTGGGGCACTCTCTCGAAAACGCTCCTCTAGGAAGGCGACTGTCTCCAGGTTCCTCATGCCGCATCTCCAATTAGAACGGGTGTTGCCCTGCAAACTCATGCTCGTGGTAGGTTGAGTTTGTGGCGACGAATCTGCCGCGCCATTCTGACCAGAGGTGGTCACATAAATCGGTTTTGAAAGGGCACGACCGTGCCGTAAGAAAAGCCCATCTCAGTCGGCTTTAGCCGTTGAGGGAAAGCCCCTCATACGCCTCAAGCCATTGATGAGAGCACTCCTAGTCGATCTCTCCAAAGCCCAGCATCACCGGCTCCGGATGCAGTTCCACCGAGAAGCGCTGGCGCACCCGCTGTTGCACAAGATCCTTGAGCCGCAGCATGTCGGCCGCCTTGGCCCCGCCCAGGTTGATGAGCGCGAGAGTGTGTTTGCTGCTGATGCCCACCGGGCCGAGAGCAAATCCTTTTCCCATCCCTGCCTGTTCGATCAACCACGCTGCCGCCAGTTTTACCTGTCCTGCGCCCGCCTCGAAGTGAGGCACCGTAACAGACGAGGCCGCCGCGATGCGTTCGTACTCGGCAAGGCTCACCACCGGATTTTTGAAAAACGAGCCGGCGCTGCGGCTATCCGCGTCGTTTTCATCCAGCACCATCCCCTTGGCCCGCCGGATCCGCAGCACGGCTTCGCGCGTCTGCTCCAGTGTTGGAGCGGCACCGTTGAAATGGCGCAGCAACTCCGCGTAGGCAATCTTGGGCGCGCCGTCCGGCCGCAGAGCAAAGTCCACGCGGGTCAGGATGTAGCGTCCCCTGTCCGCTCCGTTGAAGCGGCTCTGGCGGTAGCGGAAGCCGCAGGCCTCGCGGTCGAACTCGACCCGCTCCAGGGTCGTCGCGTCGATGGCGCGGACGCGCGTAATGCTCTCGGAGACATCCTGCCCGTAGGCGCCCACGTTCTGCACCGGAGTCCCGCCCACGCTGCCTGGAATGCCGCTGAGGCACTCGACGCCCGCGCAGTTCTCCGCCACGGCGCGAGCCGCAAAGTCGTCCCAGTTGACTCCCGCCCCGACGGAGTAGATCCGCATTCCATCCCGCATCGCGTCAACGTCGAGAGCCTCGATGCCCGCCAGCGTCATGTGCAGCACCAGGCCGGGAAAGCCGGCGTCACTGACCAGCAGATTGCTGCCGCCTCCCAACACAAACAGCGGCAGTCTGCGGGCGCGCACCCAGCGCAGAGCCTCGACTGTCTCGTCTTCATTGACGGGCTCGGCAAAATACCTGGCACTGCCACCCACCTGCAACGTGGTGTAGGGAGCCAGCGGGATGTTCTCCTGGATCGTCATCCGTTCCTTCTGTATCGGTTTCTACTGACCCTGGGCCTGCAGCAGCAGCCGGGTTACGTCATCATCCTGAGGATGCAGATTGTGGGCCTTTTGCAGATAGGGAACCGCCTTGGCGTCCTCGCCGGTTGAGATCAGCATCAGCCCGTACTGCAGATTCTCGTCGAAGCCTTGCGGGTTCAGAGAAACGGCCTTGGCCAGCGCGTCGCGCGCTCCGGTAGAGTTGTGCATGGCGTAGCGCGCGCGTCCCAGGTTGAACCAGGATTCCGCATCGTTGGGGGAGAGCTGTGCGCCGTGCTCGCAGTTGGCCAGCGCCTCCTGCGTCTGTTGCAGCGCAAGCTGCGCCACGCACAGATTCACAAAGGCCGGCCCGAAGTCCGCGCGCAGCCGGGTGGTGCTGGTAAACGGTTGGACCGCCTCCGCGTACCGATGCTGGTCCAACAGCAGGGTTCCAAGCATGAATTGCGCATGCGCGTCGTCCGGAGTCATGGCCACGGCGCGCTGGGCGTGGGCGATGGCGCCGTTCACGTCGCCGCGCTGGTAGGCATCGGATGCGTTGTCGCTCTCGATGTATCCAGCGTTATGATGCCGGGCGTAGGCTCCGGCTCCGGCGAACACCGCCAACATGAGCGCCATGCCTGCGGCCACGCGCATCGTTCCGCGCGGCTGGTGGCGATCCCGGCCGGTCGGGAAGGCGAAGCCCAGTGCCAGGCCGGTGAGCAGTCCGCCGACGTGGGCTGCGTTGTCGATGCCGCGCACCGCGGCTCCGAAGGCAAGATTGTAGAAAACGAAGAGCCCGATGCTGCTGAGGTGGCCTTTGAGCGCGGCGCGCAGCTGCGGATTTCCATGCAGCATCATGGCAGGGATCAGCGCTCCGGCGATGCCGAAAATGGCGCCCGATGCGCCCACGCTCAGTCCGTTGCCCCGCCAGCAGATGCTGCCCAGGCTGCCGCCAATGCCGCACATCAGGTAGAGCAGGGTGAAGCGCGATTTTCCGAAGAGCAGCTCCGCCAGCCATCCCAGGCTGTACAGGCACCACATGTTCAGCGCAATGTGCAGCAGCCCGCCATGCTCAAAGGTGGAGGTGAACAGCCGCCACCATTCGCCGCCGCTGGTCAGTGCGCCGGAGTTCGCGCCCCAATGAAGCAGCAGTTCGGAATCGAAGGTGAGAAAGTTGTGGCCCTGGAAGGCCATGATCAGATAGACCAGCGTGTTCAGCGCGATCAGCACGATGGTCGGCGATTCCAGGTACAGCCGCAGGCGGCTTGGCGTGGCCTCCACGGGTCGGCTGGAAAGATACTCGGCCGCGCACTGCGGACACAGCGCTTCGCCGTCGGAGGAAGACTGAAACTCCCGCCCGCAACTGGAGCAGTTGGTCATTGCGCTGCCTTCACTGGGCTGTTCTCGAAGCGGTCTTCACGGCAATGTCAGAAGGCTTCGCCCTGGTCGGAATCATCAGGAACAGACGCGGCGGCGGGGCCAGGACCTTTTTGTCCTTCCGTTTATTCAACAGCAGAACAGCCACGTCTCCCGAGCCCGAGTCGGCGACCAGCAGCATGGTCTCTCCCGGCGACAGAGCCAGCGCGCCGGGATTGGAACCCACCCCGACCGTGGTAATCAGCTTGCGCGTCGAGGCGTCAAAGACGGCCACGCTGTTGGAGGCAAAGTTGCTCACATAGAGCGTGCTGTTATCGCCGCTCACCAGCGCCCGCACGGGGTGATCTCCGGCCAGAAAGCTTTCGTCAATCTCGCCGGCGTAGGGGCTTACCACGGAGATCGTCTGCGCCTCATAGTTGGAGACGAAGACCTCGCCGCCGTCGGGCTTGATCGCCAGATCCACGGGCGTTCCGCCCACCTGGAGCAGCGACTCCACGAAGCCGTTCTTCAGGTTCACCATCGCCACCTGCCGCGAGCCCGAGCAGCCGACGACGGCCTTGGAGTCATCCGGCAGAATGACCAGCGAGTCCGGCGCCTTGCATACATGCAGTGTGGCGCGGACGCGCATGGCTGCCCCGTCGATGAGCGTTACGGAATCGTCCCCGCGATTGGCCACGGCGACGAACTTCCCATCTCCGGTGACACGCGCGACCGCGGGCTGCTTTCCCACGGCAACATGCCCCAGGACGCGATGCGTATCGAAATTGATCGCCGTCACCGAGTCCGATCCCGCGTTGGCGACCCATCCGGTCTTGCCGTCATCGGTCAGCGAAAGAGTGTGCGGCAGCCTGCCCACGGCAATACTGCCGGCAATTCGGTTGTTGGCCACGTCGATGACGCTCACCGTGCCCGAATCGGTATTGACCACGTACACTTCGTCTTTCGTGGGGCTTGCCGTAACTCCCGTGGGATCGCTTCCCGTGTTCAGGGTCCGCACAATCTTCAAGGAAGCCAAGTCGAGCACGCTGACGGTGTTGGAGCCCGAGTTGGCGATGTAGGCAAAGCTCAACTCGGGCTCGGGGTTGCGATTGCTGCAGCCCGCCAGCACCGCCACCAGGGCAAGCACAACTCCGGCCGACGCCCGGCGCCGGAGCGTCACGAGCGTGCCGCCGTCGTTGGCCGTGCCGCCGGTTCGATCAACCCGGTTCTTTCGCGGTTGGCATGATCGAGCATTATGCCAACTCCACCTCGATCTTCTTTGCGGCCGCATCCAACTGCACGATGCGGAAGCTGCGAATCTGCCCGGCGCGCAGCGGCTCAGGCTTGGCCTCCGTGCTTACCGCGCCGCCCTTCCAGCGCGCGTTCAGCATGGCGCCGAGAGATGACATATCGAGTTTCTGAGCCTCGGCCTTCGGCTCATCCTTGGCTACCGCCGCGGCGGCGATCCGGCACGTGGCCCGGATGCCTTCGCCCAGTTCGACGCGCGCCCGCTCGCCGGATTCATCCATCAGGCGCCCGGTGACCACGTCGCCGATTTTGTGTTCGGCAATGTATTCATCCAGACCGGTCGGAACCAGCTGCTTCATGCTGAGCCGTATCTGGCGCTTTTCCGCGTCGAGTTCCAGCACCTGCGCCTGCACTACCTGCCCAACCTTCAGCACGTCCTGCGGATGCTCGATGCGTTTTTCGGCGCTGATCTCGCTTACGTGCACCATGCCCTCGATGCCCTCGGCCAGCTGCACGAACGCGCCGAACTTCATAATGCTGGTGACCGGCCCTTCGATCACCGTGCCGGCTGCAAACCTCTGCGCGGCCTGCGCCCAGGGATCGCCCAAAGCCTGCTTCAGCCCCAGGGAAATGCGGCGCTCGCCGGGACTCACGCCCAGGATCACGGCCTCTACGGTTTCGCCAGGCTTGATGACATCGCCGGCCTTCTTCACCTTTTTGCCCCAGGACATTTCGGAGATGTGAATCAGTCCCTCGATGCCCGGCTCCAACTCCACAAAGGCGCCGAACTCGGTCACTCGCGTCACCGTCCCCTGCACCTTTTCGCCGACCTTGTATTTCTCCGGCACCGCGTCCCAGGGATGTTTCTGCAGCTGTTTGAGTCCCACGGAAATGCGCCGCTTCTCGGCTTCGATCTTCAGGACCTTGACCTCGACCTGTTGTCCCACCGAAAGCACATCGGCGGGCTTGCCGACGCGGCTCCATGACATATCGCTGATGTGCAACAGCGCATCCACGCCGCCCAGGTCCACGAACGCGCCGTAGTCGGCCAGGGTGCGGACGGTGCCGCTCAGGGTCGCGCCCTCTTCGATTTCGGCGAAGCGCTGCTGCTTGACGGCGCGCTCTTCCTCTTCGGCAACCGCGCGGCGGTCCACCACTACGTCTTCATCGGCCACGTCGAGCTTGATGATGCGGCAGCGGATCTGCTGGCCCACCAGCTTTTCCATGGTGGCAGCATCGCGCTCTCCGCTGCGCGACGACGGCATGAAGGCGCGCACGCCCACGTCCACGCTGAGCCCGCCCTTGACCACGCCGGTCACCGTGCCGAGGATGATTGTTTTTTCGGCAAAGGCCGACTCCAGCGCCGACCAGTCCTTGGGCAGCTCGACCTTCTTGCGCGAAAGCTCGTAGTAGCCCTCCGGGTTGCGGCCCTTCACCGAGACTTGAAATTTATCGCCCACCTTGACCGTTTCACCGGCTCCCTCAAACGGCGCCAGCGGCAGAATGCCCTCGGTTTTGTAGCCGATATCGAGGAAGACCGACTCGGCCGAAATGGCGACAACCGTGCCTTCCAGCTGCCTGTCGCCCGCTGGAGCCTTGTGCGTATGGGTCTGCTCGAACTGCTTCAGAATGTCCTCGAAGGACTGGTTGGATTCGGGGGTGGACTGGTTTTCGGGATTGTTGGGGTTGGACATGGATACTGAAAGCCTCATTTCGGCGTAATGCCGTTTAGAATATCACCGCGCCGCCCTATCGTGCGCCTGCCCGTATTGTGGGTTGCCATGTGTCCCGGACTAAGGCGATCTCACAAATCGGCTTTGAAAGGACACGACTTCAGGCCTGCCGCAAGAAAGGCTCGTTTCACGCGGCTTTAGCCGCTGAGGGAAACGCACATCGGATGCGCATTGGCCTGCGGAGGCCGCTCGCCTTACAATCTCCCCATGCCAAGAGCCGTCAAGAAATCCGCGACCACGCCCGAACGGGACATTCTCAAGCTGATTGCCGCCGCCGATCACCGTCCGCAGTCGGCCACGCGCCGCATCGGCATCCACACCTCCACTGCCGGAGGCGTGGAAACCTCGGCCGAGCGCGCCTGGCGCCTGGGCTGCAATACGCTGCAAATTTTCAGCTCCAGCCCGCGCATGTGGCGTCCCTTTGACATCACGCCCGCCCAGTGCGAAGCCATGGCTCGCCTGCGCGCCGACTACGATCTGAAGCCGCTGGTGATCCACGCCAACTACCTCATCAACGTGGCGGGCACCAATCCGGAGATGCTGGAAAAATCCGTCTCCGCCTTCCGCGCCGAGTTGGAGCGGGCCATCTCGCTGTCTGCCGAATACGTGGTCCTGCACCCCGGCAGCTTTCGCGGTTGCTCGCGCGAAGAGGGCATTGCCAATGCCTGCGCGGCCATCGTCCGCGCCACCGACGGCCTCCAGATGGCCAACCACGGCCTCACCCTGCTGATTGAGAACACCGCCGGGGCTGAGTTCTCGCTGGGCTCAAGCTTTGAGAGCGTCGCTGAACTCATCGCCGCCCTGGCCAAACACATTCCCGTGGCCTCCTGCATCGATACCTGTCACACCCACGTCAAGGGCTACGACATTGTGAGCGAGGCCGGCTACGAGGAAACCATGCGCCTGTTGGATGGGACAGTCGGCCTGGCCAACGTGCGCGTCTGGCATTGCAATGACGCCAAGGCCGCATGCGGCTCCAAACTGGACCGGCACGAAAACATCGGCAAGGGAAGCATCGGTGCCGAACCGTTCCGCCGCCTGCTCCACGACCCGCGCAACACCCACGCGGCGTTCATTCTGGAAACTCCCATCGACGAACCGCTCGACGATCTGCACAACGTCGAGGCCTTGCAGGCGCTGGCCGGGTAGGTGGGGCATGTTTCCGCCGCCCCGGAGCAGAGTACGGTAAACTTTGTGCTGATCTGGTCGAGGATCGTCGAGGTCACGCGACGGGATTCCAGTCGGCTTGGAGACTATTGAGAGCACCGCGAAGAGCTGTGGTGGAGTTGGCATGACCTCCGAAAAGACCGCCTGTATCCTTTGTTCACGGAATTGTGGCCTTGCCGTTGAGATTCAGGATTGTAAGTTCATTCGCATCCGTGGGGATGAGGATCATCCAGTGTCACGGGGCTACCTTTGCCAGAAGGCGGCTCGTCTTGAGTATTACCAGAACAATGAGGACCGACTCCGCTACCCACTTCGTCGCGAGGCCGACGGGAGCTTTGTTCGGACCAGCTGGGATGAGGCACTGAACGATATTGCGCGACGCCTGGGAACGATCCGCGAAAAGCACGGCGGCGGGGCGTTTGCCACGGTCGGTGGTGGCGGCCAAGGGAACCATTTAGGCGGCGCATATCTCAGGCAGCTGGGGGCCGCAATGGGGAGTCACTATTCGTACAACTCCCTCGGCCAGGAAAAAACGGGTGACTTCTGGCTCAACGGGCGGCTGTTCGGCAGCCAGGCATGCCACACCACCGAAGACGTGGAACATTCCGACTTCGTGATGTTCATCGGATGTAACCCATTTCAATCCCACGGCATTCGGAATGCCCGCGACACGCTTCGCGCATTGAGTAAAGATGCCAATCGAACGATGGTCGTGATCGATCCGCGGCGTACTGAAACGGCGAAGATGGCCGAGATTCATCTGCAACTGAGGCCCGGCACGGATGCCTATCTCATGAGCGCGATGCTGGCCATCCTCGTGCGGGAAGGTCTTCACGATCGCTCGTTCCTGTCTGAGCACTGCACGGGATTCGACCAGATTGAGAAGGCGCTGCTCGAGGTTCCGATCGCCGACTACGCGGCCCGGGCAGATGTGCCGCTGGCGGAAGTGGAACGTGTGGCGCGAGGGTATGCGACAGCACGTTCGGCGTGCGTTCGCGTCGACCTGGGAATCCAGCATACGTTGCATACCACGCTCAATGGCTATTGTGAAAAGCTGCTGTACCTGCTAACCGGAAACTTCGGCACCAGGGGCGCCAATAATCTGCATAGCTCACTGGTCCCTATCCTTGTCGACACGGATGAGCGCGACAGCAAGGTCAAGCGGACAGCCCATCACAAGATGTTTCCGATTGCGGGATTTTATCCTCCAAACATTTTGCCTGACGAAATTCTCCACCCCCGCGAGGATCGCGTGCGCGCGGTGCTGGTGGATAGCAGCAATCCGCTGGTTACCTGGGCTGACACGCAAGCCTATGAAAAAGCGTTCAAGACATTAGAGCTGCTGGTTGTGGTCGACGTGGCCATGACGGAAACGGCGCGGTTTGCGCACTACGTATTGCCCGCCGCCTCACAATTCGAGAAATGGGAGTGTACCGGGTTTAACCTGGAATTTCCCGAGAATGCGTTTCATCTCCGGCATCCCTTATTCCCCCCGCTCGGGGAAGCACTGCCAGAGCCCGAGATCTATACGCGGCTGCTCGAAAGGATGGGTGCAATTCCCTCGGAGTTCCCCTGGTTGACGCGGATTGCGAAGCTTGAACGGACAAGCATGCACTTCGGGTACTTCACTGCGCTGGCCGCCAGGCTGGGTTTGAAGCGAAAGCTGACGCCATACGCTCTTTCCATTCTGTACCGCACGCTGGGTCCGACATTGCAAGGCAATGCGGCCGCGGCCTCCATACTTCTGCCACTGTGCATGAGCTACGCGATGGAACACCCGAAAGCCGTGGGTCGAGCCGGGCACAGGGGAAATCGCCTGACCCTCGGTCCCGCGCTCTTTAGTGCGATTCTGCAAGGGCGATCCGGCACCGTCATCAGCGTTCATGAATTCGAAGATACCTGGACCTTGGTGAAGCATAAAGACCGCCGCATCCATCTTGCAATTCCTGAAATGCTGCAGGAATTGCGGTCTCTTGAAACAGAGGTTCTGCCCGGCTCCGAGTACCCATTGATCCTCGCGGCTGGCGAACGACGCGCCTATAACGCGAACCAGATTTACCGCAATCCCTCGTGGCGCAAGCTCGATCCCCATGGCGCGATGCGCATGCATCCGCTGGATGCCGCCGCACTCGACTTGGCCGATGGCACAAGGGCGAGGTGCGATTCGGCGCGCGGCAGTATCGAGGTCATGATCCAAATTGATGATTCTGTTCGCCGCGGCATGGTGACGCTGCCTCACGGGTATGGTATGGGATACCGAGGTTCTACCAAAATCGGTCCTGAACTGAATCGCCTGACATCGAGCACACATTGCGACCCGCTGAGCCGCACGCCGTATCATAAATACGTGCCGGTTCGCGTCAGCAAAGCCGGAACACATGTTTCAGACGTCCCGCAGAGTTCAGGATAGGGTCAACGCGGGACTCTCACGAAGATCCAGTGTCGCTCGAAACCCGGCAACTCCTGCCGCAGATGCCATAGCTTACACTCGAACTCATGCTCAACCGGGGTTATGCCTACACCGCAATCATCAGCAGCAAATATCATGGGCAAACCCTGCTCTCCCACTTGGCAAGCCTTTACCCCCACTCAACCCCACAAGCCTGGCAACAAAAACTGAACATCGGCGAAGTCACCCTCAACGGCGTCACCGCCACCGGAAGCGAATCGGTCACTGCAGGCCAAACCCTTGTCTGGAACCGTCCACCGTGGATCGAACCAGACTCCCCTCAGCACTTCGAAGTCCTGTTTGATGACCCCCATCTGTTGGCCGTCAACAAACCCAGCGGGCTGCCCACCCTCCCCGGCGGCGGCTTTATGGAAAACACCCTCCTGCGCCTGGTGCAAAAGCAAACCCCCAACGCAAACCCTGTCCACCGGTTGGGCCGAGCCACCACCGGCATCGTCCTCTTCGCCAAAACACCGCAGGCGGCCGCGAATCTATTCGCAAACTGGAACACACCCAACATTCAAAAAATCTACCGGGCGCTGGCTCAAAACGTTGCACGGCACGACGCCTACGAAATCCTCACACCCATCGGCCTCGTACCACACCCGCGCCTCGGTTCCGTGTGGGCCGCCAACCCAAGTGGCAAGCCGTCCAAGTCATTGGCAAAGGTGATCGTACGCACCGCGAGCACCACAACCTTTGAGGTAAGCCTATATTCGGGCCGCCCTCATCAAATCAGAATCCATCTGGCATCCATCGGCCATCCCCTGGTAGGCGATCCTCTGTACGGCCCAACCGGCCAGCCTCTTGAAAATCTCCCCGGCCTCCCCGGCGATGGAGGATATTTCCTGCACGCCCAATTTCTGAAATTCCACCACCCCATCACCGGAGAACCAATCAATCTTGAGGCAGCTTTGCCGTCCGGATTCGCATTGCATCAGGACAGATTTCCTGAAGTCGGCTTGTGACAAGGTTTATGCAACGCTCAGTGCGTCCCGCTGGCCAGTGTCGCCGTATATCCCTGGCCCTCACAAGTTGTAGAATAAGAACTTATCCAAACGCGCATTTTGCGCCAACGCTAGGGCGACTCAACACTCATGGCAGATCAGCAGAAATCCATCGATATCGATAAAGCATCCGCAGACTCCTCCGCCGAGCCGCGCCAGCGCGCTGGCCGCGCGGAAGACGACACCCGTTACGATCCCACTCCGGTGGAGCAGAAGTGGGCCGCGCTCTGGGAGCGAGACCTGACGCGCTACGCGCCCGAGCCGCCCTCCTGCGGCAAGCCCAAGTACTATGTCGTCGAGATGCTGCCCTATCCCTCGGGCGCGCTGCACATGGGACACGTCCGCAACTACGCCATCGGCGACGCCCTGGCCCGTTACATGTGGATGAGCGGCCACAACGTGCTGCACCCCATGGGCTGGGATTCCTTTGGCCTGCCCGCGGAAAACGCCGCCATCAAGCACAAGCGCCAGCCGCGCGAGTGGACCCTGCACAACATTGCCGCCATGAAGGCGCAGATGAAGCGCCTCGGCTTCAGTTATGACTGGTCGCGCGAAATCGCCACCTGCCTGCCCGAGTACTATCGCTGGAACCAGTGGTTCTTCCTCAAGCTCTTCGAAAAGGGCCTGGCTTATCGCAAAAAGAGCAAGGTGAACTGGTGTTCGCAGTGCGCCACGGTGCTGGCCAACGAGCAGGTGGTGGACGGCTGCTGCTGGCGTCACGAAGATGTACTTGTCGAACAGCGCGAGCTGGAGCAGTGGTCCGTCCGCATCACGAACTATTCCGAGGAACTGCTGCAGGGGCTCGACAGCATGGATGGCTGGCCCGAGAAAGTCCGCACCATGCAGCGCAACTGGATCGGACGCAGCGAAGGCGCCAATGTCGATTTCACCCTCGACGGCGGTTCGCAGACCAGGATCACGGTTTTCACCACGCGCATTGACACCATCTACGGAGCCTCTTCGGTGCAGCTTGCGCCGCAGCATCCGCTGGTTGCCGAACTGGTAGGCAGCGACTCCGCCAAGCTCACCAGCCTGGAGCAGATGCTCGCCGACCAGAAGAAAGCGCGCGAGGAGGGAGACATCGGCTCGGTCGTGAAGAAGGGATTTTTCACCGGCCACTATGCCATCAATCCCTTCAACCAGGAGCGCGTCCCCATCTGGGTTGCCAACTACATCCTGATGGACTACGGCACCGGCGCCATCATGTCGGTTCCCGCGCACGATGAGCGCGACTTCGAGTTCGCCAAGCAATACGGCCTCGACGTGCGCATCGTCATTCTGCCGCGCCGCACGCAGGAGCCGCCCGAAGCCGGACAGCCCGAGGAACCTGAGCTGCCCTTTGTGGCCGAGGATTCTCTGCTCATCAACTCCGGCCCCTTCAGCGGACTCGGCTGTGAAGAGGCGCAGAAGAAGATGGCCGAATACGCCGAGCTCCACGGCTTCGGCAAGGCCACCATCACCTATCGCCTCAAGGATTGGGGAATGTCCCGCCAGCGCTACTGGGGCACACCGATTCCCATCATTTATTGCGATAAGTGCGGGCTGGTTCCGGTGCCAGAGGATCAACTTCCGGTGCTTCTGCCGGAGAACGTCGAGATCACTCTCGCCGGCGGCTCGCCGCTCACCCGCGTCAAGGAATTCTACGAGGTGCCGTGTCCTAAGTGCGGTGGCATCGCCCGCCGCGAGAGCGATACGATGGACACCTTCGTCGATTCCAGCTGGTATTTTTACCGTTACACCAGCCCCATCGACACCGCGCCCTTCGACCGCGAGATCGCCAGCTACTGGTTCCCCATGGACCAGTACATCGGCGGCGTCGAGCACGCTATTCTGCATCTGATGTACTCGCGCTTCTGGACCAAGTTTATGCGCGACATCGGCCTGGTCAACAATGACGAGCCCGCGCAACGGCTCTTTACCCAGGGCATGGTCATCAAGAACGGCGCCAAGATGTCGAAGTCGCTCGGTAACGTAGTCTCGCCCGACGATATGGTGGCCCGCTACGGTGCCGACGCCACGCGGCTCTACACTCTGTTTGCCGCCCCGCCCGATCGCGACCTCGACTGGCAGGACCAGGGCGTGGAAGGCGTCTACCGTTTTCTCTCGCGCCTCTTCCGCTTCATCACCGAGAACCCGACGCGCCTCGCACCCGGCGAGTCCCGCGACTACAACGCCGCCGAACTCGCGCCGGAGGCCCGCAAGGTGCTGCGCAAACTGCACCAGACCATTCAGCGCATCACCGACGACTTCCAGGGTCGCTGGCACTTCAATACTTCGGTGGCGGCCATGATGGAGCTGCTCAACGCCTGCATGGTCAATCAAGAACTGTTTGCGGCCGCGCCCAAGGCGTTCCGTGCAGACGTGCAGCGCAAGCTCGTCCTGCTGCTCAATCCGTTTGCGCCCTACCTCGCCGCCGAGCTCTGGTCTGTGCTCGGAGAAGATGCCGGCACGCTGCTTCGTTATCCCTGGCCCCAGGCCGATCCCGTGCTGGCCAAGGAGGACGAGGTGGAGATCGTCGTCCAGTTCAACGGCAAGGTGCGTTCGCGCCTCACCGTGGCCCACGATGCCGATGACGAGTCCGTCCGCCAAGCCGCGCTGGCAGACGAGAAGGTGAAGGAAGCGCTGGTTGGCAAGCAGATCGTAAAGGTCATCGTGGTCAAGAACAAGCTGGTGAATCTCGTCGTCAAAGGCTGAAAGGTGATGCAGCGCATCCCGGTTACGTCCGGCTTGCGCTATGTTTGCGCTATTCTTTACCCATGAACGCTGACGCGCACGGCGAAGGTTTCCGCATCCTGCGAAGCGACTCCACCTTGCTGCCGCTGGAGCTTCTCTGGCGCTGGAGCTTCGGACTCGGTCTGGTGGCGTTGCTGTTTTTTGCCTACGCACATCTGCGGCAGGCCATTCTCATCTCCGACGCCGACGAGGCGGCCTTCAGTGGACAGGATCCGCTCGCCATTGCCACGGCTGCCGCGGGCATCCTCTCCGGAGCGCAGCCGCTGCTGCTCAGGACGTTTGCGCAAGTCGCCGCCGTGGCGTCCGTGCTCTGGATTGCCGCCGCCACGCTGGGCCGCGGAATGCTCACCCGGGCGATCGTGCGCCGTCTCGCGGCGGACTACGATCTCAAGATCGCCGCCGATGCGCCGCGCTGGCGGTCGTTTGCCATTCTCATGATGGCCCGAATCCTGATGCTGCTGATCCTCGTCATCGGCTATCTGGCCGGAGTGCTGATCGTTGGGTTAGTCGATGCTTCGGGCAAAAATGTTTTTATGGCAGCGTTTGTCATCTTCGCCGCGATTGCGGCCTCCGGCCTGCTCTGGAGCTGGGTCAACTGGGTGCTTTCGCTGGCGCCCATTTTCGTGGCGCGCGACGGGCTTTCGCCGCTCGACTCGCTGGTTGCCGTGCTTGCCTTTCTTCGCCGCAACGGCTCACGCCTGATGGCGATTGCGATCTGGAACAACACCCTGCGCGGCCTGGCCGCTACGGGAATCGCCGCCGTGGGAGCGGCTACGGCGGGCATGCACACCGCCCTGCCGGGGTGGTCCGTTGTCGTGCTGGTGGCACTGGAGACGCTGCTCTACCTGGTCGTCTCGGACTTTTTGCTGCTGGTGCGTTTGGCCGCCTACAGTTCGGTCGCGGTTCGCGAACTGACCCTGCCGCAGGCGCTTTCCGGTTCTCCGGAGCGCTCCGGGACTATCGCGGGCTAAAGCGGCCAGGACTCATTCGAAAAGCGTGAGATGTTATTGAAATCTATATTGCGCAGACCCCGATCCTTCGCTGCGCTCAGGATTTCGCCTCGCGGCTCGGACGCCGCGAAATCGGCTCAACTTTACAGCCCACCCCCGCTTCTGCGAAGCTGAGGTGTGGAACACACGGCGCTTCCCTCCATCGTTGTCCTGGACTTTGGCTCGCAATACACGCAGCTGATTGCGCGGCGCATTCGCGAGCAGAATGTCTTTTCGGTTGTCCTTCCCTGCACGGCCAAGCTGCAGGAGGTACGCAGCCACAATCCGGTCGGCATCATCCTCTCGGGCGGTCCCTGCTCGGTGTATGACGTGGATGCGCCTCCGGCGGACCCGCAGGTGCTTGAACTGGGCTTGCCCGTGCTGGGTATCTGCTACGGTCTGCAGTTCATGACCCATGCTCTGGGAGGCACGGTGCACGCCGCCAGCAAGCGTGAGTACGGCCACGCGGAGGTCTCGGTTCTGGAGACTTCCGTGCTCTTCCGCGGCCTGCCCGAGACGCTCTCGGTCTGGATGTCGCACGGGGACGAGGCCGACTCGCTTGCGCCCGGCTTCCGGCTGATCGCGCGCACCTCGAATGCCGTGGCGGCCATTGAAAACGCAGCGGCCGGCTATTACGCGGTGCAGTTCCATCCCGAAGTGCACCACACCAAATTCGGCACCGATCTGCTGAAGAACTTCCTTTTCGGCATCTGCCAGGCCCAGCCCTCGTGGACGCCGCAGAAATTTATCGACTCCAGCATCGCGCAGATTCGCCAGACCGTGGGCGAAGGCCGCGCCCTGTGCGCCATCTCCGGCGGAGTCGATTCCAGCGTGGCCGCAACCCTGGTGCATCGCGCCATCGGCGACCGCCTGACCTGCGTCTTTGTCAACAACGGCGTGCTGCGCAAGGATGAGTACGCCAAGGTTCAGCACAATCTCCGCACCAAGCTCAATCTCAATATCGATGCGGTGGACGCCAGCGAACGCTTCCTCTCCAAGCTGGCCGGCGTCACCGATCCCGAGCGCAAGCGGAAGATCATCGGCAACGAGTTCATCGAAGTATTTGACGAGGAGTCGCAACGCATCAAGCGCGAGTACGGCGAGGTTCAGTGGCTGGTGCAGGGCACGCTGTATCCGGACGTCATCGAATCGGTCAGCGTGCGCGGCCCCTCGGTCACCATCAAGAGCCATCACAACGTGGGCGGACTGCCGGCTAAAATGAAGCTCAAGCTCATCGAGCCGCTGCGCGATCTTTTCAAGGACGAAGTGCGCCGCATTGGACGCGACATGGGGATGCCGGACGAGATGCTGCAGCGCCAGCCCTTCCCAGGTCCGGGCCTGGCCGTGCGCATTCTCGGCGAGGTCACTCCCGAGCGCGTCGCGCTGCTGCAGGAAGCCGACGACATCGTGGTCGGCGAGATCAAGCGCGCCGGACTCTACGAACAGGTTTGGCAATCGTTTGCCGTGCTGCTGCCGGTGATGTCGGTGGGCGTGATGGGCGACCAGCGCACCTACGCCTACACCTGCGCGGTGCGCGCTGTTACCAGCGAAGACGGCATGACGGCCGACTGGGTGCCGCTGCCGCACGAGGTTCTGAAATCCATTTCGAGCCGGATCGTCAATGAAGTTCCGGGGATTAACCGGGTGGTGTATGACATTACCTCCAAGCCGCCGGGCACGATTGAGTGGGAATAACGCAAATTTCTGCGTAGAAAAAAGATAATCATGGCGCAATGCATTCATTGTGGTCGCACGCTCCCCGGGCTGACCTTCGGCAAAAAGATCTGCGTCTGGTGCAAGCAGCACGAGGCGGCGCAGCGCGGCGAAGAGACGGCATATCAGCCGGTGATGGCCTCGCCCTGGCAGCGGCGCGAGGCGATGCCGATGCTGGCCACGCAAGCGCTGTTCGGCATCAACGTCGCGGTGTTCATCGGCATGCTGCTGTCGGGCGCCTCATGGACGAGCCCGTCGAGCGCTAGCCTGCTGGCCTGGGGCGCGAACTTTGGGCCGTACACGCTGAGCGGGGACTGGTGGCGGCTGCTCACCTCCTGCTTTGTGCACATCGGCATCCTTCACATCGGCTTCAACATGTGGTGCCTGTGGTCGCTGGGAGGACTGGCGGAGCGGCTCTACGGGCGCGTTACATTTGTATGTGTCTATCTTCTGTGCGGCCTCTCGGGCAGCCTGGGCAGCCTGTGGTGGCACTCGATGCCGGCGCTGAGCGCGGGAGCCTCCGGTGCGATCTTCGGCATTGCCGGCGCGGTGATCGCATCCATCAAGCTGGGCGAGTTTTCCTCCGGAGTGATGGCGCAAGGAGTGATGCAGAGCCTGATTGTCTTCGTGGGATTCAACGTGGTGTTCGGCGTGATGACCGGCAGCACCGACAATGCCTGCCACTTCGGCGGACTGGCGGCCGGAGTCGTGCTGGGTGCGCTGATCGCCAAGATTGCTCCGGAGCCCCGGCTGTTGCCGCGGCTGGCGGTGTTTGCCCTGGTGGCCGCGCTGCTGGCCGGCGGTGGGTATGCGTTGCAGCGCAGCCGCGCCTATCCGTATCTGCTGATGCGCGCCAGCAGCGAGATTGAAGAAGGCAAGATTGACGCTGCGGTTCCGTTTTGCGAGGCTGCGGTAAAGCTTCGTCCCGCGGCGGCAGGCATGATTTACTCGCAACTGGCAGAGGCATACGAGGATAAAAAAGATCTGGCGGGCGCGGAGCGGGAGCTGCAGAAAGCGGCAGCGGCCTATCGGGCGCAAGGCAGGACGGCCGAGGCCGATGCGGCCGCGCAACAGGCGGAGAAATTGAAGGGCGGACAGCAATAACGATTGATTCCGTGGTGAATCGTTACCCATGTAGAACGACTGGGCAATGGCTGCGCAGAGTGCGCAACCACTGCCCATTTTGCTGTCTGGGAGATGCAACGACGTACGGATTCGGCAAACGTCTCTTCCCGGTCAGAGCCGATTAAAGCGTTGGGGCGATCGTGCCGTTAGGGTAAGCGTGAGGGAAAACTTTGTCCGGGGAATTCATCATGCATGAGAGCGCCGCGCTCAACGATACGGGATCGATCGATACGGGCAACTGGGAGACGTTGCTGTGCCAGGGCGCTCAGGAAGTCTTCGAGATGATGATTGGCGTGCCGCTGCGGCGCTGCGCCGCAGGCGAAGCGCCCGAGGCCGGAGAGTTTACCGCGGTGATCGGACTGGCAGGGCCGGTGAATGGCGTGTTCGCCCTGCGCTGCGATTCGCGGACTGCCCTTGGCATTGCCTGCGGCATGCTTGGCGTGGACGAGGCGGAAGCCAAGGCCGAGGTGTGGGACGCGCTGGGCGAGGCGTGCAACATGGTGATAGGAAACTTCAAGGGCAAAACCGGGCGGGCGGGAGCTTCGTCGGCCTTGTCGGTTCCCACGGTGATTCACGGTCATGATTACCGGGTGCGTCCCCTGATCAACGGCTCTTTTGTGGAGTGCCGCATGGAGACCGGCGATGGAGCTCTGCATCTGCGGCTGGACTACCGGCTGGGGTAGAGCTCGTTCATCCCCTTTGAGGTGAGCGTTCGCGTAGCTCGTAAAATCGATTGCTGGCCGAAGTGAACCTGGTGCGGCGCGGGGTATTTGGGCGGTGTAGGGGTCCTTCGCTGCGCTCAGGATGACACCTCAATCAAAATCAAAATCAGTTGAGGAAGTAGGTGCGGTAGAGGGTGTCGCGCTGCACGGGGCGGAAGCCGGCGTCGCGGATGATGCGGCGCAGTTCTTCTTCGGTGGTGCAGTTGGTGGTGCCGGCGGCCTTGACGACGTTTTCTTCCAGCATGACCGAGCCGACATCGTTGCCGCCGAAGCGCAGACCCATCTGGCAGACCTTCAGTCCCTGCGTCACCCAGCTGGCTTGCACGTTGAGGAAGTTGCTGAGGAAGATGCGCGAGATGGCGAGCGTCTTGAGGTACTCGACCGCGGTGGCCTCAGGCCAGCCGCGGCCGCCCAGGGCGGTGTTGTGGGGCTGGAAGGTCCAGGGGATAAAGGCGGTGAATCCGCCGGTCTCTTCCTGCAGGTCGTAGATGCGCTGGAAGTGGTTGACGCGGTGCTCTTCGGTTTCGCCCACGCCGAACATCATGGTGGCCGTGGTCCTCATGCCGAGCTTGTGGGCGATGCGGTGGACATCGAGCCAGTCCTGCGTGGTGCACTTGAGGCGGGCAACTTTGGCGCGCACTTCGTCGTCGAGAATTTCGGCGCCGCCGCCGGGGATGGACTGCAGTCCCGCGCCCATCAGGCGGCGGATGGTCTCCTCCAGCGTGAGGTCGCTGTATTCGGCGATGCCGATGATTTCGCTGGCGGAGAGGCAGTGCAGATGGATCTGCGGAAAGCGCTGGCGAATGCCGCGGAACAGGGACTCGAACCAGTCGATCTTGAGATCGGGATGGATGCCGCCCTGCATGAGCACGCCGGTGCCGCCCATTTCGAGAGTCTCTGCGATCTTTTCGTAGATGGTATCGAAGTCGAGCAGGTAGCCCTTCTCGCGTCCGGGGCCCTTGACGGGGGCGTAGAAGGCGCAGAAGGAGCAGTACTCGGTGCAGATGTTGGTGTAGTTGATGTTGCGGTCGATGATGTAGCTGACGATGCCGTCGGGATGGAGCTTGCGGCGGACGGCGTCGGCTTCCATGCCGACCCCGATCAGATCGTCGGAGCGGAACATTTCGAGAGCTTGGGCGTGGGTGAGGCTCATACTGCCTTCATGATACCGGAAGGCGGAGATGCAAGGTTTCAAAGTTTCAAGGTTTCACAGGTTTCAAGGGGAAGTGCCAAGGCAAAAGCAACCGCCCCCGCCTGAAACGGTACAATCAGAATTCAGGCCGACGGCTCGGAAGGCGCGCCGGCGGGCGAATCGTGCCGCGGGTTGGCGTAATCGAATCCGGGAGGCGATCCATGGAATTGAATTCAGGGAAATTATGCAAGAGGGTGCGGTAGTCCATGCAAGCGATGTGGTTCGAGGTGGCAGGGTGAAGAGCGAGTGCATGCCGTTTACGGCGATCCCGCACAACTCGCGGCTGTTTCTGGATTTTCTCTTCGAGTTCGAGAAGGTGCAGGCGTTTTACGCGCACCGGCCGCACTCAGGGGCGGTGCTGGAGTATGCGCGAAAATTAGATTTCCCCGAAGATCGGCGCGCGAAAGTCGCTGCGGTTTTGGAGCGGCAGAACCGCGAGTGGGGCGCATCGGCGGAGACGCTGGCCTCGATTGAGCGCTTCCGGCGGGGCGCGGTGGCCTGCATCAGCGGGCAGCAGGTGGGAGTGCTGGGCGGTCCGCTGTACTCGGTGCTGAAGGCGGTTTCCGCACTGCAGATGGCCGAGGAGTTGACGGCGCAGGGGACCGAGGCGATTCCGCTGTTCTGGCTGGCGACCGAGGACCATGACTTGGCGGAGATTGCCAGCGTGACGCTGCCCAACGGCTGCGAATTGGAAAAGCTGACGGCGACGGAGCAGTCCGGGTCGGCTGCTCCCGTGGGACGGGTGCCGCTGGAGCCGCGGATAGCCGCCGTGGTGGAGCGGGCGGCGCAGCTGCTGGGGCCGGGATGGGTGAGCGAGGCGCTGCGCGAGAGCTATGGTGCGGGCGAGACTTATGGTTCGGCTTTTGCGCGGCTGTTTACCCGGCTGCTGGCAGGGAGCGGGCTGGTGCTGGTGGACCCGCTGGACGACGAACTGCACCGCATTGCGCAGCCTCTGTTTACGGCGGCTGCCGAGCGCGCCGAAGAACTGGACGAGGCGCTGCTGGAGCGGGGCCGGACGTTGCACCGCGCAGGCTATCACGAGCAGGTGCGGGTGACGCCGGAATCCACGCTGCTGTTTTCCATGGAGGGGAACCGGCGCACCGTGCTGCATCGCGCGGGCGACGGATTCATGGTGTCTGCGCAACGGGTTGACCGGCAGGAGATGCTGGGGCGGATTGCCGAGCATCCCGAGCAATTTAGCGCCAACGTGTTGCTGCGTCCGGTGGTGCAGGACTACCTGTTTCCCACGGCGGTGTACTTTGGCGGGCCGGCGGAGATTGCCTACTTTGCCCAGGCCGGCGTGGTGTATGAAAAGCTGCTGGGACGGCGGACTCCGGTGCTGCCGCGGCTCTCGGCGACGCTGATCAGTCCGGCGATGAGCGAGCTGATGGAACGCTACGGACTGAGCTTTTGCGATCTGTTCCACGGCGGCGATCAGGTGAGCGAGCTGCTAGCCTCGCGAGTGCTGGCGCCGGGGCTGCAGTCGGCGCTGCAGGAGACCAAAAGTTCGCTGGAACGCCATCTGGAAGAGCTGCGGGCGGAGTTGCAGAAGCTGGACCCGACGCTGGTGGATTCCGCGTCGAAGAGCGAGCGCAAGATGCTGTATCAGCTGCAAAAGATTGGGAGCAAGGCGTCGCGGGCGGAACTGCGGCGCAACCAGGCGCTGACACGGGATTCATGCAGGGTGCTGACCGAGCTGTTTCCGCACAAAGAGCTGCAGGAGCGGGTGCTGCCGGGGATTTACTTTTTGGCACACTACGGGCCGGAGCTGATTGGAGATTTGAAGAAGGCGGCGGCCAAGCAGTGTCCGGGCCACCAGATTGTACGGCTGTAGGGAGACTTTCGGCGCCGCTCGGGCGATGCCCGGTGGTGCTACCATGGAGGCGCTATGTCAAAGAAGCAGAAAAGTTCCGCGCCTGAAATTGGATTTGAAGTGATGTGTCCGTGCTGCGAGGCAGCGCTGCGGGTCGATCCGGTGACCCGCGCCGTGATTAGCCACACGCCCAAGCCGGTGGCTCGAACCTTTGCCGATATGGAAGCGGCGGCGCGCGCCATGCGCGAAGGCGATGTGCGCAAGGAGTCGATCTTCCGGCAGTCGGTGGAGGCCGAGAAGAACAAGTCCGACCTGCTGGAGAAGAAGTTTGCCGAGGCGGTGAAGAAGGCCAAGGAAGCTCCGGATATGTCGAAGCCGTTTTTGCGCGACTTTGATTTGGATTAGAACATTAAGCATGCCGAGGCGGCCGACATTGCTTCCCAGGTTAGCGCCTCAACTGCGAGGCGCGGAACCTGGGGCACCCAAAGCTTTTTCTTGCTGGGTGGCTGAAAAGCCTCGGGAACCGCAACGGATGTTTGGACGGTGCTGGGGTCCTTCGCTGCGCTCAGGATGACACCTCTTTAAAAAAAATAACGCTTCCTCTAAAAAATAAAAGGCGGATTCGAATTGAGGGCTCATGCTGCTGCTGGGGCACCGGGGCTGTCGCGGCACATTTACGGAGAACACCTTCGCGGCCTTCGATCATGCGCTGGAGAGCGGCTGCGACGGCTTTGAGTTCGACGTGCGGCAGACGGCGGACGGGGTTCCCGTGGTGTGGCACGATGCGCGGCTGCGGGGGCGATTCGTCTCGCGTCTGGAGTACGGGAGTTTGCGCGAGCGCTGCCTGATCGAGCGGCGGCTGCCGCGGCGTCCGGCGATTGCGCTGTGCGAGCTGGAAGCGGTGCTGGCGCGCTATGCGCCGGTGGCGTGGATGGATATTGAAGTAAAGGTACGCGGGGTGGAGTCGCTGGTGGCCGGGCTGGTGCGGCGCTACCCTCCGGCGCGCGGGTTTGTCATCTCCTCGTTCCGGCGGCGGGTGCTGCTGGAACTCCATCGCATCGATCCCACCTTGCCGCTTGGTTTTATCTTCGACCGGATGCCGCTGTCGCGGGTTTGGCGCAGCCTTCCGGTGAAGTATGTGATGCCGAAGGCTGGGCTGGTGACGGCGGCGCGGGTGCGGCAGTTCCACGCGGAAGGAAAGAAGGTGCTGACGTGGACGGTGAATCAGACGTCGGCGCTGCGGCGGTTAAGCGAGGCAGGTGTGGATGGGATGATCGGGGATGATCCGTTGCTGCTGGTGGATGGCAGAGCAGGCTTCAAGGTCTTTTAGGTTTAGGTTGAAGATCGAGAGCAAGGTCAAAGTCAAAGGACCCACATCTGCTGATTGCGGCAGATATGGGGCACCACGCAGGATCAGCTATCCGTGTTCCCCCCCGGCTCATCGGATGGCGCTGGAAAGGGATGGCCCACCTTGAGACCAAGCTGCTTGGCCCGCTCAAAGCACTGGAACGCGCTACGCTTCAGGCCTTCCTGGGCGTAATAGGTTCCCAGGTTGTTCCACGCGACTGCGTTGTCTTGCTCGGCGGCCTTGATCAGCCACTGCTTGGCTTTTTCCACATCCCGCGGCACTCCCCAACCAGCTTCATAGAGAAGAGCCATGGCGCACTGAGCGTCGGAATTGCCGGCCTGCGCGTGCCGCAGAACCAGCCGCAGCGCAGTGACATAATCGGCCTCCATGATGGCTTCGGTGACGGCTGCAAAATCGTATTCGTCGTTCATCTGCGTCCAATGCTATTGGACGGGCTCATCGAATGGCAAGAACCGCGGCAATCGCCGACTTGCGGCAAGCGTCGGTGGCGTGGAGACTGGTAGGCATGAAAACTGGCGAGCAGTTTGAACGTGCGGTAGCGATCATGCATCGGCTGCGGGCTCCGGGCGGCTGCCCGTGGGACCGCGAACAGACCTTCGACAGCATTACGAAGTACACGGTGGAGGAGACCTACGAGGTTCTGGAGGCGATTGAACAGCGCGACTGGGAGGAACTGCCCGGTGAGCTGGGCGACCTGCTGCTGCAGGTTCTGTTCTATGCGGAGATGGCCGGGGAGGCGGGACATTTCTCCATCGACACGGTGCTGGAGACGCTGAGCGAGAAGCTGGTGCGGCGCCATCCTCATGTGTTTGGCGAGGTGGAGGCCGAAACGTCTCAGGAGGTGCTGAAGAATTGGGAGGCCATCAAGCGGCAGGAGCGGGCGGCCAAGGCCGCGGGCACCGGGTCGGGTAATGCTTCGCTGCCGGCCGCAGGCGCAGGGGCGGCCGCGGGCGCTGAGGCGGAGCACAAACCCCTGCTGGATTCGGTGAAGAGTTCGATGCCGGCGCTGATGGAGGGGATGAAGCTTTCCAGGAAGGCGGCGGGAGTGGGATTCGACTGGCCGTCGATCGAGGGATTGTTCGAAAAGCTGCAGGAGGAAGCCGGGGAGTTGCGGCGCGAGGTGGAGCAGATTCCAACTCCGGGGCCGATGCCCACGGCCGGTGCCGGTGGCGGCGCGGTGAGCCTCGAACTCCACGGGCGGATTCAGAATGAGATCGGCGATCTGATGTTCACGGTAGTGAACCTGGCACGCTATTTGGCGGTGGACCCGGAGCTGGCACTGCGGCAGACGAACCGGAAATTCCGGCGGAGGTTTGGCGAGGTGGAGCGCGGGTTGCGCGGGATCGGCAAGGAGCTGAACCAGGCTACGCTCGAGGAGATGGAGCGGCTGTGGCAGGAGTCCAAGGAAAGCGAGTAGGGCAAGGTTTCACAGCCACCGGCTAAAGTCCCGTCCATTGTCCGCCAGCTCGAACACACCCACCCGCAACAGTTCGCCGGCGATGCGATGCGTTTCCGGGTCGCGCGCCGCGCGGGTAATCCAGTGGCTGGCCAGGTCGTAGTTCACCCGGGTAATCCAGTTCTGCGGAAGAACCTCCAGCAGTCCGGCCTGGGGATACACCACGAAGATGGCGAATGCCGGATCGTCTCGCTCCACCGTTGGCAGGTTGGTGGGCGTCAGCAGCTCGTCCACCGTGCGGAAGCTCTCCGGCACCACAATCGAATGGATTCCGGCGCCCATCTCGATACTCACAGAAAACTCTCCCGCCGGGGCCGTCGCCGCATAGATCCGTTCGCTCGACGGAGAAAACCATCCGGCGATCTCCTCCAGGCCGAAGGTCTGCAACCGGTCCAGCTCAAAGCAGACAAAGCGCAGCTCCCGGCCCTCCGGACACCACACGCCCATCCTGCCCTCGTCGATCATGAAGGGCCGGCACAAGGTATTCAGCGCCAGCCGAGGCTTGTCCGGTTCGCCCTCGCCATGCAGGGTTACCAGGTAGTTCAATCCCTCTTCCTGTCCGTGGAAGCGCCACCGGTAGCGCCGTACGCCGCCGCCGCGCGCCTCAGGAAAAGTTTCCCAAAACCACGGCGACGGTCCCGTCGTCGATTGCACCAGCTTTGTCAGTTGCTCGGGGAGGGACATGGCCCGTACTTTCTCTTCTACGCAGCGGATATGCGCGGCGCTGAATTCTCACTGCCAACCGTGTTTTCGCGGATGAACCGCACAATCCCGGCCAGCGGAGTGCCTGGCGGAAACACGCCCCTCACTCCCAAAGCCTTCAGCTCCGCAATGTCCTGCTCGGGAATGATGCCGCCCACCAGCAGCAGCACGTCGTCCATCTTCTGCTGTTTCAGCAGTCCGGCGATCCGCGCCACAATCGCATTGTGCGCCCCGCTCAAAATGGATAGCCCAATCACCTGCACGTCTTCCTGCAGCGCCGCCCGCACCACCATCTCCGGAGTCTGCCGCAGTCCCGTGTAGATCACTTCCATCCCGGCGTCGCGCAACGCGCGGGCAATCACCTTGGCGCCCCGGTCGTGTCCATCCAGCCCCGGTTTGGCCACCAGCACGCGAATTCTGCTTGTATCTGCCATTTATGGGAAGCCACCTCGATGCCCCAGCTCTGCGCTCGCTCAAAATCCGGCGTCCATCATAGCGCGCAATCCACCGTTCGAATAGCGCGCTGAACTCTCAATTTTCAAAAACCGCGCGCCCCGCGCTCATCCCCACCAAAAAGTTAAGGCCGAGTCGTTCCTCCTCACGAGGAACGACTCGGCCTGAAGGCTTCATCAGGAGGCTACACACATTTAGACGCGTCTCCGGGCGAAAAGGTTCTCTGGATTCTTATTTAAATCTGTGCGATTTTGCGCGGCCGCCAAAGCCGCCACCAAAAGGTTAGGCCGGGAGCTCCCCCTCACGAGGAGCAACCCGGCCTGAAGGCTTCATCAGGAGGCTACACATACTTGGACGCGAGTGCGGGAGAAAAGGATTCCCGACCTTTCAAAAAAATGACATCCGGCAATTTCCGCCAAAAAGTTAAGGCCGGGAGTTTCTCATGCGAGAGAAACGTCACCGGCCTTGAAATCCTCATCAGGAGCCTACAACCATTTAGACGTGCCGACTGCAGAAAAGGTAGCAATTTATTTTGCGGCCGGCTGCGCCTCCACGGCCGCAGGCGTTGAGTTCGGCTGCAACTCCGGAATCGACGGCAAATGCGTCACCTGGCCCCTCACCGCGTCCTCCATCGAAATTCCATTGCGGTCCAGGATCGTTGCCGTCACCTGATCCAGCGCGACCCGCGCCTTTTCGTAGGTCGAAAGCGCCGCCACGTAGTTGGAGGCGGCCTGTGTCTCGTTGCTCTGCTGCTGCAGCACCAGGTAGCTGGTCGACGCTCCCAGCGCGTACTTTTTCTCCTCCGCCTCGCGGCTCTGCCGCGCAAAATCGCGCGCCGCGCGGGCCGACTCCACTCCCGCACGCGCCTGCTGCAGGGCAAACGCGGCATTGCGCACCTGGAGATTGATCTGGTTCTTCTGCTGCTGGAAGTTCAGCACGTTCTGCCGGTACTCCAGCTCCGAGCGGATCTGGTTGGCCTGCGCCGCGCGGTTGCGCAGCGGCACCGTCAGAGAAAGATACCCCCCTTTGTCCGCATTCGTCCGGTTCACCAGGCTGCTGAATACGTCGCCGTAGTTGTTGTTCAGTCCCAGCGCGCCGTAGTAGCCCACCACGTCCAGCGTCGGCAGCAGCGCGTTCTTCGCCGCCTTGTTGTTGATCTCGCCGTTGCGCAGGTTCAGCTCGCTCTCCAGCAGTTCCGGACGGTTGGCCAGCGCGTAGTTCACCAGCTCGTCTACCGGGGCCGCCGGCTCCTCGCTCAGCGCCATCGTGTCGGTCGGAACCACCGCTGCCGCCGTCAGTTCCGGGTCGTCGAAGTTGCGCGCAATCGCATTCTTGGTAATCAGCTGCTCGAACTGAAGGTTGGTCTGCGCGGTAATCAGGCTCTGCGTCGCCGACGCTACGGAAGACTCGGCTGAGACCACTTCGATCGGCGCCAGCGTCCCAATCTGTACCTGTTTCTTGTTGTCGGTCAGGGTGCGGTTGGCGAACTCCAGCGCGGTCTGCTGCACCTTCACGTTTTCATAGGCGTTCACCAGATCCCAGTAAATGTTCTGGATCTGCGCCACCGTGGAGATCACCTGCGCCCGGAAGCTGGCGTCGGTCACCTTGATGTCGTTTTTGGCGATCAGGATCTCGCGGCGGTTGTTGTCCAGCCCCCAGCCCTGCAGTAGATGCTGCCGCACCTGCCACCCGCTGTCGAACTCCGGATTGAACGGGAAAACCTCTGCCGGAATGATGCTGGGAAGGCTCAGCCGCTCGTTGTCATAGGAAACCTGCGCCTGCATGCCCGTCGCCCATGCCTGCGTGTAAGTAAAGTTGTATTGGTTGGTGTTCTCCCGCAGCGCCGTAATGCCGCCGTAAATCACCGGCGTCGCAATCGGCATAAATTGACGGTCCCACGAAATGTTTCCAGTCAGCACCGGATCGAACGAATCGATCGGCGAGCCCACCGTGTTCTGCGTCGAGATCACCAGCCCGCCCGATCCCGAACCCGAGCCGCCCACTCCCACCGAGGTCCCGCCCGACCCGCCGCCCGTCGAACCCGCCGTGCTGGTCGAAGCCGCGTTGCCGCCCGGCGTGCCCTCCAGCAGCCCGGTCGAGACGCCGCGCACCGTGCCGCCTGACCGCGCCAGCAGCAGGTCCGCGTTGGCAATATCCAGGTTGTAGCGGGCAATCGCGATGTCGAAGTTGTTCTCCAGCGCCAGCGCCACCGCATCGTTCAGCGACAGCATCAGCTTGTTGTCGCGGATCAGCGCGTGCAGCCGGTCGCTGTTCTTCAGCACCGGTTGTGGCAGCCCGTGCGGCGTATACGCCGTCCAGATTCCCCGTGTCGCATGGGGTTCCATGTATTGCAGCAGCGGAGCCGAGTACTCCGGCTGCCCCGGCGGATTCACCGCCGCGCCGCTCTGCGCATTCGGCTTGGGAGCATCCGGAAGCGTACCCGTCTGCGCCGCCACACCGGAGCAAAGCAAAGCCAGAATAGATAAATACGTAGTGATGCGCTGGAATACATCTTTGGAATGCGAAACCGACATCGCTCATCTCCGCTATAAATGTGCTGTTAGAAAAATCTCACTGCAACAGTCGAGTATAGCCGACCAGTTCTGTACCTCAGAGACCCCACCGCTAAGCAAATCTTCTCCCGCGCTCCGAGGTCATCTCGGCCTCCGCAGCACATGTCACTCCCCGCCTCTGCCTTGACTTTGAAACCTTGAAACCTTGAAACTTTGAAACCTTGAACTTAAAACTCACCCTCGCCTACGACGGCTCCGCCTTTCACGGCTGGCAGGTCCAGCCCGGCAAGCCCACCATCCAGGGAACTCTCGCCGACGCCATCGAGAGCCTGACCGGCGAGCGGCTCCTGCCCCAGGGCTCGGGACGCACCGACGCCGGCGTCCACGCTCTCGCCCAGGTCGCAACCTTTCGCACCGCCAGTTCCATTCCCGCCGCCAACATCCGCGTGGTGCTCAACGACCGTCTTCCCGCCGCCATCCGAGTTCTCGCCATCGAGGCGGTGCCCGACGATTTCCACGCCCGTCACTCCGCCCGAGGCAAGCGGTATCACTATCGAATCTGGCGCGGCGACGTCGTCCCACCCTTTCTCGCCCGCTACGTCACTCACCACCCCTATCCGCTGAATGAGGACGCCATGCAGCAAGCGGCCGCCCTCATCGCGGGAGAACACGACTTCACCTCCTTCGCCGCCGTCGATCCCGACCGCACCGCACGGTTGGGTGGCCTACATCCGACGGGTGGCCCATATTTGCCTGTAGTTGGCAAATGTGGGGACGGCGAATTGGAAGATGCCACGAATCCGAAGCACGCCACCAACATCCGCACCATCCACGAGTCGCGATTCGAGCGCCGCGCCGACGAACTCATCTACATTGTCCGTGGCAACGGATTTCTCCACCACATGGTCCGCAACCTCGTCGGCACCTTCCTGCTGGCAGGCAAGGGAAGCGTCGCACCCGCGGAGATCCTGGCCATCCTCGACGCCCGCGACCGCCGCGTCGCCGGACCTACCGCCCCCGCCGAAGGCCTCTACCTCGTCGAAGTGGAGTATTGAACGAGCGCCCGTGCCTGAAACAAAAAGTTCGCCGCGTTATTCTGAAGATCGCGGTGTCATTCTGAGCGCAGCGAAGAACCCCAGCCCGGTTCCGATCTCCCGTGCCGCACTCAGGCCTTTCAGCCGCCAATCGATTCTGCCTCCGCCTTGTCGTAGCTGTCCGCCTCCCGTTCCCGCACGAAAATAGGAACACTTCGTCCGCCATCGCTCCGAAGTCTCTTCCCACCGCGCTCAATCTGCGGTACAACAGCGGAACATGGACACCGGCATTCATCTCGTCAGCAGCGCCGCCCCCAGCGGCCGCTTCGCCACCTCCAACCCCGCCACCGGTCAGCCGCTGGGCGAATTTCCCATCGCCTCGGCCGAACAGGTGGCCGAAGCCGTCGCCCGCGCCCGCCAGGCACAGCTCTGGTGGTCGCAGACGCCGCTCGTCCGCCGTTCCGCCGTCCTGCGCCGCGTGGCCAAGCTGCTCTCGGAGGAAAGGGAAGCGCTTGCCCGCGTGATCACCGCCGAATCCGGCAAGCCCTTGCAGGAAGCTCTCCTCAGCGACGTGATGGTCGCTGCCGATGCCGCGGTCTTCTGCGCCGAAAATGCCGCAGCCGTCCTGCGCGCCCAGTCCGTCCCGCACGCCAACCCGGCCCTGCGCTTCAAGCGCGGAGAGCTCTCCTTCGCACCGCTCGGCGTCATCGGCATCATCGCGCCGTGGAACTATCCGCTCTCCATCCCCGCGGCCGACGCCTTCGCCGCCCTGGCCACCGGCAACGCCGTTGTCCTCAAGCCCAGCGAACTCACCCCGCAGACCGCTCTCGAGCTCGATCGCATTCTCGCCGCCGCGCTCGATGCCGAGGGGTTTGCAAACCAGCCCCGTCCCTTCCAGGTCGTCACCGGACTCGGCCCTACCGGCCAGGCCCTGGTCGCCAGCGACATCGACAAACTTATCTTCACCGGCAGCGTCGCCACCGGGCGCCGTGTTGCCACCGCCGCCGCCGCGCGTCTACTCCCTGTCATCCTCGAACTCGGCGGCAAAGACGCCATGATCGTGCTCGACGACGCCGCGCTGGACACCGCCACCAGCGCCGCCGTCTGGGGCTCCATGATGAACGCCGGGCAGACCTGCATCTCGGTGGAGCGCTGCTACGTCCACCACACTCTCTTTCCGCGCTTCCTCGACCTCTGCCACGACAAAATCTCCCAGCTCAAGGTGGGCGATGGCTCGCTACCGGATACCGACGTTGGCCCGCTCATCTCCCAGGCACAGCTGCAAATTGTCGATCGCCAGGTCGAAGAAGCCCGCAGCATGGGAGCCGGAGTTCTCACCGGCGGCCAGCCGCTCTCCGGCCTCGGCCCGAACTTTTATGCGCCCACTCTCATCACCGGCGTCACCACCGCCATGAGCCTGATGCGCGAGGAAACCTTCGGCCCCGTTCTCCCCATCCTGCCCTTCCAAACCGACGAAGAAGCCATCCAGTTCGCCAATGCCAGCGACTTCGGACTCTCCGCCAGCGTCTGGGGAAAAACAGCGCATGCCACTGCCCTCGCACGCCGCATCCGCGCCGGCTCCGTCCTGGTCAACGACCTGCTCTCCGGCTTTGCCGTCAGCGCCGCTCCCCACGGCGGCCTGAAGCAAAGCGGCATCGGACGCACCCACGGCATCCTCGGCATGCAGGAGCTCGTCCGCCCGGTCTATCTCGATGTCGATCTCACTCCCCGCATGAAGAAACTCTGGTGGTATCCCTACGCGGGAAACTTCGCCCCCATGTCCGCCTTCGCCGAAATCGTCCACGCTTCCGGACTCCGCCGGCTCGCCGCCGTCCTCCGAACCCTGCCGCTGCTCCGCAACCCGCGCCGCTAGCGCATCGCAATAAAACGCGTGGCCCACATCCGCCATCCTTTGGCGAATGTGGGATCGCCGAAACGTGTGCAGCGTTGATCTTGTTCTTGCTCTTTCCCGGCAGTAACAAAGCCTTAGATACCCGAAGTAACTTGCGAACCAGACTCGTAAGGCGTTCTATATCTCATCCGCGTGTTTCATTTTGAAAAATGCAGGAGGGCATCCATGCTTGACCAATTGATTTTTCATCACCTTCTTGGATCGAAAGTCGGAGACATCCTCGACCGCCAGCACGTGCTGATCAAGCAAAAGCATCAGGCCGTGCGGTCGGCGATCCTGCAAGGCGGCGGCATGGATCGCATCATCGTCCGCAGCAAGGAGCTGATCGCTGCCACGCGCGCCCATTTCGTCTCGGAAGAGCGCGCCATGGACACCATTCCGCTGCGCAACTTCGCCGCCCACAAGGATATGCACGCCGAAATCATCGAGAGCCTGGAAGATATCTCCCACGATTTGGAGCAGCGTAGAATCAGCGGCGCGATGGAATTATTGAAATTCTTTGAAGGCCGGATTGTTTACCACTTGGACGTCGAGGATGCCGCCCTGGTGCGCGAACTCACAAGCTGACGAACTCCGCCGAAAGCTGCGCCGCGATCCCTGTTCCTTCGCAGGTGGCCCCCATCCGCCCTCTTTTGGCGTATGTGGGATGGAGTTGCAGCAGGCAAGCAAGTCCGATTGCTTCGCGCCGCCCAATCCCCGCCGCGCCCTCGTGTACCATCATCTCTGCCATGCCATTCCGTCCCTGGATTCGCTGGAAGTCCGGGCGCGCTCCCACCCCGGCGCTCGCCGAAGATATCGAGCGCCTCTGCGCCGACCCGCGCGTCCACCGTCTCTTCGACTGGTTTTTCCGCCACGAGCGCGAGATCGCGGATTTCCAGCTCGCCATCACGGCCATCCCCGCGCCGCCCTTTGGCGAACAGGCTCGCGCCGGTTGGCTCCGCGAGCGGCTCCAGCCCCTCGGCCTCGCCCTCGCCACCGACACCGCCGGAAACCTCCTGGCCGCTCGTCCCGGCCTTCACTCCGCTTCGCCGTCCGAGGCTCAACTGCCTGGCTCAGGCATCGCCGACTCAGCCTTCGCCGACTCAGCCTTCAACGTCCCGGCCATCGCCCTCAGCGCCCATCTCGACACCGTCTTTCCCGCCGGAACACCGCTCGACGTCCGCCGCGAGCAAGCCCGCCTCCTCGGCCCCGGCATCAGCGACAACGGCTCCGGCCTCGCCGCGCTCTGGGCTCTGGCCGCGGCGCTGCATCAGCTCGGCATCGTCACCACCCTGCCCCTGCTCTTCCTCGCCAATGTCGGCGAAGAAGGCGAAGGCAATCTCCGCGGCATGCGCCACATCTATCGCCAAGCGCCCGCGCCTGACGACCTCGTAGACGCAGGTGCCCCACATCTGCCGCAGTCAGCAGATGTGGGACCTCCGCCAATGGCAGACGCTCCGCCTGCCATTGCCATGCTCATCGCCCTCGACGGAGCCGGCGCGGCCAACATCATCTCCCAGGCTCTCGGCAGCCGCCGCTTTCAAATCGTTATCACCGGCCCCGGCGGCCACTCCTGGAGTGATTTTGGAGCGCCCAACCCCATCGTCGCCGCCTCGCTCGCCATCGGCGAGCTGTTCAACATTCCGCTGCCCGTCAACCCCCGCACCACTCTCAACATCGGCAGCATCGAAGGCGGAACCTCCATCAACGCCATCCCCTCCCGCGCCGTCGTCAAGGTCGATCTCCGCTCCTCCGATCCCCGCCGTCTCGATGAGCTCGAAAAGCGCATCCGCCGTGCCGTTGCCGACGCCTGCGACGAGACGCTGACGCACTCGAACCACTCCGCCGGGCGCCTGCAGCACTCCATCACCGTGGTCGGTGAGCGACCCGCCGGTGAGCTGTCCGCTGCCTCGCCCTTGCTGGCCGCCATCCAGGCCGTCGATGCCCACCTTGGCATTCCTTCCCAGCTGCAGCGCGCCTCCACCGACGCCAACATTCCGCTCTCGCTCGGCCTGGAGGCAATCTCGCTCGGCTCCGGCGGCTCCGGTGGCGGAGCGCACACCCTCCACGAGTGGTACGACCCGGCCGGGCGCGAGCAGGGCCTCAAGCGCATCGCCCTGCTTCTGCTGCTTCTGGCCGGACTCCCGCCCGCCGAACCCTCGGCGGGACGCCCCGCCGGCTGACCGCTCTGCGGTTCCTTTCGGGAACTCCAATAGCCGTTTGGCCCGATTTCTGTGGACCGATTCCCTGAATGGAGCGTCTAACCAAGCAGATTCGGACTCGAGGGCCGCAGTGTGCGCCTTTGTTCTAAACGGAATAAGATGAGGTTGTAGTATGACTATGCCGGAGGGCACATGGAACCGCTGAACGATGCTGGCGGATTGCCGCAGGACCAGACGCAAACATCTATGACAAACCGTAAGGGAAATCGTTTCGCCCCGCTTTTCGTTGCCTCAGTCACCGTTGCCCTGGTGCTGGTCATCGGCACGGTCGTTACCTACACGGCCCGCGCCAACAGCGTGGACAGCACTGACGCGCCGCAGCTCAACGTTCCCGCCGTCCATCTGCACGACAACGAGTTCAATCGCGTCGCCAAGGCCGTCGAGCCCGCGGTCGTCAACATCAACACCGAATCCACCATCAAGAACCCGCATCAGGGTCTCCGCCGCATGCCGCAGCATCCCGGTCCCGACGATAATCAGGGCGGCAACGGCGACAACGGCATGCAGGACTGGTTCGACCGCTTCTTCGGCGGCCAGGGCCAGGGAGACGATCAAGGTCCCGGTGGGGCGCCCGGCGGCGGCGACATGACCGCCCAGTCGCTCGGCTCCGGCGTCATTGTCAGCGCCAGCGGCTACATCATCACCAACTTCCACGTGGTGGACAAAGCCGACCGCATCCGGGTCAGCCTGATGGGCGAACCCGCCACGGTCAGCTATCCGGCCAAGGTCATCGGCACCGACCGCGAAACCGATCTCGCCGTCATCAAGATCGACGTTCCCCACCCCCTGCCCTACGCCAAGCTTGGCAATTCGGACAGCATGCAGGTCGGTGACTGGGTCCTGGCCATCGGCAGCCCCTTCGGCCTCAAGTCCACGGTTACCGCCGGAATCGTCAGCGCCAAGGGCCGCAACATCGTCCCCGGACGCCAGTTCCAGTCCTTCATCCAAACCGATGCGGCCATCAATCCCGGCAACTCCGGCGGCCCGCTGGTCGATATGGATGGCGAGGTTATCGGCATCAACACCGCCATCTACACGGAGAGTTCCGGCTACCAGGGCGTCGGCTTCGCCATGCCCTCCAATACCATCGCCCAGGTCTTCAACCAGCTGGTCTCGCCCGCCCACAAGGTCGAGCGCGGCTCCATCGGAATCACCTTCAGCGCCGAAACCAGCCCGGCCGTCACCCGCATGTATGGCGGCGGAAAAGGCGTCATCGTGCAGGATGTGACCCCCGGCGGCCCAGCCGCTCAGGCCGGACTCAAAGCGGGCGACTCCATCACCACCGTAGCCGGCAAAACCATCAATGCCGGCGATGAACTGGTCGCCGAGGTCAGCTCGCACCACCCCGGCGAAAAACTGAAGATCGGCTACCTTCGTAATGGGAAACAGGAAGAAGCCACGGTCGTCGTCGCCGATCGCCAGAAGCTCTTCGGGGCTCAGCTGGGTACTTCCGAGGACGAGTCCGAGCAGCAGGAGCCCAAGGAAGGCAAGCTTGGAATCACCGTGAAGCCGGTGCCTGACGCTGCCGCTAAACGTTTGAATCTACAGCCTAATCAGGGAGTCATCGTGGCCGATGTCAAGCCCGGCAGCTTCGCCGAATCCGTCCAGATCGGGCGCGGCGATGTGATCCTCGAAGTCAACCGCCAGCCCATCAGCGATCCCTCGTCGTTTGCCAAAATCGAAGCGGGATTGAAGTCGGGTCAGGACGTTGTTTTCGTGGTTCGCCAGGCCGGGGAGGGCCACGAATCCATAAATTCCTTCTTGGGTGGGACCCTTCCGTAGTATCCTAGTCTTAACTCCTAATACGCCGCCGGTCCTTTCATTTCCAGGACCGGCGGCGTATGGGAACCCTGCCAGCCTGTAAAACGCCAGGGGAGACGCTTCATCTCCTGAGAGGTGTGCTAGATGTTTTTTAATAGAAAGTTGTTATCCGCCATCCTAACCGCTTCCGCCCTGCTTCTAGTTTCTTCGCCCCTATCGGCGGCGCTCCGCAGCAAACCCAGCTACACCAGAGTAAGAGCCCACAGCGCGCCCCATCTCTCGCGGCAGAGCTCCGCAACCCACACCGGTTCGCACAGCCCGGCCAGGCACACCGTGCAGGCCGTCAGCAGCAAGCCCCGCTTCCACGGCCAGCAGTCCATCGACTCGACCCGGACCCTGGAAATTCAGCAGGCGCTGATTCGCGAGCACTACCTTCAGGGCGAACCCTCCGGCGAATGGGACCAGTCCACGCGCGAGGCACTCATCCGCTTCCAGGACGACAACCACTGGCAGACCAAAATCCTCCCTGACGCCCGCGCGCTGATCAAGCTGGGCCTTGGACCCAGCCAGCAGAATCTGCTGAACCCGGAGAGCGCCGCCATTGCGATGCCCTTCGGCATCGACCGCTCCGCCCAGAGTGGCGCCGACCGATAAATGCGCGGTGAGAGCCGGAAGTTCATCGCATGAAACCCAGCTCGCGACATCGCCTGCTGATCGCCGGTTTGCTTCTCCTCACCTTCCTCGTCCATGCCCGCGCCCTGGGCTTCGGATTTTGCGTTTCGGACGACGCGCAACAGATCGTTGCCAATCCGACCCTGCAATGGGAGTACGCGCCCAGCTACTTTGTTAAGGACGTGTGGAACAATCCACAGGCGCAGTACCGCAAATATTACCGGCCGCTGTTTCTGCTTTGGCTCCTGATTAACTTCAAACTGTTTGGGCTGCATCCCGCCTTCTGGCATCTGACGGTCATCCTGCTGCAGTGCGTCGTGGTGTTGATGGTGTACCGGCTCGGACTTCGGCTGATGGGCGACGAAGTGATAGCCGGGGCCGCTGCTCTGCTGTTTGCCGTCTTCCCTTTGCACGTGGAAAGCGTCGCGTGGATTTCCGGCGTGACCGAGCCGCTGAACGCGGTGTTTTTTCTCAG
>Ga0316217_10000443_pt1 | contig 59167 bp, 39 predicted proteins | sample 1anoAmetaG_FD_203633 | JGI IMG/M metagenome (GOLD analysis project Ga0316217, IMG submission 203633) | Freshwater microbial communities from Trout Bog Lake, Wisconsin, USA - 1anoA | ecosystem: Environmental > Aquatic > Freshwater > Lake > Hypolimnion/Profundal zone | place: USA: Wisconsin... | reverse complement strand
CCAAAGTGGCGCTCCACCAGGGCGGCCACCGATTCGTCCTCGCCCTTGGGCCGCGGCGGATGCAGCAGTTCCAGCCCCATGCGGATCTTGGTCGGCAAACTGAACAGCCGGGTCAGCGCCGTGGGAATCAGCTTGGTGGGGATGAGGAACATCAGGCCGTCCGGCAGGGGCACCAGGCGGTTGTGCACCAGGATGTAGGTCTTGCGATCGGCATCGTTCGAGGGGATGAGTTGCTCCCCGAGGCCTAGCTCCCGGCACAATTCCGCCGCCGCGGGCTTTTCGGTCAGGAAGGAATCCGGCCCCCGCTCAATCACCGAGCCATTCACGATATCGGAAGCCAGCGAACCGCCCAGCCGCTTGCGCGCCTCGAAGAGCGTGTACTCGACCTCCGCGCCTGCCGCGCGCGCTTTTTCCAGTTCGTAGGCCGCCGCCAGACCCGCGATGCCCCCACCGATCACTGCTATCCGCATTCCCGATCCCATCCCATCATTAGAGCAGTTTTTCGCGGCCGGATGCGCGCGCCGCACTCCTCGCTGCATGATTAGAGTCGCGACGCGCGGCGGGGGTTGCGTAGGATTCGAAATAGAAACGTCCCAGATCTCATTGAGAGAACTGGGACGTCGGGCTGGAAGTTCGAAGCTGGCTGCTTTATTTGGCGAAGGCCGCTGCCTGGCTCTCCAGTTCCGGGTCCCAATTCTTGGGCTGGTAGATGCAGCAGGGCTCCTGGGCCAGCGGATCGCCGGTCACCGCGTAAGCGCGGGCGCGGGAGCCGCCGCAAATCTCCTTGTACTCGCAGGCCCCGCATTTGCCTTCCAGCTTGCTAGTATCGCGCAGCGACTTGAAGATCGGCGCTTCGCGGTAGATCTCCGCCAGCGGCGTCTCGCGGATGTTGCCGGCATGGATGGGCAAAAAGCCGCTAGGGTAGACGTTCCCCACATGGGAGATGAACATGAAGCCCTTGCCGTCGTTGACCCGGCGCGTGGCCCAACTGGCGGTGCGGGTCTGGGCGTCGCTGGTGGGAGCGCCCGGCTCGTACTTCTGCGCCGCCGCGCCCGGATGCCCATGCCCGTGGCCCATCTTGCGCTCTTCCAGGTTGTGCTGCAACAGATAGCGCCGGTAGTGCATGGCCTCAGTGGTCTTGATCTGGAAGCTCACCCGGTGCGACAGCTCGTAAATCTTGCCGAAGACCTGCTCGAAATCCTCGCCGGAGAGCAGATCGCCGAGCTGCCCGCGGCCCACGGGAACCAGGAAGAAGACGTTCCACATGACGATGGCCATTTTTTCGAACAAGGCGCACAAGTTGTCCAGATCGTGGGCGTTGTGGCGGCTGATGGTGGTGTGCACCTGGATGGGGATGCCCGCTTCGTTGGCCCATTCGATGGCCTGGATGGTCCGCGCCCAGGCGCCGGGAAGGCCGCGGAAGGCGTCGTGAATCTCGGGGGTCGAGCCGTCCAGCGAGATGCCCAGGCGCACCAGCCCGGCCTCTTTCAGCTTGAAGATGGCCTCGCGCGTCAGAAGGGGTGTCGCGCTGGGGGTGAGCGCTACCTGCACGCCTTTGGCGGCGGCGTAGCGGATCAGCTCGAAGACGTCCTGGCGCTTCATGGGGTCGCCGCCGGTAAAGACAAAGATGGGCACGCCCATGGCGGCGATCTGGTCGATCAGCGCCTTGGCTTCGGCGTTGGTCAGCTCGTCGGGGTGGGCGATGGGCTGGGCGGCCGCGCGGCAGTGCTTGCAGGCCAGGTCGCAGGACTGGGTAATCTCCCAGATGGCGAGAAAGGGGGTCTCGTCGAAGTTCAACCCGCCACGGGCGGGGATATTGTGCATGGGCTGCATGGAACCTCCAAGGAAATCGCGGCGTACCGGCCCGGAAAGTATATCCGGCGGCCGGGGGGAATGCTGCGACCACCTACCAGAAAACCAGCATTGCGAGCTCTCCGGCTGTGATTTGGATCACTTCATCTCACTGCAACCGTTGCCCTGTCCCGCGGCAACTGGACAATCCCGGGAAACAGGAGCACACTGTCCTCCTTGGTGAACGGTGGGCCTGATCCCCGCGTCATTACAGGAGGCGGGCGACAGGCTCGGCGATCGCAAACCGGGGGTTTCGGCGCGCCTGGCGTGATTGCCATCACTCCACCCTGTGCCGCCCGGCACCGCTGTTCGCCCACTTGTTTGCCAAAGTAGTAGCGCACCATCAGGAGGTTCCCATGGCAATCGTCATGAAGCCCGGTTGGAGCAAACCCTCCACCATTCTCTTCGCCTCCGAGATCCCCGCCAACGAAAAAGCCTTTGCTTTCGCCCTGGCCCAGGCTGCGGAATTCAGCGCGAATCTCATCATCTTTCACGCCTACGACACGTTGGTAGTCGCCGCATCGGAAACCTCTGGAATCCGTTACTACGACTATGCCGCGGCCGCGCGCTCCGAAGTGCAACATCTGGAACCCCTCGCCCAGCGCGTGCGCGATGCTGGCGTCCAATGCGAAGTGATTGTGCGGCCGGGCCTGGCCGCAGACCAAATCCTGGCCTTGCTGCGCGAGCGGGACGTGGACCGCATCGTCATGGGCACCCACTCTCCCGGCCCCATCGGCAAGCTGCTGGTGGGCTCGGTTGCCGAAGCCGTGCTGCGCACCGCCAAGGCGCCGGTCTTCATTGTCGGACCCGAAGTGGTGGACGGCGCCTATCGCAAATTCGCCACCCGCACCATTCTCTGCGCGGTAAGCCTGCTCGAAGCCAGCCATGCGGTGGCCCGGTTCGCCGCGGAGTTGGCCGTCCAGCACCAGGCGCGTCTGGTGCTGCAACACGTTATCCGGTCCCAGGAACGCCAGGAGATTCTCGCCGGCCGCTCGATCGAACAGATTGAAGCCGACCTGCTGGCCTTGGTGCCCCCTGAGATCCGCTCTGCCATTGCCGTGCAAACCATTGTGGTTCCAGGCGATCCCACCGAGGAGCTGCTCTACCAGAGCAGAGCCCAGCAGGCGGACCTGGTGGTGTTGGGCGCGCAAGGCGCTTCCACCTTCGCGGCCATCACCCGTCATGGTGTGGTGTACAAGGTGCTGGCGCACTCCCACTGCCCGGTGATGACCATGTCGCCCGCTTTGCTGGCGGAGTGCGGCGTAAGTCCGGGAAAGCACCATCCGGCCGAGGTCTATCTGGCCGGCGTCTTTTAGCGCGACCCGGTCCCTGTCGGCCGCAGCACCATGCCCCGTGCCCCATCCTTTCGCCGCTTTTCCGGGCGAAAGGGTGGGAAAGCACGAACCACAACCGGCCGCGTGCCCCGTGCCCCATCCTTCGCGCACTTTGCGAAGGGTGGGAAGGCACGGAACCACAACCGGCCTCCATGCCGGGCAGCTTTCCCGCGCCAGCGGGGCCGAGAGGCCGGGTACGGCCTCCCTCGGAATAAACTGAGCAGATGAGCACCCCCCGGCATTCCCTGGCGATCGGCAGGTTGGCACTGTGAGCCTGGGTCCATCTTCATCGACGCAAGCACTTCTGGCGGAGGCGCTCGCCCTCCACCAGGCGGGACAGTTGCCCCAGGCGGAGCAGATCTATCGCCAAATCCTGGCCATCGCTCCCCGCCATGCCGATTGCCTGCACTTGCTGGGCATGATCGATTACCAGCAGGAGCGTCTCGACTCCGCCGCCGATCTCATTCGCCAGGCCATTGCCCTCCATCCCCAGGGCGCATCCTACTACGCCAACCTGGGCAACGTTCTTCAGGCCCAGGGCAAGCTGGACGAGGCCAAGGCCCTCTACCGGCAGGCGCTTTCCCTCAAGCCGAATCTGGCGGAAGTCCAAGTAAACCTGGGAAATGTTCTTCAGTTTCAGGAGGAGTACGAAGAAAGTATTGGGTGGTATCGGCAGGCGCTGGCTCTCCGGCCCGAGTGCCCCGAGACCTACAACAACCTGGGAAACGCGCTCCAATCCCTGGGAAGGTTGGAGGACGCCATCGTCTGCTACCACCGCGCGCTAGCCATCAAGCCGGAGTACGCCGAGGTCTACTACAACCTGGGCAATGCCCGCCGGGCGCAGGACAGGCTGGAGGAAGCCATCGCCTTTTACCGGCAGGCGCTGGCGCTGAAGCCGGACTACGCCGAGGCTCATTACAACTTCGGCAACGTGCTGCGCGAACAGGGCAAGATCGGCGAGGCGCTGGAGCAATTCGGCGAAGCGCTGGCCCTCCGGCCGGAGTACACCCAAGCCGCTTTTGGCCAGGCGCTGGCTCAGTTGCTTCAAGGGAACTTCGCCGACGGCTGGCGAAACTTCGAAGTGCGCTGGCAATCCATGAAGGACCACGACACGCCGCCGCGCGCCTATGCGCAACCGGCCTGGACGGGCGAGAAGCTCGCCGCCGGGAGCCTGTTGCTGTGGGGCGAACAGGGGGTGGGCGACGAGATCATGTTTGCCGGCCTCGTCCCCGACGCCATGCGCACCGGCAACCGCTGCATTCTGGATTGCGAACCCCGGCTTCAGCCGCTTTTTGCCCGCTCCTTTCCCGGCGTTCAGGTGGTCTCGGGTTGTGGGCCGGGCCTTCATCCGGAGTCGGAGATTGCCGCCCAGTTACCCACCGGCAGCCTGCCCGGCCTGTTCAGAAACAGCAGTGCGGCCTTTTCCGCCGCCAAGTCGCCCTATCTGGTGCCCGATCCGGCGCTCCGCGATCGTTTGCGCGCCCGCTACGCCGATGGGCGACGGCTGGTCGGGCTGGCCTGGCAGACGAACAACCGCAAAACGGGCCGCTTCCGGTCGATCTTTCTCTCCCAATTCGCTCCGCTGTTCGCCCAGCCGGGCATCCGCTGGGTCAGCTTGCAGTATGGCAATCACCAGGAGTTGGAAAGTCAGGCCGCCGAGGCCGGCGCGCCATTGCTGGTGGACCGCGCCGTCGATCAGCTCACGGATATCGACGGCTTCGCGGCGCAGGTCGCGGCCCTGGACCTGGTCGTCACCATCGACAACTCCACCGCGCATCTGGCCGGCGCGCTGGGCGTGCCGGTCTGGGTGCTGCTGCCTTTCGCGCCCGATTGGCGCTGGCTACTGGAGCGCGAAGACTGCCCCTGGTATCCGGCGATGCGCCTCTTCCGCCAGCCGCGGCCCGGAGACTGGGAATCCGTGATGCAGCGGGTCAAAAACTCGCTATAGCTAGAGCGGCTCCCCAATTCGTCAAGCGGAGAGGATCGGGCAGAGGGAGCAGGAAACTTCAGTCCCTCGAATTAGACAGCCAATGCACGCGGGCTTCAGCCCCGGGCCTGAAGGCCCGCTCAATTCGCGTCGGTTTCGTGGGGCTGAAGCCCCACGCTCCCTCCGCCAATACCGCGCGAATCAGGGCTTTGGTGACGTCGCCTCGGGGGCGGCCTCGACCGGGCAAGGCTTGCCACCGCACAGCGCGCCCGTGATTCCCTTGCCCTCTGTGATGGTATAAATGCGGTCCGGCGCTGGGATCTTCACGAACTCCTTGGCCCCCGACGGCCAGTGGATCTCCGCCGTCCCCGCATCCGCGGCGTCGCCCAGCCCAAAGTGCAGCCGCCGGTCGTTGGCCGAGATGTAGCTGCCGCTGGACTGCACGTCCTGGCGCATCCTGGTGCCGTTGGCCTTCAAATACACCGTGGCGCAGGTGGCGTCGCGCGGGCTTTTCGGCCCGCCCACCAGGCCCATCTCCACCCAATGGTGCTTGTCCGGGTTCACGTTGCGCAGCAGCGTGGGCGGCCCGTCGATGGGATTGATGATCACGTCGATCTTGCCGTCGTTGAACAGGTCGCCAAAGGCCGCGCCGCGCGCCGGAGTCACCACCGCCATTCCGGTGCCCTTGACCGGCGGAATGTACTCGAACTTCCGCCCCTTGCCGTCCGGCACGTTGTGGAAGAGCAGCGGCCGTTCGGCCCAGGTGGTGCCCCAATCGTGCTGGTCCACCTGGGGATAGACGTGGCCGTTGACCGTAAACAGGTCCAGCCAGCCGTCGTTGTCGTAGTCGATGAAGCCGTCGCCCCAGCCGACAAAAGGAATGGTGGTCTGCGCGATGCCCGCCTTGTAGCTCACGTCGCTGAAGCTGGCGTCGCCATCGTTGTGATAAAGCACCTTGTAGTCGTCGCCGAAGTCGTCGACAAACAGATCCACCAGTCCGTTGTTCTCGTAGTCGCCCTCGGCGATGCCCATCGAGGCGATCTCGCGCCCGTCCTTGTTCAGCGCGAAGCCGGAAACGTAGCTCTGATCGTCGAAGGTCCCATCCCCTTTATTGATGTAGAGAAAGTTGGGCTCGGAGTCGTTGCCCACCACCAGGTCCGGCTTGCCGTCGTTGTTGATGTCGACGAACAGAACCGAGAACCCGTAGTACTTGTCCTTGTCCTCGACGCCGGCCTTCACCGTCACGTCGGTAAAGGTGCCGTCGCCGTTGTTATGGAAGAGGTGGTCGGGTTCACCCTGAAGGCCGCGCGGTCCGCAGTTGACTTGCGCGCCGCGATACATGCAACTGGCGTAGCCCACCGCCTTGGTCCCGGCGATGGGCAGGTTGTCGCGATCGAAGTGGACATATCCCGAGACATACAGGTCCAGGCGGCCGTCGCCGTCGTAGTCGCCCCAGGCCGACCCGGGCGACCAGTTGCCCAGCGCCACGCCAGCCTTCTCCGCTACGTCGGTAAAGGTGCCGTCGTGGTTGTTGTGATAGAGCCGGTTCTTGCCGTAGTTGCCCACGTAGAGGTCGGGCCAGCCGTCGTTGTCGTAGTCGGCCACCGAGCAGCCGTATCCCCAGCGATCGTTCTGCACGCCCGCCTTGGCGCTCACATCGGTGAAGGTGCCGTCGTGGTTGTTGTGGAAGAGCGCTGCATGGGGCGGCGTCTCCTTGCCGTCGAGCGCGTCGAAGGTGGACCCGTTGACCAGATAGATGTCGGGCCAACCGTCGTTGTCGTAGTCGATCAGGCAGACGCCGGAGCCGTTGGTCTCGACGATAAAGGTCTTCTCCGGCACGCCCATCTTGTGGGTCCAGCCGGACAAGCCCGCGGCCTTGGTAACGTCCTGGAAGATGACCGGACCGGAATCGACGAATCCGCCGGCGGTGATAGGCCGTTTCAGCTCGTCGTAGACCGCGGCCGCCCCCAGGCCGCCGGCGATGCCGCCACCCATGCCCGGCTGATCCTTGGGCGGTTGAGCCTGCTGCGCCCGGCAAACGCCGGGAAGGGAAACAAGAGCAATAACGGCAACCGAAAACACCCCGTGAACACGCAGCAAAGAGACTCCTCCACGGCCTCAAGTGTATCGTAATGGGCGCTCCGGCCGCCGTATTCCGCGTCTGTCCCGCTTGCGACAGACAAGCCCAACTCCGTCCGCGTAGGCTCAGGGAACTGAGAGCACCTGGAGGCACGAAGATTGAGCAAACCGGCAAATGAAGCAAACGTCCCCACCGTGCACGACCATTTCGGCCGATTCGCGGCGGCGGCCAGCGGCTGGCTGGGATCGACGTGGGCCTTTGCCGGGGCCGGCCTGGTGGTGATTCTGTGGGCCACCACCGGGCCGGTGCTCCACTTTTCCCAAACCTGGGCGCAGGCCATCAATACAGGCACCGGCGTGGCCACGTTTCTGATGGTCTTTCTCATCCAAAGCACCCAGAATCGCGATTCGCGGGCCATCAATTTGAAGCTCAACGAACTGATCCGAGCGATGGACAAGGCCCGGGACCAGATGATCGACATCGAGAGGCTGACGGACCTGGAACTGGACCAGATGCAAGCCACCTACGAGAAGATCAAGACCACCTGGACCGAGCGCCAGGCGCGCAGCGCGGGCGCACCCGCGAAGGACTAACGCGGAAGCCGCACCTTCCGCCTACTGCGGCTCTGCGCATTCCCTCCGTTTCCTGCCAGAGGCCCCAACCCTCCTGGAGCCCGCCTCTTGAAAAAAAGGCGATATTTGTGCGCTTCCGGTGGTCCTTCCGATACTGCGGACCTGCCCGGAGACCTGCGTAACTGGACACATGGAACTCATCCTGACCATGCTGCTGGTGCCACTCTTCGCCGCGAAGATGCATTTCGTTCAAACGGCCCCCCGTTCTGCCCTGACCGTCGCGGAGAGACTGGACCGGCCAGCCGGCGCCCCAACAAATGAATTCGTACTTGCATCCACCAAGGAGTGACATGGACAAAGCCACAGCGAAAGGCACGATCGACGAGTTGGTCGGAAGCGCAAAGAGCCACGCCGGAAAACTGACTGGCAACACCGGAGTCCGGATCGAAGGCGCCGCTCAACAAATCGAGGGCAAGGCCGAGAAAGCCGTCGGCAACGTCAAGGATGCGGTCCGCGAGACCCACGACACCGTGGCCGCGGCGCTGGATGCGCACGAGGAAGCCGCGCGCAGGCAGCACGAGGTTCAGTTGGCGGAAGATCGGAATCGGCCCTAATTCCAGCCTAGGTCGAACTGGCATCGCGAACGATGAGCGCAGGGCACGCCACCGGACTGCACCTTGAGCCCCAAGAGCAGGAGGATCGATGAAGATCGCGGGAATTCTGTTGATCGTTGTTGCAGTTGTAGCGCTTGCCTACGGAGAATTCTCCTATACGAGCCGGAAGAAGTTGGTGGATATGGGGCCGATCCAAATCGACAGAACGGAACAACACACGTTCCTCCTTCCTCCATTGCTGGGCATCGCTGCCGTCGTAGGAGGCGGTGCCCTGATCTTCTTGAGAAAATGAGCCGGCCACCCGCTCTGCTTCTCTCAATCAGCCACCTGAGGCGCCGGGAATTGCGGAGCCCACCCACGTGAATGCCGCATGAATCGCAACGATTTCCACGCTCATCCCCCTCACGCCGGAGCTGAATGCCATGGAATCTCGGCGCGGGGCCGCGTATACTGCGCACAAGGGGCGTGTTCACATCCCCGCCTCCCCAAAGTGAGGTGCGTCTTCCGCAGGGACTCCGGTTCACTGACGTTCGACGTTCCGCCATCGGAGACTTCCCGTTGGCGCGCAGTAGCCCGCGTGCTTCGAAGTCCCGTGGACGCCCTGGGTTGCGCCCTCCTTCCCGCCTTCTGCGCCCTCTGCGGCTCCCCTCTGCCGCATCTTTCTTCCGTGCCAATTTGTGCTGCTTGCTGGGCGGAATTTCCCGCCCAAAGCGGGCCTGCGTGCACCCGCTGCGGCGATACCCTGCCCGCCCCCCAGCTTGACCCTTCGAGCGCCGCTGTTTGCCGGACTTGCCGCCTGGCCCCTCCGCCCTTTGCGCGCGCCGTGGCCTTCGGACTCTACGAAGGCCGGATGAAGGCGGCCATCCACGCGCTCAAATACGATCGCCTGCAACCCGCCGCCCAGCCGCTGGGCCGGATGCTGGCCCAAGCCATCGGCCAGCTCGCGGCCGAGACGCCCGCCGAAATGCTGGTCGTCCCCATTCCGCTGCACCGCGCCAAGTTCGCCGATCGGGGCTTCAACCAGGCGCGTTCGCTGGCCGAGCACGCGCTCGGCTTCCTGCGCAAATCCCATCCTCAGTGGCGGCTCACGCTGGCCTCGAGCACGCTGATGCGCCTGCGCGCCACGGCGAGCCAGGCCGGACTGACCTCCCGGCAGCGCCGCCTCAACGTGCGCGGCGCATTCACCGTCTCCGATCCGGCGGCCGTTACCGGTCGAGCCATCCTGCTCATCGACGACATTCTTACCACCGGAGCCACGGCCCGCGCCGCCGCGCAAGCCCTGCTGCGCGCCGGAGCGGCCACGGTGTGGGTGGCCACGCTGGCCAGGGCGCGGCGTTCGGCTCTCTCCCGCCGCGGCACAGAGGCATTTCTCGAACCAATGGAGGAGAATTCCGGCCCGGCCGGCAACACGCTGCCCGATTCCTTGCACGGGGTAAGCATTCATTCATCGCACGACCAATCATCTTTTTGACGAGGGGATAAGAGATGTCGCTGGGAAAAGCCATGATTCATGCTCGCAAGCAGAAGTCCATCGCCAGGGCCGCCGCCTTTTCCGGGGAGCCCAGGGAACACGCCGCCATGCAGTCCAACCTGCTTTTGCAGATGCCGGTGCTGGTGCTCAACGCCTCCTACGAACCGATCAACATCTGCGGCGCGCGCCGCGCCTTGGTGCTGGTGCTCAAGGGCATTGCCCGCACCGAGGAGGAGCACGGCACGACCCTGCACGCGCAGCGAAGCCGCATGGCCATGCCCTCGGTCATCCGCCTGCTCGAATACCGCCGCATCCCTTACCAGACCCGCGCCCTCTCGCGCAAAAACATCCTGCTGCGCGATCGCAACTGCTGCCAGTACTGCGGCGTGGTGCTGCCCTCGGGCGAACTGACCCTGGACCACGTGATTCCCCGCTCGCGCGGCGGCAACTCCACCTGGGAGAACCTGGTCGCCTGCTGCCACGGCTGCAATCGCCGCAAGGGCAACCGCATGTTGAACGAACTGGACGACATGGTCCTGTTGCGCGAGCCGCGCCCCTTCTCGCTGCACACCAGCCGCCAGATCATGCGCATGTTAGGCCGCGGCGACGATCGCTGGCGCAAGTACTTGTTCTATTGAGTAATAAGTTTTCAGTTGCCAGTAGTCAGTAGTCAGTTGTCAGTTGTCAGTTGTTCTAGACAAGGGCGTGGTGGTAATTTGTCTGTGTTCGGCGGCACGCCGTTTGCCTCGCCGCGAGTTGCGCACTGACAACTGACAACTGAAAACTGAAAGCTGGTAGCAACATGAATCAATCCTTCCGGGATTTGTTGGTTTGGCAAAGGGCGATTCAACTGACGGTTGCGGTCTATAGAATGACGCGAGACTTCCCGAGGGAGGAACTATATGGCCTTACCAGCCAAATCAGGCGTGCCGCAGTTTCTGTGGCGAGCAATATCGCAGAGGGACAAGGTAGGCTGAGCGCCGGTGAGTTTCGTCAGTTCTTGGGGTTCGCGAGGGGTTCGAACTTCGAACTGCAAACTCAGGTTGAAATCGCGCGCGCTCTTGAAATGGGGAATCCCAAACAGCTTGACGAGGCGGAAAGCTTGTCGCACGAGACTGGCAAGATGATTTACTCCTTGATCGAGTCGCTGAAGGAGTCGAGCGGAACCAGAATGACTGTGCCCTCTTGAAGCCGGTGCGGAATCGCCGCTGCCTGGTGGTCACGTCGGTTTGGACATACGTGTTTCGGGATACAGGGATAATGATTCCGCGATAGCGCAGTTGGGGAGCCCACTGACAACTGACTACTGACTACTGATTACTTCTTTTGCTGCTTTTCCGGCGTCACTTCCTGCCCTTCGTAAATAATCTTCGTCGTCGAGCCAAACTGTTTGTAATCCGAGTATTTGATCGTGTCGCGCATGTGCACGTCCTGGCCCATATAACCGTTGCCGCCGCTGAAGTGCAGAATGCCCTCGCCCTTGGTGTAGACCGGGAACCAGTAATGGCCGTCCACCTGGGCGCGCCAGGTCATGAACGGCGGATGCAAGTCTTCCTGCCCCTTGCGCGTGTCGTCGGGAACCATGCGGCCGTTGGTCACCACGATTTGTAAGTCGGTCGAGTCCACCCAGATACGTCCCAGGAGATAGCGTTTCTTCTTCTCGATCACCTTGGGACTTACATCGAAGACGTAGCAGTCCACCTCGTCCACCTTTTGCCGGCCCACATACTTCACGTCGTACGCGGGGATCTCCTCGGTGGTCAGCACAAACGGGTAGCCGCGCTGAATGTCCTGGAGATCCGAGGGCGACATCATCACCCGCTGCAAGGTGCTCTCCGGCGCATAGACCACCTTCTCCGTGCGCTCGCCCGAGGGGCTGAAGATCACGTCGTCTACCTGGTAGTACTCGCCGTCCACCTTGTTGTCGTCGTCGATGGTCTGCACCCGCGCGATGCGGCGATAGGTGTAGTGGTTCAGCGCCTTCTGGAACTCGCTCTCCTTGGCGGCAAACTGCTTGATAATCTCCGCCGGCGGCTGGGCCGGCTCGGAGATGTCCATGGGCCCGAAGCCCGCGTCCATCGCCATGGGCGTAAATGTGTCCTTGCCCTGCCCCGCGGCGGCTGCCGCACACCCCGCCGCCAGTACGACCGCGATCCACCATCGATTCCGCACGGTTCTTCTCCCTGCCGCTTCCCTGTTGATCCGTCCCTAAACAATTGAATGAGATGAAGGAAAGGCAACCGCAGATCCTTCGCCTCACCACCCCCAAGCTGAAGAACATTTGGGGCCCCGTTCGCTCAGGATGACAGGCCTGACTTGATCCAAGACTTCAGGGCCGGATCAATAAGGCGATCCGGCGCTGCCCAAACCCCGCGCCTAGTGGATTAGACGCGCAGACCCCGGCGCGGGCTTGAGGCAAATGCGATCTGTTCGCCACCTTGCACGGCGAAGCCTCTGCGTCTGAATCCGGCCGGATTCTACCTCGACGCCACCGGCAACAACAGCGCGCTGGGATGAGCGGCGTCGTGGAGAACCGTGTTGGTCGCCTTCAGAGTCGTCGCGGAAGCGGCCGCGCTCTTGCCGGTATTCAGGTTGCGATCGAAGCGCGGAAAGTTGCTGCTGGAGACCTCGACCCGGATCCGATGCCCTTTCAGAAAAACGTTGCTGGTGGCCCACAGATCGATCTTGAAGCGGTAGACTGTGCCCGGCGTCATCCCTTTGGCCGCGGTTCTGGATTCCCGGTAACGCGCCCGCACAATGCCCTCGGTAATGTTTTGCGCAAAGCCATCCGGCGCAACGTCCACCAGCTTGGCCGTAAAATCCGTGTCCACGGCCGAGGACTTGGCGTACAAGTCCAGCTTGACCGGACCGGTGACTTCCAGGTCTTCCTCCAGCGAAGGCGTGGAATAGACGAGGACATCTCCGCGGGCCTCCACCTCTGCCTGGTCGCGAGGACCGGGCGGCAGATGCGCGCCGTCGCAGCATAAAGGACCGCCCACGGTGGGCGTCGGATTCGCCGGGTCGTACAGGTATTTGTCCGCCGCCTCGTTCTTCGGGGCTGTGGTGGAAAGCCATCCCTTTCCCGACACGCTGTTGGCTCTTCCCGACGAATGCAGATAGTAGTGGACTTGCCGAGCCCGCTCCAACGGCCAGGCCTCTTCGTCGCGCCACTTGTTCTTGCCCATGACGAAGATTCTGACCGGCTTGCCGGCAGCGAAGCGGTTCTGCTTGCCTTGCAGCAGGTAGTCGTACCACTCCAGGGTCACCGCGTTTTCGTCGTATTCCTCGGCCGCCGGGCCAAAGTCGACCGCGCCGATCTTGCGCCCTCCGCCGGAATGGCCGCCGATGGTCACCAACAGCCGCTGCCCGTTGCGGGCTTCCTCGGTGCCGGCGCGCGCCTTCATCCCCATGTAGTTCTTCAGCGAACCGCCCAGGAAGATGTCGTACCAGGCCGCCACCGTCAGCGCCGGCACATGAATCAGCTCGTACTGCTCCTCGATGGACCAGCGCTGCCAATAGCCGTCGTAGCCCGGATGATCGAGCCAGTCGAGGAAGTAGGGCGCCAGGGTGCGCGTGAAGCCGGGAGAGCCGGGCCCGGTTTGCAGGTTGAAGAGCGGATACTGCTTGAGCGGCAGCACCGAGCTGCCCACCAGCGCGTTGGTTCCCTGCTTGATGGCGCGGCTGAAGGTGTCCTGGGCCAGCGCCGAGGTCCACGACTCGTTGAACCACTGCTCGAAGGCCCCGCCCTGGTAGGTCCAGTTCTCGTGGTAGTTGGAGGCCGTCACCACCGGGCAAATGCCGACCAGATGGGGCGGATGCCCGATCGCCGCCAGCATCTGCGTCGCGCCCACATACGAACCGCCGAACATGCCCACCCTGCCGTTCGCGTGGGGCAGCGTCGCCGCCCACTCCACCGTGTCGAAACCGTCCTGGGTCTCGTACTTGAACGGATACCAGTCGCCCTCCGAGGTGTACCGCCCGCGCACATCCTGGACCACCACCATGTAACCGCGCGCGGCGGCCTTGCGGGCAAACTCGGCGGTGTTCTCCTTGTTGTAGGGCGTCCGTTGCAGAAGGACTGGGTATTCGCCCTCACCCGCCGGGCGGTAGATGTCGGCCCGCAGGGTAACGTCGTCGCGGGTCTTCATGGTCGCGCCCCGCTCGATCGCGATTTCGGTGGCCGGCTGGCCCAGGGCGGGAATGCAAGGCAAGAGAACGGCGGCAAAGGAAAGCAGGCACAGAGACTTCTTCAGCATACGGTCGAAAATCCTCGGAAGTGAACGCCATGCCCATTCTATAAGCATGGAGTTACCAGCAGCGCCCCGCACCGCGGCAAAAGCGCCGCAGGAGCCCAGGCCCGTTCCCGTGCAATCGTGTTGCCGTTGTGTTGAACACTCAGGGCCAGGCACTGAGGCCTCGTGCCCATCCATGCGGCTGCTTCGCGGGGGGAAAGCGGGCGCACGGGGCGGGATACCGGTCCCTCCATCCGTCTTGTCCATCGGGACGACCGCCGGGCAGCTAATCCCGCTGTTTCCGCCGCTTGGCCCGCCGAGCCTCTTCGCTGCGCCGGTCTACCTGCTCGAAAAGATGGCTGAGCGTGCCGATCAGCGCCGCGCCCAGTCCAGCCAGCAGCAGAACCAGCGCTACCGCGCGCCATAGCGAAGCGTTGGCCGGCAGCCCCGGCTGAAAGCTCGAAGGCGCCAGCGACATGACGCCCGAGAGCACCGCGAAGAGCCCGAGCGTGCCAGCCAGAATGTAGAAGTTGCGGGACATGTTTCTCGTGGGAACGGCACAGTGGACGCGCTTGTTGCGATTCTACGCGGGAACTGGCGCTTGTGGTCCATCGTGAAGGACCCGTCGGCCTGGCGGATCAATTCGCGGGGAGATTTCCCTTGCCCTGGGGCGCGATTACGAACGGCTCGGGGCCCAGGTGGCCTCGATGGCAGGTGCCGCAGGTTACCGGCACTCCCGAGCTATCGATCTTGGACAAGTATCGCGTGTTGACGTCTTCGGTCAGGGTGTACATGGCGCGGGCAACCAGCTTCATCGGTTTGGAATCGGAGGCGAAGTCGAGCATCGGCCGGCCTTCGGGATCGAGCTTCTCGCGGTCCTCGGCATGGCAGGAGCCGCATTGAATGCCCAATCCGGCCTTCCACTGCTGCATGATGGCGTCCACCTGCTCACCGGTCAGATTTTTGGGCAATGCCTTCAGATTGGTTGGCGCGGGAAAAGTGCGCGCCGCGGGGGGTGCGCCGGCTTCCGCATTCTGCGGCGCCTGAGCCACAATGGCGATCGTGAAGACGAATGCGGCCGGCAGAGCCGCCACCCCGAAGAGTCGAAAAAGAACGAATGGCCGCAAACCAATCACCTCGATGAAGACTGGCGATTTCTTCCGCGCCAATCGGGAATGCACAATTGCCGCATCTGGTTGGAATCTTTCTGGATTGTACCGGCGCGGCGCGGCTCCGCTGGGTTGCAGAGCCGTGCCGGGACGCGGTGCACATGCTGCTCGAACTAACCGCCTACCAACTTTCCTTTTCCTTCTTCTGCTGCTTCGACCAGAGATAGTCGGCAATGCGGTTGATGTCCTCGTCGCTCAACACATGCTTCCACGACGGCATGTAGAGCGGCGGGGTCGGTCCATTCGGGTTGTCCAGCGGCGGCGCGCGGCCGTTGCGGATGATGGCGACGATCTCGTCCTTGGTGTAGTCGTCGGAGACGTGCAGCAGCGATGGAACCTCGCCGCCCTGTGCGTTGGGATTGGCGACGCCTCCCTGCAACTCCGTGCCGTGGCAGCCCACGCAGCCGAAGCGCGCGAAGTTCTGCTTGCCGGCTTCGATGGCTACATCCGCAGGCGTCAACCCGCGGGTCTTGCGCGAGAGAATCGACTGCACATCGTCCGCAGTAGCCGTTTCGAGATAGGCCACCAGCGCTTTGCGTGCATTGGGCTCCAGATCGTACTCCGGCATGGAGCTGCCCGGATAAACAAGCTCCGGATTCACCAGTTGCTCGTCGAGCCACTCGACCGAGTGCCGCTGGGTGACGCCGAGCAGATCGGGGCCGGTCTTTGTGCCCACGCCTCCAACGGCATGGCAAGCGAGACAGTTCTTCTCGACGAAGAGCTGACGTCCGAAGGCTGGCCCAGGGATCGACCGTACGCTCGAATAGTAGCTTCCCATGTCCTCGCTGGTGAGCGAGAGCATGTAATAGGTGAGGTCGCGCGCCTGCTCCTTGGTGAAATGAAAATTGGGCATCGCGGACCCGGAAGAGACCGCGTTGGGGGTCAGGAAGTGGCGCTCGAGCCACTCCGGAGCGCGCCGGTTTGCGCCCTCGGCGGTGAGGTCGGGACCGATGCTTCCGCCCACGCCGTTCAACTTATGGCAGCCGCGGCAGCCTTGGGTTTCAAACAGGTGACGGCCTTCGGTCAGCTCTGGAACGCCAGGGACCTCGCCCTCTTTGTGGCAGCGGCCGCAGGAGGCGCGGACGTATTCCTTCGACAGCAGCGGGTTGGGCCAGAAATCGACCTTACCGTGCGCGCTTTCCTTGTCTGTGGCCAGCCCTTGTCCGCCGTGGCAGATGGTGCAGCCGAACTTGGCGGGAATATGCGAACCGAGGCCGGCGTGAAAACGGAACGGCTCCGGCGCATTCTTCATGGTGGGGTCTTCCACGCCAAGATGACAGGTCGTACAGCGGTCCACGCGCTGCAAGCCGGTAAGCATGAACTGGTGAATCTCGGGAGGCGTGGCCAGAACCGCGGCCTTGGTCACCTCGTTGGGCTCGCCCTGCGCCTCAAGCTGATAGAAGCTGCGCTGATAGGTCTTCCAGGAAGGCGTGTTGGCTTGCCACGCGGCGGCCAGAATCAGCACCAGCGCGAGAATACTGAGAGCGAAGAAGAGCTGTTGCAGTCTGCGTTCCATTATTCAGCCCCCCCAACCACATGCACCCATGGCGGAACCAGAGCCCAGCCCGGACCGCGGAAGAACGTGCCAATCACAATCAAGGCCAGATTGGCCACCACAAAAACAGTGAAGATCCAGAGCGCCCATTTGCGATCTCGGGGGCGGCGGCTGGGATTCCTGTCGAGATAGGGAATCGCAAGCAGGGCCAGCACCATCAGCGCCGGAGCCACGACGCCGCCCAGCAAGGCGGAGTGGCTGACTAACTCTTGAAGCCCGAGGAAATACCACGGCGCCTTGGCCGGATTCGGCGTCTTGGCCGGGTTGGCCAGTTCCTCGAGCGGCGCATTGAGGAACAGCGACATGAGCATGATGGTGGTAACGGTCGCCATCAGCGCCACCGCCTCGCGAACGAAGGCATATGGATAGGAGAAAACCGTGTCTTCCTCTTCCTCGGGAGTGATGGTTTCGAAGATGGGCTTGCCGGTGACCACTTCCATCAGCCCGTAGGTCTTGTCCTTGGATGCGGCCTGTGTTTGCATCGGCGTTGCACTTGCCGGCGCGCCGATGGTGACCAGGGTTTCGGCCTTCTTTGGCGCGAGCTTCCAGATGGGACGCGAAAGCCCGCCGTCCTTGCGCACACGCCAGAAGTGCACGATGGTGAGCAGAATGACCGCCGACGGCAGCACCGCCACGTGAAGCACATAGAAGCGCAGCAGCGCTGCTTCGCCCACACTGTGGCCGCCCAACAGCAACTCGCGAACCTGTCCGCCGATCAGCGGAGCATAGCTGCCGATGTTGGTGCCCACGGTGATCGCCCAGTACGCCAGTTGATCCCAGGGCAGAAGATAGCCGGTGAAGGAGAGGCCCAACGTGAGCAAGAGAAGAAAAACGCCGATCACCCAGTTGAACTGGCGCGGCTTCTTGTACGAGCCGGTGTAGAAGACTCGGCACATATGAAGAAAGACGCAGACCACCATGCCGTGCGCCGCCCAGCGGTGCATGCTGCGCAGGAACGGACCCATGAAGACCACGAACTGAAGGTCTTTCATGTCCTGGTAAGCCTGCGGCGGGAAGGGCCGGTAATAGCACATCAGCGCGATCCCGGTGGTGAGCAGAATGAGAAAGAGAAAGAAGGTGATGAAGCCCAGGTAGAACGAGTGCTTGAACCTGAGGTTCTCCTTCTTCACCTTGGCCGGATGGATGTGCAGCCACACGTTGAGAAAGACCAGTTCGGACTTTCCCTTGTCGGTGCTGAGCGGATCCCGCCGTACGATCGATTGCCAGATTTCGCGGATCGGATTCATCGTTACACCATCAACCGGTAAGCGGGTGGAACTACCTTGTCCTTGTCGACGCGCAACTGCCCATCGCGCGCCAGCGTCACTTCAAACCAATCGAGAGCGCGCGGCGCAGGACCGTGCTGCACGGCGCCGTCGGCGCCAAACACGCTGCCGTGGCAGGGGCAATGAAAGCGCTGGTCGCTCTGGAAGTGCGCCACCGTGCAGCCCAGGTGAGTGCAGACCGCGCTGGCCACGGCAAACCCCTTGTCGCGGTCGCGAAACACGAAGATCTTCTCCTCTACCAGAAAGGTCGGCGCGCCAAACGAAAAATCCGCGGGGTTGCCGATCTTGAACGATTGCGGCGGCTCGTAAAAGACACTGGGCATGAGGAACCGGACCACGGCTCCCAGACTCACAACCACCGCCGAACAGAGCGCGGCGACTCCTACGGCTCCCCAACTGAGAAACGCTCGTCGATTCATTCCTGGGCTCCCTTACTCAAAGACTTCACGCTCCTGCTGCTCCAGGGCCTCCATGGTGATGGCCTGGGTGGGGCACCGCGCGGCGCAAAGCCCGCAGCGAATGCACTTCTCTTCGTTCTTGATAATGGCGCCCGCCTGTCCGGCCTTCAGTTCGGCGGCGGGCACTCCGTAGCGGCTTTGAATCAGCGCGTCGTAGCGCGCGTCGCCATTGACTTGCGCCAGATCCACCAGGCGCAGGCAGCTCTCTGGACAAACATCCACACAGCCGGCGCAGAGGATGCATCTCGAGCCGTCGAAGATGGTATTGACCTGGCAGTTCAGGCAGCGCAAGCCTTCGGCGCGTCCCTGCTCCTCGTCGAAGCCCAACTCCACCTCGGCAATTCCGATGCGGCGGTTGGCGGCCAGCACCGGCATCTTCTGCCGCGCTGTGGTGAGAAAGCCGCGCGGCATCTCCCAGTCGGGAAGGATGCGGAAGCGGCTCAGAACTGTCTTCTTGGTCTTGCCGGTGAGAAAGACGTGAATGGAGCGCGCCGCCTTGTGTCCATTGGCCACGGCTTCGACCAGAATGCGCGGCCCGAAGGCCACATCGCCGCCGGCAAAGACGCCGGGTGCCGTGGTCATGAGGTTTTCGTCGATCTTGAGGATGCCGCGCGGCGTAACCTGCACGCCCTCTTCGGATCTCAAGAAGGAGAGGTCGGCCTGCTGGCCGATGGCCAGGATCACACTGTCGCAGGGAATGATCTTCTCTTCGTCGCTGAACGCGGGATTGAAGCGGCCGTTCTCGTCGAAGACAGTAAGGCAGCGGCGCACCTTCAGCCCGGTAACCACGCCGTTCTCGCCGACAATCTCCTTGGGCCCCCAACTGTTTTCTACGGCAATGCCTTCCTGCTCCGCCTCGTCTACTTCGCCTTTCCATGCCGGCATCTGCGCGCGGGATTCGAGGCTGACCAGTTCCACTTCTTCCGCGCCGGAACGCAACGCCATGCGGGCGGCGTCGAAGGCCGGTTGCAGGCCTTTTGCGTCTTCGTCCAATTCGGCCAGATCCACGGATTCGTGCACCAGGCGCACGGCAGCGCGGGCCACGTCGATGGCTACGTTGCCGCCGCCCACCACGACCACCCGCTTGCCCAGTTCGATCTCGAAGCCCAGGTTCACGTTGATGAGGAAATCGATGCCGTTGTAGACGCCGGCCAGATGCGCGCCGGGAATATTCAATTCGCGGCCTTTGTTCAGCCCCGTGGAAAGCAGCACCGCGTCGAACTTCGAGCGCAGATCGGCGAAAGAGATGTCGCGACCGATGGTCACGCGGGTGTGCAGCACGACGCCCATGGCCAGAATGTTGTCCACTTCCATCTTGATGATTTCGCGCGGCAGGCGGAATTGCGGGATGCCCAGATAGAGCATTCCGCCGGGGACGGGAGCCGACTCGAAGACCTCGACCGTGTAGCCCAGCAGCGCCAGGTCGTGCGCGCAGGTAAGGCCGCAAACGCCCGCGCCAATCACCGCGATCTTCTTATTGCGTTTTGCTGGGGGCGGCAGTTTCTTGCGCGCCGGATCGTGCCCCGTGCCCAGGTTGTGGCGATCGGTGGCGTAGCGCTTCAAGGCGCAGATGGCGATGGGTTCGTCGATCTTGCCGCGGCGGCAATTGTCTTCGCAGGGATGCGCGCAGATGCGGCCCAGCACGTATGCAAAAGGATTGGGCGCACGCGCGAGAAGATACGCCTCCTCGTCTTTCGAGATTCCAATGGCCTGGACGTAGCGCCCGCATTCGGTGTGAATCGGGCAGGCGGAGCGGCAAGGAATGTTCTTGTCGAAGTACTCCTGGTCCGGGACCGTGACGGAATAGCTCATGCATTCCCCATTCTGGCGAGTTCAGGTTCTATTGACAATCCTGCGGTGAAAACAACCTTGGAAAGTTACCCGGCGAGCGGGCCTGATGCTCGCCGGGTGTGGAAGGGAAGCCAGATAGATGTTATTTGCGAAGGCGTAAGACTTAGTGTCCGGCCTTCAGCTTTTCGATCTCTTCGTCGCTCAGGGACTTGAAGAAAGCCGACGGGCTCTTATCCTTGCGGGTTTGCTGGTCGAAGGCCAGAAACTCGTAGATCGCCTTGCCCTGCGCGTCGCTGATGCCCGAGTTCGGCTTGTGCATCATGCGCTTCACATAGCGGCTCCACTCCGGCTCGGTCATGGTGGTGTTGATAGGGCGCGCGATGGTGTGGCATTTGGCGCACTTCTCCGTAAATACCTTGTACCCCTTCTGCTGCTCCGCGGGATAACTCGATACGTTGATCTTGTCCGGCCCCTTGTCCTGGGGAAGGGTTACGTTGCCGCTCTGCGCCGCCAGAAAGAGGGGAATGGAAAAGCCGGCGATGGCCATGGTGCGAATTGCCTTGTGCATATCAGTCTCTCCTTACCACATGAACCGGAAATCGACCTTGAACAGCTTGTCAGTCATGCCCACGAGAGCGAGCGGGTCGCCATCGTGTTCCTGATTGTAGGAGGCGCGCACTACCACGTTGCCCAATTCGGTGAGCGCCCGCTCGCCTCCGATACCCCAGGCCTGCGTATGCATGGTGGGGTTGGGAGAGATGGTTTGAAGGGATCGGTCGTAGCGCGCCATGAGCACTGTGCCCGCCTTGAAGTAGTAGTCCGCCTCGCCGCGGTAGGTGTCGGCGGTATAGTGCGACATCGGCCCGCCCTGCACCCACTGCCAGTCGTCCTGACTGTGAATGTAGCCGCCCAGAAGATCGAGCTTGTCGAAGAACAAGTAGTTGCCGAAGGCGCCCACCCGCGTGAAGGTCGGTCGGTAGGTGAACTGATTGGCGGCGCCTGCATTCTGGATCTGGTCCTTCGAGCCGCGGTACATCATCACCGTGACGCCGCCGTCGGGTCCGAACCAGTAGTCCGCGTCGGCCCAAACATCCTTCGAGTTCTTGGTCGAGTTGGAGAGAATCTCGCTGCCATCCGCGTTTAGCCCGTTGGTGACCTTGGCCGAGACAGCGAAGACATTCTTGAAATAATTCGACGCCCAGGTGTAGCCCACATCCACGCCCACCGGGTGCTGATCGAGCGAAAAGCTGATGGGATCGACGGCGGTCAGCGTGTAGGCGGGATCGGGGAAGAGGTTATAGAACATCGCGGCCCGCGTTCCCTCGCCCTCCTGCATGTGCATCTCGCCGCCCTTGACGAAGTAGCTGCTGTTGGCCTTGCCGCCGGTGTAGACGCCAAAGCCCTGCTCCAGAAAATTGTCTCCGTCCTGGTACAGCTCGTAATGCCCGAAATAGGAGAAGCCCGTCTCCGGGACCGGTCCCGCGACAAACAGAGCCGCTTCGTCCATGTTGAAGCTGGAAGTCGTCGATGTGGTTGTCGGAGGAGTGCCGCCGGTTTCTGTAATGGTCTTGTCGTCGGTGACGCTGGCCTGCAAGATCAGCGCAAACGAGTTGGTCAGGCTGAACTTGATGTTCTTGTCCAACTCCGTAATCTTCGGCGCGGGCTTTGTCCCGTCCATCTCGTCCGGCGGCATGCGGTAGCCGAGGCGCTTGAACATGTAGCCGTTCTTGTTCAGCGCCGGCGGGACGGTGTGGCAGGTGTAACACTTGACGCCGTACTTGCGGGCAAACGCCGGGATTGCATGGCCGGGCTGAGGCAGGAGCAGGATAAAGCCGAGCATCAGCAGAATTGCTTTTACGCTTGAGGTCCAGAGTTTCATGGGCGGGACTCCTGCCTCTTGAATAAGCACGCCGAGAGCCAATGGGCCCACCCTGTTCCGTCAACAACTTACGGAAGGGTCTCGGCGGTATGTGGGGAACTCATTCCCCGCCTTCCGCGTCAAACTGGGGAATCGATTCCCCACCCGGCTGTTCCCGATCCCTCTTCAGCAGAGCGTAAAAGGTCTTGCGGTCTACCCCGGCCTGGCGCGCTGCGGCGCTGATGTTTCCACCGCAGCGGCCCAGCACCGCTTGCGCGTAGGACTTCTCAAAGCTGGCTAGGTACTGCTCCCGCGCATCCTTCCAGGGCAGAGCCGACAGACCAACGGTTGTCTCCGCGGCGGGTGAGTCTTCCTCGACATCCTCCGGCCCCAACATGCCGCCGGGGTGCAGCGCCGTCAGCCGCTCCATCACGTTCTTCAACTGGCGGATGTTGCCCGGCCAGCGCTCTCGCAAGAGCGCCTCGTAAAACTGCGCCGAGCCCGACAGGCTCTTGCCGTAGCGCCGCGAGAATCGTTCCAGGAAGAAGCGCGCCAGGTGGGGGATATCCTCCGGCCGCTCCCGCAGAGGAGGCAGCTTGACCGTGATCACGCTCAACCGGTAGTAGAGTTCCTCGCGGAAGGTCCCGGCCTTGATCTTGGCCAGCAGGTCCTGGTTGGTGGCGCACAGGATGCGGCAATCCACGCGCACCGGAACCAGACCGCCCAACCGGCGAATTGCCCGCTCCTCGACAAAGCGAAAGAGGCGGGTTTGCAGTTCCACCCCCAGGTCTCCGATCTCGTCCAGAAACAGCGTTCCCCCGTCGGCCGATTCGATGAGACCTTTCTTGGTTCGCTCCGCTCCGGTGAACGCGCCGCGCTCGTAGCCGAACAGCTCGCTCTCGATCAACGTTCCCGGCATGGCGCTGCACTCGACCGGAACAAACGGGCCGTCCTTGCGCCGGCTCTGATCGTGGATGAACCGGGCCGTTACCTCCTTGCCCGTTCCACTCTCTCCCAGAATCATCACAGTCGCGTCGGTTGAGGCCGCCCGCCGGCACTTTTCCGTCTGCTCGAGCATTGCCGGGCTGCGCGTTTGCGCTGCGTCCGCCTCGCCCAGGGCTTCAAGACGCCCCTTCAGGGTTTCGACTTCGCGTTCCAGCTTGGCGTGGGAAAGGGCGCGCTGGACGACCAGCAGAAGTTCGTCGCGCTTGAAGGGCTTCTGCAAGTAGTCGAAAGCCCCGTTGCGCATGGCGATGACCGCGCCTTCCACCGACCCAAAGGCGGTTAGAAAGACGATGGGAAGGCCGGGATGCACTCCATGCAGACGGGCAAAGACCTCTTCGCCGGTCATCCCCGGCATTCTCAGGTCCAGAAGCACCAGGTCGGGCGGGTTTGCCAGGGCCTCGGCCAGACCCTTCACCGGATCCACGGCGACGGCGACCGCGATGCCGGGCAGGCGCAGCATCCGTTGGATGTTCTCGCCCAGCGCGGCTTCGTCGTCGATCACCAGAATGCGGCTCAATCGGTGTTTCCTCCGGCAAACCAATGGTAGGGCTGGCCGCGGGTAAAGCGCGCCGGAGGCAGCTCCACAACGAAGCTGGCGCCGCCGCCTTCCCGTGTCTCATAGCGGATGCGGCCATCATACATATCCAACAGGCTGGCCGCCAGAAACAACCCCAGCCCCAGCCGTTCGCGCCCCGTGCTCTGCGAGATGAAGGGCTCGAAGAGGTGCTCCCGGATGTTCTCCGGGACGCCCGGACCGTTGTCTTCGATCCTGGCCACCACCTTGGCGCCCGCCGTGCGATAGGGTTCCAGGCGAACCCAGATAGTGGCCTGCTCCCGCCCTTTCAGCGCTTCCAGGGCATTGCTCAACAGGCAGCGAACCACTTCCCCGATCACATGTTCGGGCAGATCCACGCGCGGCGCCTCGCCAATCTCTTCCACCAGCTTGACCCTTTGGCTTTGCGCCAAGGGCCGCAACGCCGCAAGCGCATCCTCCAGGGCCTTTTGCGGTACCGAGGCGTCAAAGACCTCCCCTCCCCGCTCGCGCCGCAACGCTTGCAGCAGGGTGGTGGCGATTCTGCTCATGTAGCGCGCTTCCTTGAGCATCTGCTCCAGGTCGGCGCACAAGGCGGCGTCCTCCTGGCGTTCCTCGAGCAATACTTCAAGCCGCCCCGCAACAATGGCCAGGGGGTTGTTGAATTCGTGCATGAACCCGGCTGTGAACTGGCCAAGGAGCGTAAGTTGATGCGAAAGCCGCGCCTGCCGATCGGCCGCCTGCAACTCCTCGCGCAGACGCGACGTGCGGAAGCGGACAGTCTCCAACTGCAACTTCAGTTGCGCCGCGCTTTCCTCGGCATTCGCGGTGCGGGCAAGCAGGCGAGCGCGCCGCCAGCGCGCATACAGGAGAGCCGGGACCGGCGCCGCCAGCGCGCCCATGAGCCCGGCAAGAGCGATGGCCTTTGGGGAGCCGGGCCGAATCCACATCGAGATGCCCATGAACGGGACAACCCAAACCCCACTCAGCCACAGCAGAGGCGTGGCGCGCTCCTGGGAGCGTTCAAGATCGTCTTCGCTCGGCTTCGTTTTCATACCGGTCAAGTGTAGAGCCTGGGCCGGGACAACCCGCAACGGACCGCTCCGCTCATTGGATTCCCTTGCCCACCTCGTCCCGCTCCCGCAGCCATGTGAAGATCACCGGAGTGACGATGAGCACGTGAATCAAGGAGCTGATCATTCCTCCCAGCACGGGGGCGGCAAGCGGCTTCATGAACTCGGCGCCGGTGCGCGTGGACCAAAGCAGCGGCAACAGTCCGGCTACCACCGTCGCCACGGTCATCACCTTGGGACGAAGACGCAACAAGGCCCCTTCGACGACGGCCTCATGCAAGTCCTCCCTGGTGAGGCATCCGTCGCGCACTTTGCGCTTGGCCACCGCCTCTTCGAGGTAGATCACCATCACCACGCCGGTTTGGACCGCCGTGCCGAACAGCGCGATGAAGCCGACCCAGACCGCAACGGAGAAGTTGAGGCCCATTGCCTTGACCAGGAAGATGCCCCCGGTCAGCGCAAAGGGAACAGCCAGCAGGACGTGCGCGGCCTCCTTTGCCGAGCCGTAGGTGCGATAGAGCAGTGCGAAGATCGCCAGCAGAACCAGAGGAATCACGAGTTCGAGGCGCTTGCGCGCGCTAACCTGACTTTCATATTGCCCGCTCCACTCGATGTAGTAGCCCGGCGGCATCTTGACCTGGGCGGCAACGGCCTGCTGCGCCTGTTCGACAAAACCGCCGATGTCGCGGCCGCGCACATTGAGCAGAACCGCTCCGCGCAGCAGACCGTTCTCGCTGGAAATCATCGAAGGTCCCATCGTTGTCTTGCGCGTCACCACTTTGTCCAGCGGCACCTGCGCGCCGTTGCTTCCGGTCACCAGCACCTCGCCCAGTTGCTGGGGATTCTCGCGGAAGTCGCGCGCATAACGGACACGCACCGGGAAGCGCTGCCGGCCCTCGATGGTAGTGGTCAGGTTCTTTCCGCCGATAGCGGTTTCGATTGCGTCTTCGACATCGGCCACATTGAGCCCATAGCGATCGGCCGCGGCGCGATCCACGGTCATCTCCAGGTAAGGCGAACCGCTGGTGCGTTCGGCATAAAGATCGACCGCGCCGGGAATGTTGCGCACCACCTCCTTGATCTCTTCCGACTTCTCTTCGATGACGGTGAGATCCGGGCCGAAGACCTTGATGCCCACCTGCGTGCGGATGCCGGTGGAGAGCATGTCGATGCGGTTGCGGATGGGCTGAGTCCAGATATTGGTTACGCCGGGGATTTGCAGCTTTTCGTCGAGGCGCGCGAGAATTGCGTCCTTGGTGAGACCCTTGGGCCATTGCGAAATCGGCTTGAAGGTGATGATGGTCTCGCCCATGTTGACCGGCGCCGGATCGGTGGAGGTTTCCGCTCTGCCTACCTTGCCAACCACCGTGGCCACGGCCGGATCGGCGGCAATGAGGGCGTCTTGCTGGCGCAGAATCTCCGTCGCCTTGGTCAGCGAGATGCGGGGATCGGCGATGGGCATGAAGACCGCCGTCTCTTCGTTGAGCGGCGGCATGAACTCCGTACCGATGGTCGTGGCGGTATAGATCGCCGCGCAAAACAGAACCAGCGCCGCGCCCAGCGTGGCGGCTCGATGGCGCAGAGCCCAGGTTAACGCAGGCTTGTAGATGGCCCGCAGAACGCGCATGACCGGGTTCTCTTCTTCGCGGTGAAGCTTGCCGCGGATGAGAAAACTGCACAGTACGGGCACCAGCGTTATGGCGAGGATGGTCGAGCAGACCATGGCGAAGGTCTTGGTGAAGGCCAGCGGATGAAACATCTTGCCCTCCATGCCGGTGAGCGCGAAGACCGGAACAAAGGCCAGAATGATGATGATCATGGCGAAAGAGATGGGGCGGCCCACCAGGCGCGCGGCGTCGATCGTGATTTCGACGATGTGCTCGCGATAGTTGCTGTGCTCTTCTTCGTATTGCTCCGCCTGGCGAATCACGTTCTCCGTCGTCACGATGCCGGCATCGACCAGCACGCCGATGGCGATGGCGATGCCTCCGAGCGACATGATGTTCGACGAGATGCCCGCGCCCTTCATGAACAGGAACGCGCCCAGCACGGCAAGCGGCAAGGGAATGGTGACCACCAGGATGCTGCGGAAGTGCCACAGGAACAGCACATGCGCCAGCGTCACCAGAATCAGCTCTTCGATCAATGCGTGGCGCAGCGTGTCCACGGCGTGATCGATGAGAATGCCGCGATCGTAGAAAGGAACAATGCGGACGCCCGCGGGAAGGCCGGGCTGAATCTCGGCGAGCTTCTGCTTGACCGCATCGATCGTCTCCCGCGCGTTGGCTCCGTAGCGAATAATAACCACTCCGCCCACGGCTTCCTTGCCGTCCTTGTCGAGAACCCCGCGCCGGAACTCGGGCCCGAGTTGTACGCTGGCCACATTGCTCACCGTCACCGGCGTTCCGTTGAATGCGCCCAGCGAGATCTGCTCGATGTCTTTCAATCCGCCGATCAACCCGATGCCGCGCACGATCTCTTCCGTGCTGCCCTGTTCGATTACCTTTGCGCCAACGTTGTTATTGCTCCGCTCCACGGCCGAGACTACATCGCGCAGCGGAATGTTATACGCGCGCAGCTTCATCGGATCGAGATCGATCTGATATTGCCGCACGAAGCCGCCTACGCTGGCTACTTCCGCCACGCCGGGCACGGAGTTCAACTGATACTTGACGAACCAATCCTGGATGGAATGAAGCGTACCGCTGTCGTAGGGGCCTTCGACCGTGTACCAGAAGACCTGTCCCACCCCGGTGGCGTCGGGCCCCATCATCGGCGTAACGCCCGCAGGCAGAAAGCTCCCCGCCAGGCTCAGGCGCTCCAGCACGCGGGTGCGCGCAAAGTAGATGTCCACCGAGTCTTCGAAGATCACGTTGACCATGGAGAAGCCGAAGGCCGAGGCCGACCGCACCGTGCGCACATGCGGAAGCCCTTGCAGGTTGACCGTGAGCGGATAGGTGATCTGGTCCTCGACCTCTTGCGGGCTGCGGCCCTGCCAGTCGGTGAAGACGATAACCTGGTTCTCGCTCAGGTCGGGTATGGCGTCGATCGGGGTGTGCAGCAGCGCCCAGTATCCCCACACCGCGAGCGCGGCATACACGGCCAGAATCGGCCAGCGGTTCTTCATTGAGAATTCGATGATCCGGTCGATCATGGCTGCTCCTATCTGGCGGTCAGGTGTGTGCGAATGGTCGCAATCGCGCTGCCGTTCCGGCGCGCCTCTACCATGACGTTCCATGTGCCCGCCATGCCCGGCTGGCCCTTGCCGATGTACAGGCCGCGGCCTGCCGCCCATTCCAGATCAACCGTGCTCTTCATCTCCGTCATGCCCATCGAAGGCATCGCCGGCATGACGAGCGTGAGCTTCACCGTGGCGTCGGCCACCGGCTTTCCGCCAGCGTCGATTACCTTCACCTCGAAGCTGTTGTCTTCCCCGGCCTTCATCGGATCGGGATCGGCGTGGAGTTCGATCTTGGCCTGAGTTGCTTGTGGGCGATTCGCCGCCGAAGATGTTCCCGCTCCCTGAGTCTGCGACGCAGCGGCAAACTCCTTCGATCCACCGTAGAGCCCCGACATTCCCGAACTCAGATGAGCCTGCGAGTCGATCAGGAAGTTGCCGTTGAGCACCACCTTGTCGCCCGGTTGCAAGCCGCCGGTCACCGGGAAAAGATCGTCCGAGGGAGCGCCCACCGCCACCTCGCGCGCCTCGAAGACGCCGTTGGGGCGCGCAAGGTAGACGATCTTGCGCGTGCCCGTATCGAGCACGGCAGAGCGCGGAACAACGACGGAAGGCTGCGCCGCGCGGCTCACAAATGTGGCGCTCACAAACATGCCCGGCAGCAGCCGCATCCCCGGATTCGCCACATGCACATGCACCGGCACCGTCCGCGTCTGCGCGTTTGCCGAAGGTTCGATAAAGTCCACGTGGCCGTGCAGCGTCTGGTTGGGCAGCGACTCGCCGGTAATCTCCACCGGCTGGCCGGAGTGAATCTGCGGCAGTTGCGCCTCGTAGACATCGGCCTTGATCCACACCTGGCTCAGATCGGCCACCGTGAACAGCGTTTCGCCCGCGTTCACATATTGGCCCTGTGTCACCTTGCGATCGACCACGGTTCCCGAGGCGTAAGCAAAGATGGTCACGTGCGGCACGGCCTCCGCCGCGGGCGAGTCCATCGGCTTGCCCATCTCCTTGTTGGAGATGCCCCAGAGTTCCAGCCTATGCTGACTGGCCTTCACCAGAGCATCCGCCTGCGTGCGCGCGAAGGCGTCGTCGGATTGGCCCAGCCCGTTCCGATTCTCCACCGCCAGCCGGTACTCCTCGATGGCCGTCGCGGCTTCCGGGCTGTAGATTTCGGCAACCGGCTGTCCGCTCTTCACCTTCTCTCCGGTGTACTGGACATAGAGCTTGTCGATGCGCCCGCCGATGCGCGAACTGATCGCGGCCAGTTGCGCCTCCGGCTGCTCCACACGGCCAAACGCATCGATGTCCGTCTTCAGCATGGCCGTGCGCACATCGGCCACCTGCACGCCTGCCGCCGTGATCTCCGCCGGCGACAGCTCGACAGTGGCTCCCGGTTGCGTGCCTGTATCCATGGTCCGTGGCGTCGCGGCTTGCGCCGGCGTGCTTGTCACCGCCGCCGACTTCCTCTCGCCGGCGAAAATGTGCTCGCCCCGTACGGCGAGAAGTACCGCAATCAGAGCCACCGCCAGCATCCCTGCGCCCGCGCCAATCGCCATCAGCTTCGATTCCCTTGCCGTCATTTGCTTTTCCTTTCGGGGTGACTCTCGTCGGGTACTGCGGTTCCAATCGCGCGCTCCAGATCCGCCATGCCTGCGTCCCGGAGCGACAAAGATTTGTAGAGAGCGGTCTGAATCTCGAGCAGGAGATTCTGGCTGTCGATCAGCGCCGAGAATTCGGCGCGATTGTTCTGGTAAGCAGCCGTTGCCGCTTTGAAAGCCGCCTCGGCCTGCGGAAGGAGCGTATCTCGATAGACTTTCGTCCGCTTCTCCGCCGCGCGAATCGCAATCTGCGCCTCGCGCACTTCCAGAAATACCGCCGCGGTCCGCGCTTCCAGATCCGCCTGGGCGACGGCGGTTGCCGCATCGGCCTGCCTGGCTTCTCCTTCGTGGCGCGCACGATTGAGCCCCGGCAGATTCATCGTCACCTCCGCCATATAGGCATTGCGCGCCGCCGACCCTGTGGGCATGAGCATGTATCCCAACGCAACCGTGAAGTCCGGCTTGGTGAGGAGCCGCGTTGCCTGCGCCTCGTCCCGAGACCTCGCAATCCCCTTGCGCAGCCCCGCCAGTTCCGGCCGGTGTTCGATCGCCAGCCGTTCCAGATCTTCCACCGCGGGCAACTCCACCTCCGGCGCGTAGTCGCCGGCAATCTCCACAGCTTCGCCGGGAGGCCGGCCCATCAGCGCGTTCAACTGCGCCTGCGCCCGATCCCGTTCCTCTTCCAGTTCGATGAGGTGCTCCTCCAGGCGGGTGACGGCCATCTGCGCGCGCAGCACGTCCGCTTGCGGAACCCGTCCCGTCCGGTATTGCGCCAGAGCGGCGGCCAGCGCCTCCTTCAACAACGACGCTTGCCGCTCGTGCAGCCGCATCTCCTCGGCATTGCGATTCAGGTCGGCGCACCAGTTGCGCACCTGCGCGGCAACCTCCTGCCGCAGCGACTCCAGCTCGCTGGCCGCGATCTCCGCATCGTCGCCCGCGACCCTGGCGCGAAGATCGCGCTTCTGCCGGCTCACCAACGTCTGCTGTATCGAAAACATCGCCTGCGCCTGGTTCAAGTCCCATGGCTGGCGCAAGGGCGTATCCCAGTCGCGCACCATCAGCATCGGGTCGTCGAGACTCCGTGCGGTCGCCGTCCTCGACTGCGCCAGCGTAAGACGCCGCACCGCCGCGTGAATCTGCGGATTCGCCTCCAGGGCCGCCGCTACCGCATCCTCCACCGCGATCGGAGGCAAAGCAACCGCAGCGGGGTGCGCAGGCGCGCTCCCGCTCCCCGGCCCGCTCTGTGCAGAACAGGAAAGACAAAGCGCCAGCACAAGCGGCGCTGCAACTCGATAGGTTTTCACTTTTCAACTCCGCGAAAGAAAGAGGCAGAAGAGGATTCCGGGCGCAACAATGCGCACACCGGTCGGCCGCGGCGGAATGGGGGACTCTAAATTCGCAGGGGGAACGCGCCAGGTGGCGGAGAGAGCGTCGGAATCGGCGCTATAGCCGGATGCTCGTCCGGCGCCGCCACCTTCACACACGCTCCGTACTCGTAGACTGCCGCGCTCGGGCTCGCGCTGGGCAGCGTCGGTCTGGCCAGGGTGGCCGGCAACGGCGTCCGAACGACGCAGCAATCGCTGCGCAGGATATGCGCGGCCGCTTGCTTCATGCAACAACTGTGCTTGTCTTTGGTACTCCGTTGGAGGCAGAAACCAAGCGGCGCAAGCATCAGCCCAATCAGGACGATGGCCATCGCGGCGCGCTGGAAGGTGCCCCTCAACATGGCCTTAGCCTACCACAATAACCGGTATTCTCTGTGATCTATATCACTTTTAGCGGGCAGCCTCGCGCAAAGGAGAGACAGCCTCCGGCGGCGTGTCCTGAACGCAAGGACGCAGCGGCTCGCAGTCCGGCGGACTCAAGTTAGGGCGAGATATCTTGCTTGCAGGCACGCCTCGGTCCCTCTTCCATCCAATGAGCGCATCAGGGGACGCACCTTCTTCTGCAGCGGCCGCTCGAAGTTAGAAATAGTTACAAGCGAGATTCTAGCTGTGCCCACTTTTTCGTCGAGCAAGAGATACTTCATCGCGTCTGCATCACATCCCGCGGCATTTTCGATGTGATATGCTTCCGCAGTCATTCGAGAAGCCTCCTGAATGTACTGCGATGCGGCCGGGCGCTCTCGATTCATTTAGGTTATTTACTAAGTACCAAACAGCCAAACATCTTCGATCGCCCTCGCAAAGGAGCCATTCCGCGATGCTGCCCACGGGTAAGTCGGTTATTCCCTCGATCCTTGCTGCTTTCTTCCATTTTTCCCTCGACTCCGCGCGCAAAATGCCCGCTTTGGCGGTTGCCTGCGTCATGGCGGCGCTGGCGGGGAGCGGCGTCGGGAGCATCGCCTCGGCGCAGACCAAGACCGCAACCACGACGACCCTGGCGGTGACGGCGGGGGGCAGCGCGGCGACCACGGTCGCTCCCGGCAGCGTGGTGACGCTGACCGCATCGGTCGACGCGGGCTCGGCGGCGGTAAACCCCGGGCTGGTGAGTTTTTGCGACGCCTCCGCGAAATATTGCACGGACGTTCATCTCCTGGGCACGGCGCAATTGACCGGCGCGGGAACGGCCACGCTGAAGTTCAGGCCGGGAATCGGCGGCCACAGCTACAAGGCGGTCTTTCTGGGGACAACGACTCGCGCCGCCAGCTCGTCTAGCGCATCGGCGCTGAAGGTGACGGGCGTCATTCCGCCGGTCGCAACCGCAACGACAATCAATCAGACCGGAAGCTGGGGAGGGTATACCCTCTCAGCCACTGTGACGGAGACCGGAAATACGGCCGCTCCAACCGACTCGGTTTCTTTCCTGGATACGAATAACGGGAATGCGGTCCTAGGCACTGGAGCGCTTGGTGCCGCAACGCGCGGAGTGGCGTGGTCAACTGTGAACACGAGCGCACCCAGCCTTGCCGGCGTCTCTTACGCCGTGGCGGACCTGAACGGGGACGGAATTCCAGATCTGTTCGTCAAGGACTACTTCGGCACGTACGACGTGTTCCTTGGGAATGGAGACGGCACCTTCACGGCCAAGGGCTCTGCCTTCGGCCCTTACAGTGAAACCGGAACGTTCATTGTGGGCGATTTCAATAACGATGGAATCCCCGACGTCGCCGCCATTGACGCGACCGACTACGCTTCGAATACCACAATCACGATCTTCCTTGGCAATGGCGACGGCACATTTGCCGCTGCGGGTTCCAGTCCCTCGATTGGCTATAATCCTACTGCGATTGCCACGGCGGACATCAATGGAGATGGCAATGCCGATCTAATTGTCGTCCAGCAGGGTTCCTCTACGTCGTCAGGCGGACAGGTTGTGGTCTTCTTCGGCAACGGAGACGGAACATTTACCCAGGCGTCAACCGCAGCTTCGGTGACCTCGACGGCCAGTTCGATCATTCCAGCCGACCTGAACGGCGATGGCAACATCGATCTCGTATTGAGTGGGAATGGACAGAGTGGGGTCACCGTTCTTCTGGGCAAGGGCGACGGAACATTTACTGTGACTGCGGGCCCCGCCCAGGCTGGCGAAGCAACCGTAGCCGTAGCGGACCTTAACGACGACGGCATTCCCGACCTGGTGTTTGGGGCCGCGACTAATTCCTACCTGACAGTCTTCCTCGGCAACGGAGACGGCACTTTTACTGCGGCCCCCTCGAGTTCGAATGGGAACTTGGTCATAGGCAATTCCGTAGCGGTCGCGGACTTGAATCAAGATGGAATTCCGGACGTAGTGTATTCCAACGGGAGCACGACCGGTATCCTGTTTGGAAAAGCAGATGGCACGTTTGTTCAATCTCCGGCAACTCTCAGCTTCGCCACCTATGGCTTCGGCACTGCATTTGTGGTTGCGGACTTCAATGGGGACGGCTGGCCCGATGTGCTGGCGATAGATGGTAGTGGCCGAACGATAGCCGATTCGCTGAACCATCCCACGGAGACGGCTACAGCAACAGCCACCGTGTCGCTGCCCGCCGCCGGCCAGCACCTGGTGGATGCCAGCTATGCCGGAGACGGCAACTACAACCCCAGCACATCGGGCACAATTCCCCTTTGGGGCGCACCGGCGGGGACGACGATAACACTGGCCGTCACTGCGGGGGGAAGTCCGGTGACCAGTGTCGCTCCCGGCACAGTGGTGACGCTCACGGCGACGGTCAAGGCAGGGTCGAACCCGGTGACAGCCGGCACGGTGAGTTTCTGCGACGCCTCGGCGACCGCATGCACAGATATTCATCTACAGGGCACGGCAGCGCTGAGCAGCAACGGGACAGCGGCGTTCAAGTTCGTGCCCGGCCCCGGTGTGCACAGCTACAAGGCCGTCTTTGCGCAAAACGGCTATGGCCTGGGCAGCTCTTCCGCCGGGTCCGCACTCACGGTCGGGCCGGCCAAAAGCGCGGTGTACACGGACACCACCGCCATCACGGCAGGCGGGTACCCTGGCGATTACGCCCTGACCGCGACGGTCACGGGGTTTGGAGGATCGGCGTCGCCCACCGGGAACGTCTCTTTCCTGGATACCAGCTTTGGAAACGCCTCGCTGGCAACCGCGCCCTTGGGGGCCAGCACTGCGGGGCTGGGCTGGCTCATTTCGCAAACTCCCGCCGCAAGCGGAAACCTGGCCACTGAGGTGACAGGGGACTTCAACGGGGACGGCATCCCGGATCTGGCCGTGCTTTGGACTACGAGCAGCTACGGCGGTTCCTACTCTGTCGCGATTTTCTTCGGCAAGGGCGACGGCACGTTCACGACGGGCCCGACCGTTCAGCCGACAGGTATGCAGAGGTTCCCAACCATGATTAGCGGCGATTTCAATGGCGACGGCAAAGCCGACCTGGCCATCCTGAGTTGGAATGGCTACTCGGCCAGTTACGTTACGACGTTGCTGGGCAATGGCGATGGAACGTTCGGCACGCCGCAGACGGGCACGGTGTTCAATCAAGGTTCGTTTGGCGGCGGGGGCGATCCCGGCTCGGTGGTTGCCGCCGACTTCAACGGAGACGGCAAGATGGACTTAGCCATCGTTGGCGATTGTGTCCTGCCCGGCGGAGCGGCCATCCTTCTCGGCAACGGAGACGGAACCTTCAAAGTAGTTCTGCCGAACCTCGATCCGACTGCCGATTTTGGCTTGATCGCCACGGGAGATTTCAATGGCGACGGCATTCCAGACCTTGTCGTGACAAATTACTCCGAATTCGGCACCAGCCCGATCGTATTCCTGGGTAAAGGAGATGGCACGTTTACATCCGTGCCAATGTCCTTCACTCTGGACTACTTCCCAAAATCCGTAGTTGTCGGGGATTTCAACGGAGACGGCGCTCTCGATCTGGCGTTCTCTGACTTGCAAGGTGTCGAGATCGCCCTGGGCAACGGCGATGGAACATTCAAGGAGACTTCCGCCAGCCCGATCGAGGTTCCTAACGAACTCTATAGCCTCCAGGTTGGGGACTTCAACCACGACGGCAAGCTGGATCTGGCGGGTCTGGACAACTACCACGATCAGATCGTTCTTCTCCTCGGCGCCGGGGATGGCACCTTTGCTGTGACTGCGACCACGCCCGCCGTGAGCCAGGATTGGCTTGGCCCTTTTGCCCTGGTTGCGGCCGACTTCAACGGGGACGGCGTTCCCGATCTGGCCATGTTGACCAGCAACACCACAACGGCGTCGATCCTGCTGACAGGTCCGACCCAGACGGCGACCGCAACGGTCACCGGCATCGCGCCGGTGGGCGCGGCAACTCACAATGTGCAAGCAAGTTACCCTGGAGACAGCAACTATCCTTCCAGTTCTTCCTCGACCGTTGCCCTCACTGCGGCGCTTGCCCTTCCGGTGATTTCTCCCGCCTCGGGCGCCTATACCACGGTGCAAACGGTCACCATCACCGAGCCGATCCCCGGCGCGACCATTTATTACGCGGCATCGGGAGTCGTCAATAGCGGCGGCTGGGTGGCGTACACCGCGCCCATTCCGCTCACAACCGGCGGCGTCGAGACCATCCTGGCCTACGCCACGGAGACCGGGTACCAGCAATCCGGCACTTCGATTGCGACCATTACCATGAATCTGCCCACGGCTCCCGCGCCGGCTTTCTCGCCGGCCGCCGCGAGTTATGCCGGCGCGCAGACCGTGACGATCTCCGATTCGGTGGCCGGCGCCACCATCTACTACACCACCAACGGAACCGTGCCAACCGCGAACTCCGCGCAGTACACCGGCCCGATTACGGTGTCTACCAGCGAGCCCCTCGCGGCGGTCGCAGTTGCCAGCGGATACTCGATGAGCCCGGTCTCCAGCGGGCAATATTTCATCGGCTCGTCCTCGACCAGCTTCATCTACACCGTGGCGGGAGATGGGACATTCGGGTATACCGGCGATAACGGACAGGCGACCCTGGCAGACCTGAACTTCCCCATGGGAACTGCTTCCGACAGCGCCGGCAACCTGTACATTGCCGACGCCGCCAACAACGTGGTGCGCAAGGTAGCGGCTGGCACCGGCATCGTCACCACCGTTGCCGGAAACGGCACAGCCGGCTACAGCGGCGATAACGGACCGGCAACCAGCGCGGAACTGAACCTTCCCTGGGGTGTTGCCATCGACCCCTTAGGCAACTTGTTCATTTCCGATACCAACAACGCCGTGATTCGCTTCGTCGCGGCGGGCAGCGGTGTGATCACGACGGTAGCAGGCACCGGCACGCCGGGGTATGGCGGCGACAACGGCCCGGCATCCAGCGCGCAGTTGGCTTATCCCGTCGGCATCGCAGCCGACGCCGCCGGGAATCTCTATATCGCCGACGACGGAAGTAACAGTCTCCGCAAAGTGGCTGCGGGGACCGGCATCATCACTACGGTAGCGGGCAGCGGCCAATATGGATATACCGGGGACGGCGGTTTTGCCACCAGTGCCACCCTCAGCGGACCCGATGGCGTTGCCGTGGACAGCGCTGGAAATTTGTACATCGCCGACACGTACAACAATGTGATCCGCAAAGTCACCGCCAGCACCAAAACAATCTCGACAGTCGCCGGCACCGGGCCCAAAGGGAACGTTTACAGCGGCGGCTATAGCGGCGACGGCGGCCCTGCAACCAGCGCCAAACTCCATTCGCCTCTGGGAGTGGCAGTGGACACCGCCGGCAACATCTACATTGCCGACTGGCTCAACCATGCGATCCGAGAAGTGACGGTGGGCAACGGCACAATCGCGACCGTCGCCGGAAACGGTTCGCAGTGCAATTCGCTCGGCGGGGACGGCGACCCGGCAACCAATGCGGCTCTCTGCTACCCGCACGGCGTCGCGGTCGATAGCGCAGGCAATTTCTATATCGCCGATTCCTCTTCAAGCCGGATCCGCAAAGTGACCGTCTCCAGCCTTACTCCGGCCACGGCTGCGGCCGCGCCGGCATTCAGCGTAGCTGCGGGAACCTATCCCGGCCCGCAAACCGTTACTCTCAGCGATGCAACGCCGGGAGCAGCCATCTATTTGACCCTGGACGGGTCGACGCCCAGCACCGTGTCGCCGGGCTATAACGGGCCGATCAATGTGACTGGCACGGTGACGATCAAGGCAGTCGCGGTCGCTCCGGGCTATCTGCCCAGCGCACCCGTGACGGCGGCCTACACCATCACGCTGCCGCCCACAGCGATCATCTCCACAGTGGCGGGCAACGGGGTCTATGGATTCTCCGGAGCAGGCGGCCCCGCCTTGAGCGCGGAACTGGCCTATCCCCGCGGCCTGGCAATCGACGGCACAGGCAATCTCTACTTTGCCGATTCCTCCAACAACGTGGTCTGGGAGATCTCCGCAACGACGGGCAATATCGCGGTCGTAGCCGGAAATGGAACGGCGGGCGCTAGCGGCGATGGCGGACCGGCAACCAGCGCCCAACTAGACAATCCAATCGGCGTCGCCGTGGACAGCACCGGCAATCTCTATATAGCGGACAACTTCAACAACGAAATCCGCAAGGTGACGGCCGCGACCGGAGCGATTTCCACCATTGCGGGAAGCCCAAACCGAGGAGGGTATGCAGGCCATATCGGCGATGGCGGATTCGCAACTGCCGCGTCTTTAGACGAGCCAGCCGGGCTGGCGCTGGACAGCGCGGGGAACCTGTACATTGCGGATACCTATAACCGTGCAGTCAGAAAGATCACGGCGAGCACGGGCATCATCACTACCGTGGCCGGGAATGGAGTGTCGGGCTTCGGCGGCGACGGCGGTCCCGCCACCAGCGCCTCCTTGGATACTCCGATTGCGCTGGCGCTGGACAGCGCCGGCAACCTTTACATTTCGGACGTATCCGGCGGAAGAATCCGCAAGGTGACAGCCAGCAGCGGCATCATCACCACCGTGGCCGGCAATGGGGACCAGAATGGCTCCAGCGGCGACGGCGGCTTGGCTACCAACGCCGAGATCGATGCCGAAGGGCTAGCGGTCGACTCCGCCGGCAACCTCTACGCTTCCTCCTGGCCAAGCGCGGTACGAAAGATTTCGGCGAGCACCGGCATCATCGACAAAGTAGCCGGCAACGGATACTGCGGCTTCAGCGGCGACGGCGGATCGGCGACGGTTGCCGGGGTCTGCGCTCCGCAAGGGATCGCCTTCGACGCAGCGGGCAACCTGTACATCGCCGATGCCGCCAACTACAGAATCCGCAAAGTGACCTTCCCGGCGCCGGCCCCCGCTCCGACGTTCAACCTGGCAACTGGCACCTATGTCGGCGTGCAGACCGTGACCATGAGCGACACCATCAAGGGCGCGGCCATCTACTACACCACCGACGGCAGCACGCCCACCACCGGTTCGACCCTGTACAGCGCACCCATTCCCGTCTCGAAAAGCGAAACGCTGCAAGCGATCGCGGTGGCCGCGGGGTACACAGAGAGCGCGGCAACCAAGGCAACCTACACCATCAAGATTCTCGTCGTGCCCACCGTCACCTGGCCAACCCCGGCGCCGATTGTCTTCGGCACGGCGCTGAGCAATACGCAACTGAATGCCACGGCATCCGTGCCCGGAACTTTCGTCTACACGCCTGCGGCGGGCGCCGTGCCCGCGGTGGGAAGCGACACACTTTCCGTTCAATTCACGCCCACCGACCTGGCCGACTACACCACCGCATCCGCGACGGTGACGCTGGTGGTCAACAATCCCGGCTCGTTTGTCGGCAGCCTGTCTCCCGCGTTTACCAGCGCCGGCAGCGCGGCTTTCACGCTGACCGTCAACGGATCGGGATTCGGGACAACTTCGACCGTCTACTGGGGCGCAACCGCTCTCGCCACGCAGTATGGAAGCGCCAACCAACTCACAGCGCAAGTGACGGCGGCCGAAGTGGCCAGCCAGGGAACCACGGCAATCACCGTGCAAGGGCCGGCCGGCGGAGGCGCCTCGAACTCGTTGGAGTTCGAGGTGGATTCCAGCGCAGCCGGAACCTCCACGCCCCCGGCATTCACCACCCTGACGGCTACGGTGACAGCCGGCTCGACGACGAGCTATCCGGTCACTCTGCCTTCCTCGGCAACCAACGTCTCTGTCACTTGCCTGAATCTTCCCGCCGGGGCTACATGCACTTATTCCTCGGCCGCCAACGCCGTGACCATTGCCACCTCCGCGACAACGCCCAAGGGAACTTACCAGGTGACCGTGGTGTTCACCGAGACGCTTCCCGGCGCCGCTACCGCGGGCATTCTGCTGCCGATCCTTCTGCTTCCGCTCTTCTTCCTGCGGAGAAGACTGGCTGCGCGGGGCCTCTGGCTGCCTGCTTGTCTGGGGCTGGTGCTGATGGCCGCAGCGGCGTTCGCTACCGGCTGCGGTGGGGGCGGAGGCGGTGCGACAACAACCCCTCCCGTCAATCCGACTCACCAGGTGACCAACTCGGGCGCAGTGAGCCTCACGATCCAATAAGTCGGCAAACAATCCGGTCCGGAAAGGCGCTTGCAAGCTTTCTGGACCGGATCTTCATCGCTCCAGCCATTCCACCAAACTGTCCAGATCGTTACCGGCACGAGTTCCCGGTCCGTGAAGAGAGACATCGGACTCCCGGCCCGTCCTGCGGCCAAACGGCACGAGACCCTCGCGGAAGGCGACGCTTGTCCTCGCGAGATGCCAGCCGCAAGCCAGCGCTCGACGCAAGCGGCGCGCGCAGTGCTCGAACTACACTATATTCGGATGGCCGGCGCTGCCAGATCGCTGTGCACAGGCTTTTCTACAGCTCCCGTTTTTGGAGATTCGACCTTGCATACGTCCGAGCGGCTCTACTATTCAGATCCCTTTCTCAAGACATTTTCCGGATCGGTAACCGACGTCCGCGAACTTGCGGACAGCCACGGAAATCCGCTCTGGCAACTGGCGCTCGACCGCTCTGCCTTCTACCCGTCCAGCGGAGGACAGCCTTTCGATACCGGCCAGCTCCGCGCCACTTCGCCGAGCGGAACAGCGCGCACCATCCCCGTCGAGCAGGTGGAGGAGGACGAGCAAGGCGCAGTCTGGCATTTCGTCCGCCAGCCGGTTGCCGCTGGGACTCCTGTCGAGGGACTGATCGACTGGGAACGCAGGTTCGATCACATGCAGCAGCACACCGGCCAACATCTGCTGTCTGCGGCCTTTTGGCAGGAGTTTCAGGCGCCGACGGTCTCCTTCCATTTGGGCGAAAGCTCTTCAACCATCGACCTGGCCGGCGGACCGTTCACTGTGGCCGCCCTGGAGCGCGTGGAACGGATCGCGAACCTGATTGTCGGGGAAGATCGCCCGGTGACCACGCGGGATGTGCCCCGCGGTGAGGCCGACGCCATGCTGGCCGCCGGTCAACTGCGCAAACTGCCGGAGAGGCAGGGCACGATCCGGCTCATCGAGATTGCCGGCTTCGACAAGAATGCCTGCGGTGGAACGCACGTGCGCGCGACCGGCCAGATCGGCGGGTTGCAGTTGCGCACAGTAGAAAAAGTAAGCCGCGGGGTGCGCGTGGAGTTCGTCTGCGGATTGCGCTGCGTTCGCGCGGCACGCGCCGATTTTGCCGCTCTGCGCGAGAGCTCGGCGCTGCTCTCCACCGGCACCGCAGAACTGGCGGCGACCGTAGCGCGCCTGCTGAACGAATCGAAAGCGGGCGCCAAGGAGCGGCAAAGACTGCGCGAGGAACTGGCCGTCTTTCAAGCCGCGAAGCTGGCCGCGGAAGAGCCCATCGAGAACGGACTGCGGTTGTTGGAGTGTGCGTGGAAAGACAAGGACCGCGAAATGGTGCGTTTGCTGGCCTCGCGGACCGCCATGGCCGCCCCGCGAACCGCAACAATCTTCTGCGCCGAGGACGCCGAACCGGTGCGCATCTTTGTAGCGCGCAGCGCCGACCTGGACTTTAACTGCGGGCAGATTCTGCGCGAGGCGCTGGCGGCCCTGGGACTGCGCGGCGGAGGGTCCGCCGATCTGGCGCAAGGAGATGTTCCCGCGGCGCAGGCGCCCGCCTTGCGCACCGCGCTGCGTAAGGCGATTTTGAGCGCGGCGGCAGAGGCGCGGAAACAGGAATAAGAAAACGCACGCCGCGAAAGAGCGAGCGCGAAAGCATGGGCGCGACGCGGCGATGGCGGCGTCGAGCCGGCAGTTTCCTTTCACAGAATTGCCGGATGCGAAGTCTTACTCGAGCAGGCTTTCCTGGCCCGCGCTGCAGGCGCATCTAGCGCTGTTCGAATCGAATCGCCCGTTGCGCGTGCCGCCCGGCCCAGGGTTATTCTGATCCGCGCGGATGCGGGACTTGAGAAGCGGCTCGGACTTATCGGAAGATTCGTTCCCGTGTTGGCGAAGCGGTCTCCAAAACAAGTGCATGGATCGCTCCGCCTCTGCGAAAATAGGAAGGGTTGCACGCGCAGCCAGGATCGAGATCATGACGTTGTTTGCTTACGGCCATCGTCGCGGAAAGTTCATCGGCCTGCTCATGTGTATGGCGACCGGCGCGGCTCTGGCCCAGTTGCCGGCCAAAGAAGGCCCGGCCGCGGAGTCCGCTCCGATGATCGAAGATTCCCCCTCGCAGGCGGCTCTTCCGGCGATGGAGTCCGCGTTGCGGCGAGATCTCGATCGCCATCCCGATTCCGCGCCGACGCTCTACAAACTCGGTCAGGTGCTGCGCCTGGAGAACAAGCCGAAAGAATCCCTCGAAGTCTATACGCAGGCTGCCCGCTTGCAAAAGCCGGACGCCGCGCAACTGCGCTCGGTCGCGCTGAATTATGTGCTGCTCAACGATTTCAGGGATGCCATTCACTGGCTGGAGATTGCCGCGTCCTTTGAGCCCCGCAACGTGAATGTGCTGTACAACCTGGGTCGATGTTATTACTCGCAAGGCAAATATCGCGACGCCGAAGAGACCTTCGCCAAGGTTCTTGAAATTCAGCCGGATCATTTGAAGGCCGAGGAAAACCTGGGCCTCACCTACGACGTGGAGAATCGGCCCGACAAAGCCGAGCCAGCTTTGCGCAAGGCTGCGGAATGGGCTGGGCAGGAAACCGCAGACGAATGGCCGTTTCTCGACTTGGGAACTTTTCTGCTGGCGCACGACCGGGCCGGCGATGCGGTGGCATTTCTTCAGCGTGCCGCCTCCATTGCTCCTCAATGCGCGGCTTGCCGGGAGAAGCTAGGGCGCGCTTACGTCTCCACCGGAAATGCCGGCGAGGGCGTCAAGGAACTGGAAGCGGCTGCCCTGCTCGATCCCAAGGATCCCAAAATCCACTTCGAGTTGGGGCGCGCTTACCGGGCGATAGGAAACGCCGAGAAATCGCGCGCCGAATTTGCGATCAGCCAAACCCTCTACGGACAGCACAGCAGGAATTAGCGCATCTTCACGGACGGTGCAAGGAATCGCCGAGCCCCACCCATTTCACCGCTTTTCGAGGAAGAGTTGTGAAATGGGTGGGAAACCTCGAAATCGACTCAACAAGAACCGTGAAAATCCCTCAAGGCCTGCCATGGTTTTCGAGTTTGTAAAGGGCCACGCCATGCGCAGGCACGGTAGCATCGAGCAGGGGCGCGCTACGCAACGCCTTGCCGGTCCATAACTCCCGAACAATGGCTGGCGCGGCCGGGATTCCGATCTGACTCCAATTCATCTTTGTTGTCGCAGGCGCATCGGAGAAATTGAAGACCGCCACATAATCCACTCCCGCCCGTTCTCCCTTTGCGGTCCAGATATGCAGGTCGTCCTTCGAGTAGGCGATCTTCGTGTTCGATGCATGTTGATCGATCGCCAGCACCTCCGAATTGGTCAACAGCGCGAGCGTGAACGGATCGAGGCTGGTCGGATCGCCGCCGAAGATCAACGGAGAATGCAGCATCGACCACAACGACATCATGGTTCGCTGCTCGTCCGGCGACAATCTCGAAGCGCGATCGTCGCCGCGTTCCGCGCGGATTCCGATCCGCCCCAAGGGCAGCATATCCGCATCCGGCCAATGCCCGGCGGAGACCAGCGGCGCCCAGGATGCCGCGTCCTTGTACATCTCTTTCAGCGATCCCCACGTGTCCCACAAGTCGTCTTCGATGCGCCACATCTCGGCGTTTGCGCGCAGGTCTTCGATCTCGCCGCGCGGAGCCGGACCGGGGGAAAGGCTGAGCGCTATCGGACGGCCGCTCTTCAGGATGGCCCGATGAAGAGCCGTTATTTCGTCCTTGTGGTAGGGTCTTGCCATATCGTCGGCTTTGATGAAATCCACACCCCAGTCGGCATAGAGCTTGACGATCGAGTCGTAGTACGCCTGGGCGCCGGGCTTGGACAAATCCACACCGAACATGTCCGCATTCCATTCGCACACACTCGCGGGATTGGCAATGTCGGCGGCGTGAACATTCGTTCCCAGGACGATCGGATTTTCCTTCACCGCTTGACGCGGAATTCCCCGCATGATGTGAATGCCAAACTTCAGCCCCTTGCCGTGCACGTAGTCGGCAAGCTGCTTGAAGCCCGCTCCGTCCGCCGAAGAAGGAAAGCGATTGACCGCGGGAATGAGCCTTCCATTTCCGTCGATGGCCAAAGTGGCTCCGTCGCGATAGCCGTGAGCCTTCGCATTGGGCTCGTACCATTGGATATCCACGACAATGTACTGCCATCCATATCGCTTCAGCGACGACGCCATCGCATCGGCACTGGCCTTGACCTCCGCTTCTCGCACCGTTGTGCCATACGCATCCCAGCTATTCCATCCCATCGGCGGCACAGGGGCAAGAAGCGAAGTTTGGGCGGGAAGCCGGGGGGCGCAGTGAGCGGCGGCGACAACAAGATAAAGAAAGATTGCTTGGAATTGAGATTGTGCGCCGAGCTTGCATTGGGTCGCGAGGTTCATGCTTGTCGATTCTCCAGGATTGGTTGCGAAGTGAATTGAACGAAAATCGTACCGCACCGTTGCGGTCGGTGAAAGCTGGCACGTTTGTCTGCCGGCTGGCGAAACATTTACCAATGGCTCGTTGCCGGCAATGCTCGCGCAAGCGGGACCGGCGTCTTGTGCAAGCCATCGATTGGTGTTGGAGACTGTGCCGGGGCAATTTGACCCTGCTGGCAAAAGTCCCGGTTTCATCGCGCACCGGTAATTCCTTTGCCTTCGGTAATGGTGTAGATGCGGTCAACTTTGGGCAGCTTTACCGTCTCTTTGACGCCGGAGGGCCAATGAATCTCCGCCGTTGCCGCATCGACGGCGTCGCCCAATCCGAAATGAGGACGCTGATCGTTCGAGGAGATGAAACTGCCGCTCGAAAGCACATCCTGGCGCATGCGCATCCCGTTCGCCTGGAGATAGACCGTGGCACACATGGCATCCCGCGGACTCTTCGCTCCGCCCACCAACTTCATCTCCACCCAATGATGGCGATCGGGATTCACGTTGCGCAGCAGCGTCGGCGGCCCGTCGATGGGATTGATCACCACATCGATCTTGCCGTCGTTGAACAAGTCGCCAAAGGCCGCTCCGCGGGCCGGAACCACCACCGCCAGCCCCGTGTTCTTCACCGGCGCAACATACGCGAAACGGCGTCCCTTTTCTCCCGGCACGTTGCGAAAGAGCAACGGCCGTTCCGCAAAGGTTGTGCCCCAATCGAACTTGAGCACCTCGGGGTAGGTGTGGCCGTTGACCATGAAAAGATCGAGCCAGCCGTCGTTGTCGTAGTCCAGAAACCCGTCGCCCCAGCCGACGAAGGGAATCGATGTCTCGGCGATTCCCGCCTGGTAACTTACATCGGTAAAGCTGGCGTCTCCGTCGTTGCGATAGAGCACCTTGTAATCGTCGGAAAAATCCGTGATCGCGAAATCCACCAGGCCATTATTTTCGTAGTCCCCGACGGCAATGCCCATCGAGGCAAACTCCCGCCCGTCCTTGTTCAGGGCAAACCCGGAGGCATAACTCTGATCGTCGAAGGTTCCGTCCCCCTTGTTGATGTAGAGATAGTTGGGCTGCGAGTCGTTGCCCACCACCAGGTCTGGCTTGCCGTTGCCCTGGATACTGAGAAAGATCGATTCAAATCCGTAGAATGCGTTTTTGTCGTCCACGCCCGCCTTCACGCTGACGTCGGTGAATGTTCCGTCGCCGTTGTTGTGGAACAAGTGGTCGTGCTCGCCCTTCAGGCCGCGCGGGCCGCACATGACGGGCACGCCGCGAAACTGGCAGTAGGAGTAGCCTACCGCCTTGGTTCCGGCGATCGGCAAGTTATCGCGATCGAAATCGACATACCCCGCGACAAACAGATCCAGCCGCCCGTCGCCGTCGAAGTCGCCCCAGGTGGCCCCGCTGGACCAGTTGCCCAGTTGCACCCCCGCCTTATCGGCGACATCGGTGAAGGTCCCGTCGTGGTTGTTGTGATACAGCCTGTTCTTGCCGTAGTTCGCCACAAAGATGTCCGGCCAGCCGTCGTTGTCGTAGTCGCCGATGGTCACTCCAAAGCCCCAGCGATCGTTGGTCACGCCGGCCTTGGCCGCCACGTCGGAGAAAGTTCCATCGTGGTTGTTGTGGAAGAGCGCGGCGTGCGGCGGCGTTTCCTTGCCGTCGAGCGCGTCGAAGGTCGAGCCGTTGACCAGGTAGATGTCCAACCAGCCGTCGTTGTCGTAGTCGAACAGCGCCACACCCGAGCCATCCGTGTCGATGATGAACTTCTTCTCCGGCGTGCCCATCTTGTGGCTCCAGCCGGAGAGTCCCGCGGCCTTGGTCACATCCTGAAAGATCGCCGGCCCGGAGTCCACAAACCCGCCCGCGGTGATGGGACGCTTCTGCGCGTCGTACACTGCCGCGAAGGTGCCGCCGGTGGCATTGCCGCCCATGCCGCTCGGTTGCGGCGGCTGAGGCGGCGCCTGCTCTGAGGACGATTGCGCCGATAACTCGCTGGGGATGGAAAGAGCCGCCGCAACAATGCAGCAAAGCAGACCGCGAAATGGCAACAACGAGAGTCCTCCACGCCTTGAAGTGTATCGCAGCACGCGACGCGACCCGTGTCCTGCCGACCGAGCGATGCGGCTGCTTCCGTCGATCGAGTCGCGAGCGTTCCCTATTGTTCTGCAGCGGCAACCTGGATGCTTGCTATGTTGGGCGCCCAGCCTGACTCGATGTTGGTCGTCGGCGAAGTTCTGTTGTTCGAGAATCGGATTGTGCTGTCTCCCGCTTTGAGTTGCACGTCGATTTCCATGGGCAGATAGATCTCTCCGGAAAAGGTGTTTGCGAAGTAGTCCTGCATGTAGATCTGCATTCCCGATTCGCCCGAGGCGAGACACGATGCCATCGGCTGAAGCGCATCGCCACCCGGATGCTGAATGCCATGCGGCGGCTTCTGCGCGGAGATTTGCGGCTTCAGAGGCGTCAACAGGTTCTGAGAAGGAATATTCACCTCGGCTTGTCCGTAAAGCCAGTGAACCGAATGCCGCTCGGCAGATGGCTTCTCATGAGCCTGGCTCCATTCATCGAATGAGAGACGTGCTTGCCGGCCAAGGGCTCGATTCTGCAATCGAGCCCTCTTGCGTTGCAGCCGGAAGCACGCCGCCTCTTTTGCCTGCTGGTTAGAATTCCAGACGCAGAGTAAGTTGTCCTGCCCTGGGGCTGTTGTTGGTTCCGCCTACTGTGCCAAAGCCTGCGTCGTTCGGATTTCCATCCGGACCACCGAAGACATGGCGGTTGAAAGCGTTGAAGAATTCGGCGCGGAACTGGAGGCCGACGGTTTCCGTGATGGGCGTGCGCTTGATCAGACCGAAGTCCTCTTCCATGTAAGCGAAGCCTCGGTCGTCGTCCTCATAGGCGGGCTTGTTGCCAAACCGATAAGGATTGCCGTTGGCCAGCGTCACGTTGGCGTTGGGATCGGCGAACGCAGCCGGGTTGTACCACTTGTCGGTGCGCGGGTTGAAGTGGCCGCCCTTGCGAGCAGAGGATTCCACCGACTGTCCGGATACCAGATTCCAACGGATCGAGTTGCTGAATCCGGGGACGCCGGTGGCGCCGGCAAAGCCGTTGGGCTGGCCGCTCTGGTAGCGCTGAATGCCGCTGAACGCCCAACCGCCTACAACGTAGTCGGCAACCTTGTTTTGGTTCAGGAAAGCTCTTCCCTTGCCAAACGGAAGTTTGTACAGGTAGCTGATGACCAGGATCTGCGGCGTGTTCTCCGGCGAAACCGCCTTCTCCGCCTTCAGGTTGGCGGGGTTCTGGATGTTGGCCGTGTAGGCGCCGCCGAGACTTCCACCGATGATGTTGCCGGTGTCGGTGAGGATCTTGGACCAGGTGTAAGAGACCATCAGGTTCAGGCCGCTGTGGAAGCGCCGCTCGAGTTTGGCGAGCATCGCATTGTAGCTCAACTGGCCTTCGTTTTCGCCGAATGCAGCGGTGTTGATGAAGGAGTATTGCGGGTAGGGGCGCAGAGCCTGCGCGACCGTTCCCGAGAAGGAAGCGTAGGGCAGCGTGGCGGCCGTGCCGTTCAGCTTTGCGCCCTGAGCGAAGTCGGCGACGGGCAGATTGTTGACATCGAGCAGATTCGATCCCAGGTGCGTGCCGCGGGAACCGAGATAGCCCAGGGTGAAGATGAGGTCGGTGGCCAACTGTTGCTGCACATCGGCGCCCCATGTCTGGTAGAAGCCGGGACGGCCGAAGCCGCGCTGGTTCCAGGGAATCGACTGGTTGTTGAGTTGGCTGCGATCGTAGTTGACCGCGCTGCCGGTGGCGGGAACGCCAATGGCGGTCGGGCCGTTGACCGGCGTGCTTGCCGCCGAGGTGGAATCCAGCAGCGACGCGGGAGCGAAGGGGTTGGCAACGTTGTTGTACTGGGCGGTCAGAGAGTAACCGGCGGGAATGCCGGCGTAAATCTGCTGCCACTCGAAGATTCCGGCGTTTAGCACGTTATAGGTTGCCGAGACGACCGTCTTGTGATGAAGGAAGTCCGGAGACCAGGTCAGTCCGAAGCGCGGCTCGATGTTCTTGTAGTAGACATTGACCCAGCGCGAGCTCAAGCCGTCTTTGCTGGCGAAGTCCAGTGCACCCTTGGTTCCGGTGCCCTGCGCGCCCGTGTTGACGGTGTTGGGATCGAACTGCGAGCCGATGTTGTGGGCCTCCTTGAAGGGCACATCCACGTCGTAGCGAAGGCCGATCGAGACGTTCAAGTCGCGCGTGGCCTTGTATTCGTCCTGAACATAGAGCGCGCCGTACTGCTCGATATTCTTCACATCGGCCAGACTGTTGGTCGCAAATACGTTGTTGACCTGGCCAAGCAGGAAGCTGGCCACGCCGTTGCCGGTGAGAGACGTCTGCGCGATGTCCCCGGCGGTCTGCTCGCGATTGAATTGGAAGTTGCCGTCGGGCTGGCTGGTGAAGCCGGAGACCGAAGGCGCATAGCGGTATTCGCCGCCCAGTGCGATGTTGTGGCGGCCCTTCTGCCAGACCACGCTGTCTGCCAGATAGAAAGCGTTATCGGAGATCTTGGAGTTATACCCCTGGTTGCCCAGCGGCTCTCCATTGCCCATATTCTCATAGGACGAACCGTCGTTGAACCAGACCGCGGGGAACAGCGAGCCGCTGCCGCCGGGAAGTCCGATCTTCTGCGACCAATTGGTGCCCTGCGCCGCGGTGGTGTAGATCTCCGAATTCAAGACGCGGGTAAAGGCAATCAACGAATGGTTGAGAAGGTTGTTCGAGAAGATGTGATCGAATCCGATGCGGATCAAGTGGGTCGGCAAATCCTGCGAAGTGAGGTAAGCCGTGACCGGCAGAGGCAATTGGCCGTTGGTGTTGTTGCGCACGTTGTCGCGCACGCTGTAGGACACAAACATCTTGTCGTTCGCGCCGAAAGACTGGTCGAAGCGAATCGTTTCCGCCGTGCTGATGATCGGATACGATCCGGTCCAGTTGTAGTTGTTGACCAGGTTGCCGTTGGTCGGCGCAGGAATGTAGCCGGCGATGGCCTTGGAGACAGCGCTGATGCCGTTGGTGATCTTGTTTCCGGCAAAGGCTGTCCTGCATTGCACGCCGCCCACGGTTTTCGTGGTCGTGGGGTCGAAGATCTGTCCCTGGTACATCTTCGATCCATCGCAGGGATTGAGAATCGGGCTGTTGTTGGCGTCAACCAGCATCGCGCCCAGATTCGCCGAGAAGTCTCCGGTGAGATTGGCGGCCGTGGGAATGGTGATCAGTTGCGCGTAACCCTGTGTCTGGCGGAACTGCTCCCAGGTAAAGAAGAAGAACGATTTGTTGTGGCCGTCGTACAGTTTGGGAACCAGCACCGGGCCGCCCATCAGCACGCCGTAGTTGTTCTTCTTGTCCGGCGGGGTGGGATTGCCGTTGTTGAACCAGCCGTTGGCGTCAAGCGCGGTATTGCGCAACAGTTCGAAGGCGCCGCCATGAAAGGCATTGGCGCCGGACTTGGAAGAGTAGCTCTGCACGCCGCCGGTGGTTCTGCCGTACTGGGCGGGAATGCCGCCGATCAGCACCTTGAATTCGCCGGTCGCTTCCACCGAAGGGAGAATCTCGTTGGCGAAACCGTCGCCGAAGCTCTCCACTTGCAGGCTGGCGCCGTCGAACAGGATTTCGCTGCCAAATGCCTGGCCGCCGGAGACGCCGCCCTCAAAGGTGCCGCCGCTGGTGCCGGTGCCGTAGGTTGCCGGGGTCAGAAAAACAAAGTCCTGCGAGTTGCGGATGGCCGCGCCGTTGGTGGACAGCGGCAAATCCAGTACTTGTGCCGGGGTAACGACGGTACCCACATCCGAGCTTTCCGTCTGCAGTTGCGGCGCTTCGGCGTTCACTTCGACGGTTTCTGTCTGTTCGCCGAGCGAGAGCTGAATGTCCAGCGAGGAGGTGGATTGAATTTGAACGGCAACTCCGCTGCGCGTGGTGGTCTTGAATCCCTTTGCCACAGCGGTGACGCGGTAATCGCCAATGGTCAACACCGGAAAGCGGTATTGACCGTCCGAGCTGGTCACCGATTTGAAAGACTGCCCCGTGGCTGCATTTGCCGCCGTCACCACCGCGCCGGCAACTGTTTTTCCGGTGGGGTCTGTGACGGTGCCTGCAAGCGCGCCTTCATTGGACTGGGCCCGTAAAGTCATCGTTGCCAACAAGCCAATGGCGAGAATGCAAATGAAGATCCGTATCGTGGATTTCATGTGTCTTTTTCTGCCTCCTGAGTGTTTCTCTGAATCGTGGATAGTTGTGCCTCTGTTGAGCCTGCGCACGTCGAGCTGGCCGCTGGCATCGCATCTGGTTTTCCTTCCAGCACCAGACCGTGCCAACAGGAAGGGGGCGTCAAGCGGTTTATGGAAAGCGTTTACCCGCGAAAGCAAAAAAATGACGCCGGCAAGTCGCTTTCCAGCTTGCGGAAGTGGATCCTGCTGCTTCCTTGGCTGGTCATTTTGCGTCTCAGATCGCCCCTCCGGCGTTCCATCGAATCGGCCTTGCTCTGCACCGACCTCCATGAACCGCACAAAAAGGATCTGTCGCCTAACCGCTACCTACTAGGCAATTTCAAGCCCACACGTGGCAAGGTATAAACGGTTTTTCACATGTCAAACATGTTGATAGCACAGATGTTAATAGATTCGCGATCTGCTTGATCCGGGCCGCGGGGGTACAATCGTCTTCTTGCACGGTTTGTTTGCCAAGGTCTGATTTCAACATCCCCTATGCCCATCGGGCGCAGAAAAGGCTGCAAATGACGCGTGACGATCTTCCGAGACGGTGGAGCGATGAACCAGAGCGGGCTCCGCTGGAGAGCGGTGCGGACTCAGGGCAGTTAACGCATTCTGGCGAGCCGGAGGAATCTTCTCCGCCCGCTGCGCTGGTTGCCGAAGCGCTCAAGCACATCCTGGAGAGCGAACACTTCCACGCCAGCACGCGCGGAAAACAGTTTCTTCGCTTCGTGGTCCAGTACCGGCTGGAACATCACCCCGAGCCCCTGAAAGAGCGCATGATCGGCGCCGCCCTCTTCAACCGGCCGTTGGATTACGCGACCGGGGACGATTCGGTGGTTCGGGCACAAGCCCGCGAGGTCCGGCGGCGGCTGGAAAAGTACTACGCCGCGCCTGCGCACCAGGGACCGCTTCGCATCGAGCTCCCCGTCGGGTCCTATACCCCCGAATTCAAGCTGGAAGGGCAGAAGAGCGAAGAAAACCCCGCACTGGCGCACCCGCCCGATCAGCCCGGCGCTGCCCCAACCCCAGCCGAGGCGACGAGGTGGCGTTCGCTTGCAAGAAAGAGCAGATACAGGTGGCTCGGCGGCGGCCTACTGGCGGCGCTGACTTGTCTCGCAGGATTGTGGATTATTGCCTATCGCAGCCCCGCAAAGCTCCCCAATTCCTCGATCGCCCAGTTTTGGGCGCCCGCCCTGGCCTCTTCCAAACCGCTCTTGATTTGCTTGCCAAAACCTGTCTTTTACCGCCCCTCGCCGGAGCGGTACAAGCGCAGCGCGAAGACTCCCGGAGAATTCGACCGGGAGGTCTATCGCATGAACCACCCACCCCATTTGCTGCCCGAGGACAAACTGACCTGGGGCGAAATGGTCGAATACCCGGAATACGGAGTGGGCAAGGGGGATGTGCTGGCCGCCGTCCTGTTCTCCAACTTCCTCGGCCATCAAGGCAAGGACAGCGAAGTCAGGATCGGCGACGGCTATTCCTACGAAGACCTGCGCAACTCGCCGGCCGTGGTGATTGGCGCGTTCAGCAACCCCTGGACCATGGAGATGACCTCGGGCCTGCATTTCTCCTTCGTTGACGACGAAAAAGGCCTTCGCATTCAGGAACAAGGTCCGCCCGGCAGATCCTGGCTCACAACCCATGCACCCCCTTATGTGGATTTTGGCCTGGTGACTCGCCTGCTGGATTCCAACACCGGACAATTCGTCATTCTGGTCGCGGGAAACGATGCCAGCGGCTCCGATGCCGCCGCCGACCTGATCGTGAATCCGGATAGTTTGGAGAGAGCCCTTCGCGACGCCCCCCGGGATTGGCCCCAGAAGAATGTCCAGATCGTCGTCAGCACCGCGGTGAAAGATGCCGCCGCCGGCCCGGCCAAAGTCATCGCCGTCTACGTCTGGTAATCCGTTACGCGCAGCCTGCCTGGCTCGAGGCCGCGGCCGCTCGATGCCGTGCGATTGCCGGCGCGCGATCCCGCTGGCTGAATGGTCGGGGTGGATCGATTCTCAGTTTGGGTAGCTTCGATAGGCGACGAGTTCCGCATGAAGCGGCGTGCCGTTCAACTGCGAGGTCCTGAGCAGGGCTTCAAAGTACGGGAAGTGAGAGGCGTGCAACGTCTTTCTGAAGTTCTCCAACTCATCTTCCGAGGTGAGGAACTCGGCCGCGGCGCCGGTTGCCTCCGAGTCGGTGCCGGCAAAGATGATGGCGTTGCCTGTGTGGCTGGGGTTGGGCAAATAGGCAACCACGCTGTAGCCCACAATCCGGTTCGCGTTTCTCGATCCGGTATAACTGGCCTGCTCGCCAGACTGCGGATGGCGGTTCACAATCAGCATGCCCAACCCGTTGCTGTCGAGGGCAAAGTTCAATCGATCGTCGAAGACATAGACCCAGGGGTTCGCTTTCTTGCCGCCGATCAGGATGACGTTGTTGCGCTTCAGCGAGTCTGCTTCGTAAAACCGCGGGACGGTCAGGTGCAGCGAGCTGGACCCAGGATCGAGTGCGAAGATCTGCTGGGCGGCGTGCACATCCCCGAATGTGACCAGATTGTGGCTGAAGATCCTGCTCAGATCGTCCCTGTGATCCTGGCTCAGGCCGGCTTGCAGGATTTGCCGGGTGTATTCGTGGCTCAAATACTCGTCGAGCGAAACCGGATGCTGGGTGATCTCCTGGCTGAGCCCGACCGAGGAGTCCGGCAAGACAATATCGGTTTCCTGATGGGAGCGGAAAAAGTCCGTCCAAAATGCCGCAAGCGCCGGTTGGTTCTCCCAGGGGTGCATAGCCTTCTGCATCGCTCGGTTTTCCATCCAGAGGACGGCGCACCAAACAGCCAGACTGACGCAGACAATCCCCCAAACGACATGCGGAGCCACGCGGAGGAGATTCGGCGTTCCAGCGGCCACCGTATCCGCATTTGCCGCTTCCGCCGGCTTGGCGTCCTCGATAGACGGTTCGAGCAGTGGCTCGATCTCCTCGGGCCGGCGGAACACCGGCTTGTAGCCTCCGCGGGGAATCTCGAAAATCAGCGGCTCGTGGACGCCGCTTTGCGCGAAGTAGGAATCAATGCGCTTTCTCAACTCGGTGGCGTTGACGCGCACAATGTTGTCCGAAGTGCGATCGTAGGATACCGGCCGGCCGAAGACCTTGGCGCCGATCTCCTGCTCGTGAATCTCCGCGCAGCCCTCCCGCAGCGACTGCCTTCCCACATAGAGCAGGAAATCGCGCAGGCGCGCGGAGCGGCTGAACTGCTCACTGGCGGCGACGCGCTCAATGAGGGCTCGACGTTCCTCGACGCTCGGCTCCGGCTTCCCGGCAGCGCGATCCGGCTTTTCGGCAACCGATTCCATTCCCGATCCCCAATTTCTTGTCCAAAGTCTATTCCTCGCGCTGGGCGGTCGCAACGCGCGGCTCCGGCCGCCGCGCATCGCTATGCCCCTGCGGGGCTTCTAACCTGCCCTGCCGGACCGCGCGCTTTGCCGCCCATCCCGCTGGCAGAGCGTGGGTTAGCGAACTTCTAGCGGTTAAGACCGGCGGGCTCTTCCGGTGAATTAACTTGCGACTCGCATTCTGCGCTGCCAACAATCCCTATCCAGGTACCCAAAAGCAAAGATCGAAGCCCATAGGGAAATCGTAACGCGGCAAGCTCGTTCAAGGGCGCAGTCCGCCTCAACCAGATGCATAACGCAAGCTGTTTCACTCTTCAGGAGGAATCAACGGAAATGAAGTTCCTAAAAGTTTCCAGGACGCGCACCATGTTTTGGCTGCTCATGCTCGGAATCGCCGCGGGCGCCGGTGCGCTCCATGCCCAGCGCTATCTGGGCGGACTCAGCGGCGCCGTGGCCGATCAAGCCGGGGCGAAGGTTGCCGGCGCCAAAGTGGTGGCCGTCGAAGACAGCACCCGATTCAAGACCGAAGTGGTCGCCAGCGCCGTCGGCGCCTTTTCCATGCCCACGCTCTCTCCCGGCACCTACACCGTTTCGGTGACCGCCAAGGGATTCAAGACCGAGACGCGGACCAACGTGATCCTCACCGCCGGGCAAGTCGTTCAGTTGGACTTCACCCTGTTGCCGGGCAATGTCACCGAGACCGTCGAGGTGGTCTCCGAGTCGGCCTCTTTGATGGACACCAGTTCGCCCACCGTGGCCACCACGCTGGATAGCCAAGAGGTAAGCGATCTGCCCAACGAGGGCCGCAACCCCTATGTGATGGCGACGCTGACCCCAGGCGTGGTCGACACCGCCTCCGGCGGCTACTTTGAAGGCCATTCCAGCCAGTACACCAATCCCTACAGCGGTGTCGCCGTGCAGATTACCGCCTTCGGCAACTCCGGACACAACCGGCTCACCATGAACGGCATCCCCAACGACGCACCGGAGCGCTTCTCCGGCTCCAGCTACACCAACTTTGTTCCCTCGCCCGATGCAGTGCAGGAAACCAAGGTGGAAAACGGCATCTTCGACGCCCAGATCGGCCACGGCAACGGCGTGGTGTCCAACGTGGTCATCAAGAACGGCGCCAACAGCCTGCACGGCTCCGCCTACTACGTTTTCGAGAACACCTACCTGGATGCCAACACCTGGGACCGCAATCACTCCGGCAAGGCGCGGCCCAACAACCAGGTCAACCAGACTGGACTTGTGCTGAGCGGTCCGATCGTTCTGCCCAAGCTCTACAACGGGCGCGACAAGGCCTTCTTCATGTTCTCGACGGAGCGCTATGCCACGCACAGCCCGTTGCCGCCCTCGTTCAGCGACTTCCGTGTTCCCACGACGGCTGAAACCACCGGCGACTTCTCCGGACTCTGCCCTGGCGGCTTCAATGCCAATGGCTTCTGCGCCTCCAGCGGCGGCGTTCAGTTGTTTGTTCCCAACTCGCCCGTGGACGCGAACAACAACCGCACCCAGTACTTCCTGAATAACAACATCGTTGCTTCCACTTTCGGCACCGCCGGGTACACCTGCACCAGCGGCTCATGCACGGTTTCGAGCTTCGGCGCTCCAGTTGCCGGAACGTCGGCCCTCAACGCCACCGGCGCGGCCCTGGCCACCTACATGCCGGCAGCCAACGTCTCCGGTTCCACGGCGGCCAGCTCGGCGTCCGCGTCCAACTACGTGCCTGCAAACGTCTCCTACCCCAGCACCTATCCCTCTTTCATTGGCCGTTTCGACTTTGAACTGGGCCAGAAGGACAAGCTGACAGGGATCGGATTCCGCTCCGGACTCACCCAGAGCTACCCGATGTACAACTACCCCAAGGCCATCTCGGCAAATGGGTACGGCTATTCGGCCGTCCGCAACAATCGTGGCGGCAGCGTGGACGAGGTTCACCAGTTCTCGTCGAGCATGGTGCTGGACTCGCGCTTGGGCGTGATCTCTCACCCCTTCAGCCTGCTCTATCCGGGCGCCCAGGGCTTCGCTCTGAGCGGCCTTGCGATGAGCCAGTCGGGCTTGCCCTACAACTCGTTCCCCGGCGTCTCGTTTTCGAGCGATAACTACGTAGGGTTGGCGCCCGGCGCCGGCGGCCAGATCAGCAATTCCACTCTTGGTTCAATCGACGAGCTTCTGGCCAAGCAATGGAGAAACCACTCTCTCCGTTTCGGTATTCAAGGCAACCTGCTGCACTATAACGTGCAGAACCCGATGAGCGGTTTCGGCAACGGCGGCACGGCGGGCTTCATCTTCGACCGCACCTTTACGCAATCGAACTCGGTTAGCTACGCCGCAACCAAATCCCCGGTTCCCTCCGGCGATCCTCTCGCTTCCATGATGCTGGGCGACTTCACCACGGCCAATTACAACATCGGCGTGGCGTACGCCACCTCGCAGTTCTACCTCGCGCCTTACTTCCAGGACGACTGGCGTGTGAACAGCAAGCTGACCGTGAATCTGGGCTTGCGCTACGATTACGAGTCGCCTCTAACCGAGCGCTACAACCGGATGATTGCGGGCTTCTGTAGAACCTGCACCAATCCGCTCCAGGGATCGGTTGCCGGCGGCATGGCGGTCAACGGCGGCCTGCAGTTTGTCAGCTCGTCGAATCGCCACCCGCTCCCGACCGACAACCGCAATTTTGCGCCTCGCCTTGGCGCGGCCTACCAGGCAGGGCGGAACACGGTGATCAGGGCCGGTTTCGGCCTGATCTTCTTCAATACCATCGAGACGCCGTACTCCACCGGCTTCAGCCAGGCCACCAGCTACAGCAATGTCAACGGTTCGCTCCCGATCAACAACGCCAGCAATCCGTTCCCGACCGGGGTCGCCATGCCAACCGGCAACTCGCTGGGTCTGGGCACCGGGCTGGGCCAGAACATCAATTTCAACGACCAGAGCCATGTGCAGCCCCGCGCTGCCGAGTACACGGTGAACATCCAGCACCAGCTTCCCTACGGCATTGCGTTGCAGGTCGCCTATGTTGGATCGCGGCCCACACGGCTTGAAGTGGGCGGCTACAACATCAACACCGTGCCCACGCAGTATTTCAACCAGGGCTCCGCTGGAGTTACTTACCTCACCACCAAGGTCGCCAACCCCATGGCTGGGAATTTTGCCGGCACCTATGCCAGCAACGCGACGCTGAATGCCGCAACCATTCAGCAGAGCTTGTTACTGGTTCCGTTCCCCGAGTTTGGCACTGTCCAGGAAAACAACACCTCGACCGGCAGCACGCCTTACAATTCGCTGCAAATCCAGGTCAGCCATCCCATGTCGCATCACCTCTCGATCCAAGGCAACTTTACCTGGGACAAGCTGATGCTTCACAACGCCTACCTGAACAACGGAAGCGGACAGAACACCGCGCTGGACACCAAGCTGGAATCGGTACAGGACAGCAACTCCAACGTGCTGGCCAACGTTTTCGGCACCTACGAGATGCCCAAGTTCGCCAAGAGCAACTATGTCGAGCGCCTGATCCTGGGCGGATGGAAGCTGAACAGCACTCTGAAGATGGCCAACGGCAACCTGATTTCGGCGCCGGGCGGCGTCAACATCATCGGACCGACCGGCGTTGCCAACCGCACCTACAGCCACTTCATCAACACCTGCTACGAAGACACCAACGGCAAGCCCGTAGTGGGTGCAGCGGCCTGTAGCAGCGCAACGGACACGCCGGCTTACCAGCAGCGGATGTCCTTTACCACCCAGACCAACAGCCCCTACATCGGCGTTCGCCAGCAGTTCCACCCGCTGGTGGATGCCTCTCTCTTCAAGATCTTCACGCTTCGCGAAAAGACCACCTTCGAGATTCGCGGAGAATTCTTCAACGTAACCAACACGGCGATCTTCGGATCTCCCAATACCACGATCGGCAACTCGAGCTTCGGTATTGTCACCATGACGCAGAACAACGACCCGCGCTACGGCCAGCTTACCGCCCGCCTGAACTTCTAAGCGCGCATTTGACGCGGGACTCCCGATTCGCCCAGTGCACGTCGGGAGTCCCGCTCAAAGAAGTCGATTCGGGAATGCCTAAATAGGACACTCTGGCAACATATGCATTTCCTCAGGGGCCAATGTGGACAAGCTCAAGCAATCGTCCCGATCGCGCACGATCGTGGATGAAAGAGAATTTGTGCAGCCCTGAGCTACACAGGCTTCATAGACTGAAATTTGAAGATGCTAAAGATTGATCCGAACAGGACGAGGATAGGAGCGGACTTGAATCGTCGCCGGTCGGCCGTGACAAAGTTATCTTCGACATTACATCACCCATTCACCGACCGCTGAGACAAGGATTCCGCGGCAGGAAGCTAGGTTCTAGGAGCAAGTATGCGTATTTGGGCTTTGGGCGTGCTGGTGTTTAGCGTACTTCTGGGTTCGGCGGCCGGGCAGGATGCGGCGCCCACCCAAATAGTCGAGCAGCCGCCGGTAAAAATCGACAAGATCGCACCGGGTGTGTTCCTGGTGGACTTCGGGCGAGTGGCGTTTGGAAATCTCTTGCTGACGCCCGCAAATGGGTCCCCGCCGGAGACGATTACCGTTCGCTTTGGCGAGGCATTGAAAAACGGCCAGGTGGATCGGCATCCACCGGGATCGGTGCGCTATGCCGAGGTGAAAGTCGCGCCGAAAGGTCTACTCACGGCGATTGTTGCTCCTGTGGCGGACGCGCGTAACAGCCAGTCGCCTGCGGTGTTGAGTCCCGCGGCTTGGGGTGTACTGATGCCCTTTCGTTGGGTGGAGGTACAGGGCTGGCCAACGGAATTGCGCGCCGACCAGATTCGCCGCCGTGCCGCCTTTGACAGCACCTGGGTGGACAGCGCAGCGGCCTTCCACTCCTCGGACCCGATGCTGGATAAAGTCTGGGATCTCTGCCACTACTCGATCCAGGCCACCAGCTTTGCCGGGGTCTTCGTCGACGGGGACCGCGAGCGTCTGGCCTATGAGGCGGATGCGTATCTGAATCAGCTGAGTTACTACGCCGGAGACGCCGACCCGCGGATGGCGCGAGCCACCTTCGAGCGCCTGACCGAGTTTCCTACCTGGCCCTCCGAGTGGGCCCCGCATATGGTCTTTATGGCCTACGCCGACTGGATGCAAACCGGCGACACGGCTTGGCTGGCAGCTCACTACGAGGGACTCAAGACCAAGCTGCTGGAAAAGCGCGTGGGAGAGGACGGACTGGTCGTCAGCACGCCGCGGCAGATCCGGCGCGGGGATATCGTGGACTGGCCGGAGAGCGAGCGAGATGGCTACGTCTTTACCCGCGTCAACACGGTTGTGAATGCTTTCCGTCTACGCGCTTTGCAAGAGATGAGCCAAATGGCCGCGGCCTTGGGTAAAACCGAGGAAGCCGCGAAGTTTTCCGAGCAGGAGAGACGGTCCCAGGCCGCCTTCCAGGAAAAGCTCTTCGATCCGGCGCGCGGGCTCTATCGCGATGGCGTCGGCACGGATCATGCTTCGCTCCATGCAAACCTGTTTCCCCTGGCCTTTGGGCTCGTACCCGTCGAGAACCGGCCGAAGGTGGCGCAG
>Ga0316217_10000442_pt1 | contig 59204 bp, 43 predicted proteins | sample 1anoAmetaG_FD_203633 | JGI IMG/M metagenome (GOLD analysis project Ga0316217, IMG submission 203633) | Freshwater microbial communities from Trout Bog Lake, Wisconsin, USA - 1anoA | ecosystem: Environmental > Aquatic > Freshwater > Lake > Hypolimnion/Profundal zone | place: USA: Wisconsin... | reverse complement strand
TCGAACCCCAACTCGAACCCCAACCCCAACTCGAACCCCAACCCCAACTCGAACCCCAACCCCAACTCGAACCCCAACCCCAACTCGAACCCCAACCCCAACTCGAACCCCAACCCCAACCCCAACTCGAACCCGAACCCGAATCCCAGCGCCGTTTCAACAGGGAACTGAGGGACCGGCTCGTGGCCCTCCTCAACGGCAGGCCCAGGGGGCAGGTGAGCGTGGCCTACATGGCCAACGACCTGGAGTCCCGGACCTACTTCGAGGAACTGGTCGACATCCTGGGCTCCACCGGCTGGAAGCTGGTCAAGCTCGGACCCACCACCCTCCGCAGCGCGCCCAGGGGCATCCATTTCCAGATCAGGACCCGGGCCGATGAACCCGAGTACGCCAAATACCTGATCCATTCCTTCCTCGAGGTGGGCCTCAACCCCAGCACCAAGCTGAACCGGGCCCTTCCGGCGTCCACCTTGATGCTGATTGTCGGCTACCATCCCTGAAGCGCCGCGCCTTGGGAAACCAAGGAGAAAAGCTGCGGCTGAACAGGAGATCTGATGCGCGCCTGGTCCCGAGTCCTCTTCCTGGTCCCGATCCTGCTCACCTCGGCAGAGCCCATCGTCTCGACCCAGTTGCTGCGGACCCGCACAACCTGGAATGGCGCCCCCATCCGCTACTCGGCGTCGCCCCATCCTGAAGTCCAGGCCTTGCGCATCGAGATCGCCCCCGGCGCTTCGACCTCCTGGCATCAGCATCCGGTGAACAACTTCGCCTACATCCTGGAAGGGGACCTCCGGCTGGAACTGGAGGACAAGACGACCCGCGACTTCCATGCCGGGGACGCCTTCGCGGAATCGGTGGCGACCTGGCACAAGGGCACCAATATCGGCCAGGGCACGTTAAAAATCCTGGTCTTCTACGTGGGGGAGGTCGACGTCCCACTCACGGTGCCGCGACCACGGCCCTGATGCTCCTGGGGTGCCCGCATCGGGTGGTCCCGGGGGGGCTTGAACTCCCGACCTGCCGCTTGGGAGGCGGTCACGCTATCCCCTGAGCGAAGGGAGGGCGCCGTCATTTGTCTGCCTGCCGATGAGCCAATTGGCCTTGACCATGGCTGTGTTGACCGTCCGGGCAACATGAGCGGGAGCCTTCTCCCATTTCTGACGTGCCATATGACACGAACATCCCTATGAGAGCAATTCTCTTGCGACGTCACCAGTGTTGAAAAACTCTTTGAATGCTTGTAAAAAAAATAAAATCAGAACAAATCAGTCTAGAATCCCAGCAATTACCCAAAATTTTAATATTTTAAATACTATCGACCGCATTAGCAAAGGCACTCATTTCGGAATCATTCTCACCAGTTACTTCCAGGCTAAGAACAAATAACCCATATTCAGATGTTTTGTGGGCAAGATGGTACAAGCTCGTATATTTTCAACTTGAGTTGTATACTGGCAGCTATATGTGGCTTAATCCATGCAAAGCAATTATGGCTGCATCCAATAATTGATGACTATTGAGTGAGTCAACGAGCTGATTCTGCAAATCAGGGTCGCTACAATATGAATCTACAGCATAAAACAATGTATCTAAAACTTCATAGACCTCATCCGAACAATCAATTAGTTTTTCATCGTTTTTAAATAATTCAAGATATTTTTTCTCGAACTCATTCGCACTAATATTTCCAGATGTGAATGAGTTGATCAAATCGATGTAGTTCGGAATATTATTTGGCATCAATGTCCTCCAATTTTCCCGGTAGTAGTTAAATGTTTTATTTGTGCAGGGTTAAGTTTCCAACCGCTTACAAATTCACCTGACTTGTTTACCATTAGATTTAAGCCTGTGTTTGGATTGTAATAATGGGTGACTTGAATTTTATTGTATGTTCCGTTTATAGTCAAAGTCGATGTTGAATCCACATGTGATTTCAATGCCTTTTCAAATTCAAGGGCACCTTCTTGACTGTAGTTTCGAGACACTCCAAAATCTCCAGCATGTTTGAACTTTGCTTGTAACTGTTTTGGATGAAAAATTATCGACTCTGACTTGGCTGCGGGCCTAGCAATACTAATCCCATCACCAGGACCATCAACATTTATTAGCGATCCCCTTTCCCGCGCCGATTAGACCATCTACGGGATTGTTGAGGGCCTCCTTGATCTGATGCGCCTTCATGTCCAGCCACTGCCGGATCTTGCCCTTCTCCTGGGGGGTCTCGATCCCTACGGGTGGGCTCGTAGCTTGGGTGCACTTGCCGCCCTGGATCTGGCCGGTGGGTTCCGGTTGGGCGACGATGACGCCAATGCAGTTGCCGCCTTGCATCGAGCAGCCATGGCCTACGGCAACCGCGCCTTGGCCGTTGATGAAAACGGTGCTGCTTGCGCTCGTTGGCTTGACCTCTCCGCCCACCGTGTCGGACGTCACGCCCCCGCCGGTTCCCGCGCTGTCCCCCTTGCAATTGGGCTGGGAACTTCTCAGGTGGTAGGCAGGTTTGCCATTGTAGAAAACGTTGGGCGAGGTCCCTACGCTATTGGAAAGATCCGCGATCACGGGGTAGGCCACAGGCACCTTGTTGGGCCCGGTCCAGTTGATGGAAGGAGCTGAACTGACGGCCTTGTAGCGGGCGTCCTTTCGGGCACCCAGGGGATTAGGCATTGGGTGCACCCTCGCGGCTCTGGGTCCGGGTCGTTGGACCGGGGTCTACGGCATTCGCTCCACTGCCAAGGGCTTCCTGGAGGGCAGTCAGCTGCGCCATCTCCTCCCGGTCCAGCATCATGGCCTCCGCCTTGCGTATGCGCGGCTCCAGGGGCAGCGCGCAGCGCCAGACGAGCACCAGGGAGGCGTCATCCGGGTTCACGATGACGGTGTCCAATTCCAGGGCCGTGGGGACGATGTCGCCTTCCGCGTAGCGCACCATCAGCAAGGGTTGATGCCCCGGCAAGGTCAGGCGCAGCAGGGTGTTGCCCTCGTTGTCTAGGCAGGCTCCAGGGGTGCCGGGAGGACAAAGATTGACCAGACTGAAGACCTCATCGCCCTTCAGGAAAGGGGTCTGCTGGTCCAGGGGAGCGCCGTTCCAGTAGGCGAAGTCGAAATCCTCGGGCAAGTGCCTGCCGCTCTTGATGAAGGCTTCGTCCACGGTGAGTGCCGGGTGGTGAACGGGACGCCGGGCGCATGAATCTGGGGCGCGGGGATGGTCCTGATCCTGGCGGCGCGAAGGGTCCATTCCGGGACGAAGGCTTTCCCCAGGGGGTTGGCGTGAAACGTTTCCAAGGCGAGGAGGCCAGCTTCGCCGGTGCTGGCGTGGGCAGCGTTCAAACCTTCCCGGGTCACTCCGGGCAGCCAGGCTTTTCGCCGGACACGGCTGGCGGCTCGGTCAGTGACTTGGACCTTGGCTTCGCCCCCGAAGGCATGCTCATACCGGACGGGGAGGCTCACCACGGTTTTCAAGCCGGTCCGTTTCCAGGGATTCCTGCGGAAAAGCCCCAGGGTTCCCCATTTCAGGGTCCACCAGGCCAGGCGGAACACCACGCCCCGGCGTCGAACCTGGCTGGGGCCGGTGATGTGAAGGGTCTTGTCCACCAAGGCCGGCGTGGACGGAGTCGCGCCAGCGGCCTGGAGGAGAAGGCGGACCGGGAAGGTGCGAGTCGGACGACCTCCGGGCGCGTGGGCCGTGGCGTTCAAGATCACGTCGCAGCACGGCTTGAAGGGGCAAAGATCGCTTTCGGCCAGGACGGCGCTCTGGTTGGGCTCCCCTTCGAAAACGTCCTCCTCGACCAGGGGGGATTGCTGATCCGCGAAGGGGAGGGCGCCACTCGCAAAGGTGAAGGTCTGGCGAAGGGCGACCACATGGAACCGCTCATCCTCGGGGGTGATGCCCTGGAAGGCCAGGGCTGGAAAGGGCGTTCGGTTTTGAAAATCCATCAGGCACCCATGGATGAAGAACCAATCCCTGAATGGGTGGAGCGGGGTGATGAATGGTTCCCTTCCGCATAAAGTGGAAATGGCCTGGTACAGGGAAGCGCTGGGCCCCGTGCATGAGCGGCAAGGTGATTGCCCAGGGCAGCAGAGCAAGCAAGGCCCCGCCAACGCAGCCTTAAGCGTCTGCTGGAGCAACCACCCCGGAACAATAGCCTGGGCTGTTCCGGGGGCTTGCGACTGGTGGTCCCGGGCAGAATTGAACTGCCGACCTACCGCTTAGGAGGCGGTCGCTCTATCCCCTGAGCTACGGGACCCTTCTTCAGCCAGGCTCCATGTTACCCGGATTCCGGGCCGGCCGGGAGCCTTGACGGTGGCGGGGGGACCTCCAGGGGGAGGCCGGGACCCCTCCGGGGTGCGCCAAGCAGCCATGATTTCTTCAAGGTTTTCTGTGCGGCGAAGGTCCTGCCGGGCGTCCGCAAAGCTATACTGGACTTAGAGTTCCACGAACCATTGCGCGTAGCCTGAGGCCCAACGGCCCGCGGGCGCGGAACTGGCCCGACGAAAGGAAAACCGCCCATGCCGACGACTCGACCGAGCCTTCCCGCAGCCCTGGTCTGGAACCTGCGTTTCCTGCTCTTCATCGCGGGCCTGGGGGGACTCCTGTACGGGATCGACGTGGGCATCATCGCGGGCGCCCTGCCCTACCTGGAGGCCACGGCGGGGCTCACGGCGGGACAGCTGTCGCTCATCGTGGCTGCGGTGCTGCTGGGCAGCGTGATCTCCACGGCCTTCGCGGGGCTGCTGGCGGACCTGATGGGCCGCAGGCGGCTCATGGCGCTCAGCGGCGTGGCCTTCGTGGCCAGCATTCCCATGATCGCCCTCGCCCACGGCTTCGGGCCCCTGGTGCTGGGGCGCATCCTCCAGGGGATCAGCGCGGGCCTGGTGGGCGTGGTGGTGCCCCTGTACCTGGCGGAATGCCTGGGGGCCGCGGACCGGGGCAAGGGCACGGGGGTGTTCCAGTGGATGCTGACCCTGGGCATCTTCGCGGCGGCTGTCATCGCCTGGATCTTCAGCATCCGGGTCGGGCTCATCGAGAAGGCCGGGGATCCCGCGCGCCTGTTCGCCTTCAAGGACCTGGCCTGGCGCAGCATCTTCTGGGTCTCGGCCCTGCCGGGGGTGCTGTTCGTGGCGGGCAGCTTCTTCGTGGCGGAATCCCCGCGGTGGCTGTTCCGGCGCGGCCGCCGGGAGGCGGCCCGGGAGGCCCTGCTGCGCACCCGCACCCTCGAACAGGCCGAGGTGGAGCTGAAGGAGATGGAGGATACCGCCCGGGCCGGAACCCCCGACGCGTCCGGCAAGGAGGGCGTCCGCGAAGGGCTTTTCAAGCGCAAGTACGTCATCCCCTTCGTCCTCGCGTGCATCATCCTGGCCTGCAACCAGGCCACGGGCATCAACTCCATCATCGGCTACCACGCCACCATCCTCATCCAGGCGGGCCTCGGCGACGCCAGCGCCCACCTGGGCTACGTGGCCCTGACTCTGGTGAACTTCCTCATGACCATGGTGGCGGTGCTCCTGGTGGACCGCAAAGGCCGGAAGTTCCTCCTCTCCGTGGGCAGCGCGGGCATCATCGTCACCCTCATCGGCACCGGCCTCATCTTCCGCACGGTGGAACGCCAGCGGGTGGATTGCCGGGAGGCGGTCCAGGCGCTGGTGGCCCCGGACCAGACCCTCACCCTCCCCTTCAACCCCGCCAACGCCGCGCGGCTCCTGGCGGGCACCCCCATCGCCGGCAAGGCCTCCACCCTGGAGATCATCTACGCCTACGGCGATTTCCGCGCGGCCTCGGGGGTCGTGCGCTCCACGGACGCCCTTTCCGAACTCCACCTGACCCGGGAAAGCTGCGTGCCCAAGGACTTCTGGGCCGCGGTGGCCGCGCGCATCTCCAACCCGCTGGCCGACGCGGCCGCCGCCCGCACCGCGCCGCTACGCATCGAGCACGCCCTGGTCACGCCGGTGCCAAGCACCGGCAACGGCTGGCTGGTGGCCGCCTTCACGCTCATCTTCATCGCCTTCTTCGCCATGGGCCCGGGTGTCTGCGTGTGGCTCGCCCTCTCCGAGCTCATGCCCACCCGCATCCGCTCCAACGGCATGAGCATCGCCCTGCTCATCAACCAGGCGGTCTCCACCACCATCGCCGCGGTCTTCCTGCCCACGGTGGGCACCTACGGCTACGGGACCATGTTCTTCCTCTTCGCGGGCTGCACGGTGGTCTATTTCATAACCGCGTTCTTCTTTCTTCCGGAGACGAAGGGCAAGACCCTGGAGGAGATCGAAGCCCACTTCGAAGGAAGGTTACGATGAAGTTCACCGCCCTGCTCGCACTGTCCACCCTGACCCTGGGGGCCCAGGCCATCATTCCCGCGCCGGTGCGCTTCGAACCCCGGCCCGGGGCCTTCACCCTGGACGCCGCCACCCGCATCGTCGCGCAAGGCCCGGCGGCACCGGTGGGGGAGCTGCTCGCCGTGAACCTGAGACCCGCCACGGGCCTGCCTCTCCCGGTTGCGGGCAGGGAAGGGAAGGACACCATCGTCCTGGTCCTGGACCCCGGCTCTCCGCTCGGGGAGGAAGGCTACCGCCTGGAGTCGGGCCCTGACCGGGTGACCATCCGAGCCGCGCGCCCCGCGGGCCTCTTCTACGGCACCCAGACCCTGCGCCAGCTGCTGCCCGCGGCCAGCTTTCGTCAGGCCAAGGTCGAGGGCACGCCCTGGACCCTGCCGGGGGCCGCCATCGAGGACAGCCCGCGGTTCACCTGGCGCGGCTCCCACCTGGACGTATGCCGCCACTTCATGCCCAAGGCCTTCATCAAGAAGCACCTGGAACTCATGGCGCTGCACAAGCTCAACGTCTTCCACTGGCACCTCACCGATGACCAGGGCTGGCGCCTGGAGATCCGGAAGTACCCCCGCCTCACCCAGATCGGAGCCTGGCGCAGGGAGACGGTGCTGGGCAACACCCAGCACGATGCCCGGCCCGACCTCATGCGCTACGACAACACTCCCCACGGCGGGTTCTACACCCAGGACGACGTGCGGGAGATCGTGCGCTTCGCCGCGGACCGCTTCATCACCGTCGTCCCCGAGATCGAACTGCCAGGGCACAGCCAGGCCGCGCTCGCGGCCTATCCGGAGTTCAGCAACTTCCCCGAGGAAAAGCACAGTGTCCTGACCTGCTGGGGCGTCTCGGAGGCCGTGTACAGCGTCGACGACCGCACCATCGCCTTCCTGAAGGACATCCTGGACGAGGTGATGGACCTCTTCCCTTCCACGTTCATCCATGTCGGCGGGGACGAGTGCCCCAAGGCCGACTGGGCCCGCAGTCCCCGCGCCCTGGCCCGCATGAAGGAGCTGGGCCTGGTGCCCCCCGCCACGACCCTGGCCGACCTGGCCATCCGCCAGGACGACAAGGGGGAGGCCATCATCCACCCCGCCCTGCACCAGCTGCAGTCCTGGTTCATCCGGCAGTTCGACACCTACCTGGCCGCCAAGGGCCGGCGCCTCATCGGCTGGGACGAGATCCTCGAAGGGGGCCTGGCCCCGGGTGCCGCGGTCATGAGCTGGCGGGGCGAGGAGGGCGGGATCAAGGCGGCCCGGGCCGGCCACGACGTGGTCATGACCCCCGAGGAGTGGACCTACCTGGACCGCTACCAGAGCAAGGGCCCCGAGCCCCTGGCCATCAACGCCGGGGTCCTCGACCTGGCGAAGGTCTACGGCTATGAGCCCGTCCCTGCGGGCCTCACCAAGGACGAGGCCCGCCATGTGCTGGGCTCCCAGGGGCTCATCTGGACGGAGTACGTAGCCACGCCCGAGCACCTGGAGTACATGGTCTGGCCCCGCCTCTCGGCCCTTTCGGAAGTGCTCTGGTCACCCCGCGGGACCCGGGACCTCAAGGACTTCACCCGGCGCCTGAAGAGCCACGAGGCGCGGTTGGAGGTGCTGGACGTGCACTACCGTCCCGAAAAGTGAGGATTGGCCCCGACCATTCGAGATAAAAATATTCAATTTGCTCTTCCCACGAGGGGCGGATAGATTCATTTCAGGTTTAATGAATCGTTTTTTTCACGCCGGAACCCATGCTCCACGGAGCCTGAAGGAGGACCCCATGATCGAGAGAAGACGGCGTTCCCGCTTCAGGATTCTGCATATGAAAGTCACGGATTTCCTGCTCACCTTCATTTTCGGTCGGCGACCGGCACCCAGCCCGGCGGCTGCCCAGGCCAGGCTGGATGTGAACGGCCATCCGCTCAGTCCCCATGCCCTGCGCAATCTGGGCATCAAGAGGGATTGAGGCGTCTCCTCAGCCCATGAGCACGATGACCTCATGCTCGGTCCCCGCGGCCATGGGCGGGATCGGTCCCTCGATGGCCCGGCCATCCACGGTGACGGACCTCACGCCCTTGGAGACGCCGTCGGGGTTCTCCACCTGGATGTTGAAGGTGGCGCCGCGCCACTGGCGGGTGATCTCGAAGGTCTTCCAGTCCCGGGGGACGCAGGGATCGATGGTGAGGCCCCCGAAGCCCGGGCGCACGCCCAGGATCCAGTGGGTGGCGGCGGTGTAGCTCCAGCCGGCGCTGCCGGTGAGCCAGGGATGGCGGGCGCGGCCGTGGGCGGGATGCTCCTTGCCGTACACGAACTGGCAGTAGGAGTAGGGCTCGGCCTGGCGCACCTCGATGCGATCGTTCTGGTTGTAGGGGAGCAGGGCGTCGTGGAAGAGCATGGCCCGGTCGCCCCGGCCGAGCTTGGCCTCGGCGATGACGGCCCAGGGGTTCGGGTGGCTGAAGATGGCGCCGTTCTCCTTGATGCCCTTGTAGACCCGGCCCATGAACCCGATCTCGTCGTTGGGCTTGGAGAAGGAGGGCTGGAGGAGGTGGAGGCCCCAGGGCGAGTAGAGGTACTCGTGCACGGCGTCCATGGCGGACTCGCCGTGCCCCCGGGGCGCGGCGTCGGAGACCACGGCCCAGGTGTTGCTCTCCATGAAGACCTTCGCCTCCTCGCTTGCCTGGGTGCCGATCCTGAGGCCCGAGGCGGTGGTGCCGCGGGCATACCAGAGGCCGTCCCACAGCTCCCGCTCGCAGGCGGCCCGCACCTTGGCGGCCATGACGGTGTAGGTGGCCACGTCCGCGGCCCGGCCCAGGAACTTGGCGGCCTCCACGAAGGCCAGGAGGGCCCAGTGGTGGAGGAAGGAGACCATGGCGCTCTCGCCGCCCCCCAGGTTCAGGCAGTCGTTCCAGTCGGCCCGGAGGCCCAGGCAGATCCCGCTGGCCCCCACCTGGCGGTCCGAGAAGTCCAGGCCGCGCTTCAGGTGCTCCCAGACGGTGGCCTCCCCTTCGTCGCAGAAGGGGACCACCTCGTCGAAGAAGGCCAGGTCGCCGGTCTCCTTGACGTATTCGCAGATGGAGGGGATCAGCCACAGGTGGTCGTCGCTGCAGGCATGGTCCAGGCCGTGGATGTAGCTGGACTTGTCCGGGGCGTGGGCGATGGTGGGGGACTTGAACTTGGGCTTTAGCTGCTTGGCCGGATCGAACCAGTCGGGATCGAAGAGGTGCAGGCCGTAGCCCGAGCTCACCTGGCCGTGGAGGAGTTCCCGCACGCGCTGCCGGACCTTGGCGGGGTTGGTGTGGACCACGGCCATCACGTCCTGGCCGGTGTCGCGGAAGCCCAGGCCCGTGCGGCCCCCCACCTCGATGAAGGAGGCGAAGCGCGACCACACCACGCAGGTCTCCGCCTGGTAGAGGGTCCAGATGTTGGTCATGGTGTCCAGGCCCGGGTGGGGCGTGCGGGCCTGGAACACGGCGCACTTGGCGTCCCAGTATGCCTTGAGGTCCGCGAAGGCCCGGTCCACGTTGGCCAGATCCGAATACTTCGCACGGGCTCCCCTGCCCGCGGCGCGGTTGCCGTAGCCCAGCATGAGGACCACCCGGACCTCCTGGCCCGGTTCCAGCACGAGCTTCTTGTGGAGGGCGCCGCAGTGGTTGCCGGTGAGTTCCGCGCTGCCCGAGCAGTGCCCCTGCGCCACGGCGATGGGATCGGTCTCGGTGCGGTAGCTGCCCAGGAAGGCGTCCCGCATGGTGTCGAAGCCGTCGGGCTCGAAGCTGGCCGCATGGTAGTGGAAGGTCCAGGGCTCGTAGAAGAAGTCGTACTCGATGACCCCTTCCCCGAAGCTGGAGCCGCTGGCGTAGAGGCTCATCTGCAGGTTCTGGTTGTCAACCTCCACGTGGTGGAAGGAGAACTCCAGGTAGGAGAACAGGCTGAGCTCCCGGGTCCGGCCGCTGTCGTTGCGCACCCGCACGTCCCAGAGCTCGGTGTCGTCGTCCCTGGTGATGAAGATCGTCTGCTCAGCCGTGATGCCGCTGTACTCGGCCTTGAACCGGGAGTAGGAGAGACCGTGCCGGCACTCGTACCGGGCCGGGTTCGAGGGATCGTCCAGGGGCTTGCCCACGGGCTGCCAGGAGATGCTCCAGTAGTCCCCGGTCGTGTCGTCCCTCAGGTACACGTAGTGGCCCGGACGGTCCATGGGCACGCCGTTGGGGCGGAACCGGGTGATCCGCCCGTGCTCGGCGTGGCGGTAGAAGGAGTAGCCGCCGGCGTTGTGGGAGAGCACGGCGCACATGTTGCTGACGCCGATGTAGTTGGTCCAGGACACGGGCACGTCGACGCGGTCGATGACGTACTCCCGGTTCTCGTTGTCGAAGTATCCGTATCGCATGTCAGATCTCCAGGGCTTCCTGCCTGGGCTTCGCCAAGGCAGGAAGTGGGGGTGTGGGGGGACGGAGAGCGAGCGCAGCGAACGCGCGGTCCCCCCACGGTTGCATCAGGCGCTAACGAACTGTTTCAGCCAGAGGATCATCTCCTCGGCCTTTTCGGGGGTGTCGGCCTCCACGCACAGGCGCAGGATGGGCTCGGTGCCGGAGAAGCGCAGGAGGGCCCAGTTGTCGTTCTCGAGGTAGAGCTTGGTGCCGTCGAGGTGGGAGATGCTCGTCACCTTGTAGGGGCCCACGCGGTCCGTGGGGCTCTCCTTCAGGCGCCGGGGCACTTCGATCTTCATCTCGGGGGTGGCGGGGTAGTTCACCTCCACCGTGTAGAGCCGGCCGGTGAGCTCGTACACCTTCTCGCGCAGCTCGGAGATCTTCAGGCCCGTGCGGGCGACCATCTCCACCACCAGGGCCGAGGCGAAGATGCCGTCCTTGCCCAGGATGTGGCCGCGGATGGTGAGGCCGCCGGAGGACTCGCCGCCCAGGAGGGCGTTGTGGTCCACCATGCCCGAGGCGATGTGCTTGAAGCCCACGGGCGTCTCGTAGCAGGTTTCGCCCAGGGCCTTGGCCAGCCGGTCCAGGAGGTGGGTGGTGGCGAGGTTGCGCACCACGCCGCCCCGGGAGCCCCGCACCGTGTGCAGGTACCAGTAGAGCATCAGCAGCACGTCGTTGATGGAGATGTACTCGCCCAGCTCGTCCACGATGGCGATGCGGTCCGCGTCGCCGTCCATGGCCAGGCCCAGGTCGAAGCGGCCCTCCACCACCGAGTGCATGAGCATCCGCATGGCCTCCAGGTCCGGCGCGGGGGACCGGCCTCCGAAGAGCGGGTTGTGGCGCTCGTGGATGAAGGTCACCCGGCAGCGGGCCTCGGTGAGCAGGGTGCCCAGGGTGAGCTGGCCCACGCCGTACATGGGGTCCACGATGAGCTTGAGGCCCGCGCGGCGGATGACGTCCATGTCGATGAGGGCCTCCACGGCGTCCACATAGCCGTTCGTGTAGTCCTTCATCTGGACGATGCCCGCTTCCAGGGCCAGGTCCAGCTCGAGCTTGATGACGTCCCTGGGCGTGAGGGAGTTGGTCTCCACCTCCACCTGGCGGGTCTCATGCTCGAGGAGGAGCGAGCCGTCCCCGTGGAACACCTTGACCCCGTTCCACTCCGCGGGGTTGTGGCTGGCGGTGAAGGCCAGGCCGAAGGCCGAGCCCTCCACGGCGGTGGCCCAGTTGATGAGCGGCGTGGGGGCGTCCTCGGTGCAGAGCTGGGTGGGGATGTTGTTGCCGGCAAAGACCTCGGCGGAGGCATCGGCCGCCTGGCGGGACAGGAAGCGGCGGTCATAGCCGATGATGACTCCAGCCTTCTCCTTCCCCTGGCGGGTGATCTCGTTGGCCAGGGCCTGGCAGAGCCTGCGGACGTTGTGGAGGGTGAACCCCTCGCCGATCAGGGCCCGCCAGCCTCCCGTCCCGAAGATGACGATGTTCTCCTCCTCCTGGCGCCGGGGCCGGAAGAGCCGCTTCTGGACGATGAAGGCGGCCTGCTCGAGGTCCTCGGCGGAGTTGATGCCCTGGGCCTCGTCCTGGTCGTAGGTGGCGTAGCTCTCCACCCGGAGCCCGGAGCGGATGAGCTGGTGCACGCAGCCCGTGAGATCCAGGCCCCCGTCCCGCGGGGAGGGCTGGAGGCGCGCCAGGGCGGTGAAGATCGTGCGCGCGTTCACCGCGTAGGCGCCCACGTTCAGCTCGTGGATGGCGCGCACCTCGGGGGAGGCCTCGGTGTCCTCGATGATGTCCATGATCCGCCCCGTGCCGTCCCGGATGATGTGCCCGTAGGGCAGCTGGCGGTCCACGATGGCCGTGAAGAGGGTCAGGTGGCTGTCCTTGAGCTTGTGCCGGTTGAGCAGGCCCAGGATGGAGCCCGGCCGGAACAGGGGCGTGTCGCCGTAGAGGATCAGGAGGTTGCCGTCGTAGCCCGCCAGCAGCGGCGCCACCTGGGCCACGGCGTGGCCGGTGCCCTGGGGGCGGTCCTGCTCCACGTAGTGGTAGCCGGGACCCAGAAGGGCGCGGACCTCCTCCTGGCGGTGGCCCACGACGATGTAGATGTCCTCGGGGGCCGCGACCTGGCGCGCGTTGCGCACGACGTACTCCAGGACGGTGAGCTCGCCCAGCTTGCTCAGGAGCATGGAGTCGCCAAGGGCGGCGGAGGCGTCGTTGCCCGCGGCCAGGATGATGGCCTTGAGGGGCTGGGTGGGCGCGGCGGGATCCGCCAGGGCGAGGGCAGGGGTCATGGAGTCACCTGGATGCGGGTCGGGAAAAGGTCAGGATCAGGTCGGGACTGGGTCAGGACCGGGGCTCGGCGTCCTCCGCCGGGATTGCGCGGAAGGGCACGAGCCAGGTGATGAGGAAGGAGGGGATGGTGGCGAAGATCACCCAGATGAAGAACTTCTTGTAGCCCAGGTGGTCGCTGAGGAAGCCGCTGCCCATGGAGGGCACCAGGAAGCCGAACTGCATGATGGAGGTGGCGAAGGCGTAGTGGGCGGTCTTGTACTTGCCCGGGGCGATCTGCTGCATCATGAACAGGATCAGCGCCACGAAGCCGAACCCGTAGCCGAAGTACTCCACGCCCATGAGCCCGGAGATGACCAGGAGGTTCGTGGGCTGGACGACGGCCAGGATGGCGTAGATGAGGAAGGGCAGGTTGAAGGCCAGGCAGAGGTAGAGCAGCGCCTTGCGCAGGCCCCGGTCCGCCGTGAAGTAGCCCGAGACCACCGAGCCCAGGATGAAGGCGATGACGGGGAGGACGCCGTAGGCCTTGCCCACCTGCTGGGTGGTGAGCCCCAGGCCCCCCATGGCCCGGGAGGACCGCAGGAAGAGCGGGACCACCTTGATGGCCTGCCCTTCGGCGAAGCGGAAGATCACCAGGAAGGCGATGCCCCACCAGATGTACTGCTTGCGGAAGAAGGTCACCACCACGTCGCCGAAGGTGCGGGTGACCTCCCGGAAGGTCGTGACCTCCACCGCGCTCCGGGCCCCCGAGGGCAGGATCCAGGTGTGGTAGAGCGCCAGGATGACGAACAGGAGCCCGATGCCCCCCATGGACAGGGTCCAGGCCTTCAGGACGCCCACGCGGGTCTCGAGCATGCCCGCCAGGAACACCAGGGCCCCCTGACTCAGCACCTTGCCGATGTTGTAGAAGGCCCCCTGCCAGCCCACGTACTGGGCCTGCTCCCTGGCGTCGAGGGCCGTGACGTAGACGCCGTCGGCGGCGGTGTCGTGGATGGCGAAGTTGATGGCGATGATGCCGAAGGCCGCGATGGACCAGGCGAAGAAGGACGGCATGTGCAGGGAGAGGGCCAGGAGCCCGAAGGTGACGCCTCCGGTGAACTGGGTGGCCAGCACGAAGAACTTCTTCGTCTTGAACATCTCCAGGAGGGGTCCCCACAGGGGCTTCAGGGCCCAGGGCACGGCCACCAGGCCCGTCCAGAACGTGATCCGGGCATCGGTGATCCGGGGGTCGAGGGCGGCGAAGCTCTTGTACATGAGGGAGGTGACCGTGGCCACGATGACGAAGGGCAGGCCTTCCACCGTGTAGAGGGTCGCCACCCAGGCGGCGGGATGGACCTTCCGGGGACCGGTCACAGGGAGAGGTCCTGGAACTCGGCCCACTCGGGCTCGTTGGCAAATACCCAGCGGTAGTACTCGATGCCCTTGAGCTCGGCGGCGGCCTCCTCGTCCACCACCACCTGGCACTTGGGGTGCAGCTGCAGGGCCGAGGCCGTGACCATGGAGGTGATGGGCCCCTCCACGGCCCGGGCCAGGATGGAGGCCTTGGAGTCGCCCGTGACCAGCATGAGGCAGCGGCGGGAATCCAGGATGGTGCCCACGCCCATGGTGATGGCCCTGCGGGGGACCTGGGCCATGTCCCCGCCGAACATGGGGGCGTTCTGCTCAAGGGTGGCCGGGGTCAGGGCCTTCTCCCGGGTGCGGCTGCGCAGGGCGGAGAGCGGCTCGTTGAAGCCGATGTGGCCGTCGCTGCCGATGCCCAGGAGCTGCAGGTCGATGCCCCCGGCCAGGGCGATCAGCGACTCGTAGCGCAGGCACTCGGCGGTGAGGTCGGCGGCCATGCCGTTGGGCAGGTGGGTGTGGCCGCGGGTGACGTTCACCTGGCCGAAGAGCAGGTCGTCCATGTAGCGCCGGTACGAGCCCGGGTGCTCGGCGGGAATGCCGATGTACTCGTCCAGATTGAAGGTCGAGCACAGCGAGAAGTCCAGGCCTTCGCTCTTGTGGAACTCCACCAGGAGCTCGTAGACGCGCTCCATGGTGCGCCCGGTGGCCAGGCCCAGGGCGAGCTTCGGGTTGGCGCGGAGCTCCTTGGCCACGATGCGGGCCACGAGGCGCGCCGCCTTCTGACGGTCGGGGAGGATGATGACTTCCATGGGACGGACCTCAAAGGGGGGGAAGGCTGGCGGCGGCCACGGCCTGGCCTACCCTCCGGCTCTTCTCGTCGGGAAGGAAGATGGAGATCCTGCCTGCGATGCCGGGGAACTCCGCGGCCAGGATCTCCTTCGCCTTGGCCAGGATCACCTCGCCACCTTCCCCGGAGGTGACCCGGCCCAGGATCATCGCGTGCTCAAGGTCGTAGAATTCCGCATACCACGGCAGGGTGTAGCCCAGGTAGGCGCCGATGGTCTCGAAGATCAAGCGGGCGCCAGGGTCGCCCTGGGCCATGAGGGTCTGCACGGCCTTGAGTCGCTCGGGCAGCGGGAGTTCGGCGGGGAAGGCGAGCCCCGCGGGACCCGCCAGGCGATCCACGGCCTGCTGGGAGAAGTAGGCGGCGCCCACCCCGGGGTTGCCGGACCAGTCGTCGGTGCCGGCCTGGGGGTTGGCGTCCACGGTGCTGAAGGCCAGTTCGTTCAGCCAGCCGGTGATCCGGCCCGTGCGGTCCAGGAAACCCACGGCCTCGCTGGAGCCCAGGGCGATGCCCAGGATGCCGTTCTTCTCCAGGGACAGGCCGCCGGCCAGGGCGGTGACGTCGCCGTCGTTGATCACCTCCAGGGGCACGCCCCATTCCTCCTTCAGCCTGCGGAAGATGGGCCTGACCTGGGCGTCGAAGAGGTCCTTGGGCACCAGGCGGAACAGGGAGGCCACCATCACCTGGTTGTCCACGAGGATGCCCGCGCTGGAGCCGCCGATGGCGTCCACCCGGGGCAGGTGGGAGGCCGCGAGCTTGAAGCCCTCGCTGATGCAGGCGTAATGGTAGGCCGGGTCGGCGTGGAGCCTGGGCGTCCAGGGGATCTCCGTGCTGAAGCGGATCTCGCCGTCCACCACGGCGGCCACCTTGTAGTCGCTGGCCCCCAGGTCGAAGCCGATGCGGCACCCCTCCAGGTGGCCCCCCAGGGCGAGGGCGTTGTGCACGGCGGCGGGGACGGATTCCGGGGCCACCACGGCCACTTCGAAGGGCCGGAGGAAGGCCTGGGCCATCATCTCCCGCTCGAAGGACCAGGGGCCCTCCGGTCCGTATTCGGTCCGGATCCCCTCGCAGAGGGCGGGGGGGCCGCCGATGGAGGCCCGCCAGCCGCCGCACACCCACAGGAGGCCGTTGAGCATCCAGGAGACGTAGCGCAGGTTGTCCTCGTCCCGGCCGGCGCCCTGGGGGAAGACGTCCAACTCCAGCCGGGCCACGGGGCCGGTGTTCTGCTCCAGGCCGAGGATCACCTGGTCACGGGCACCGTGCCGGGCCAGGGCTTCCCGGAAAGCGCGCACCCCCATGGCCAGGGGGCGGAACCCGGGATCAAGCGTCAGGGGGCTGGCCAGGGGCTGATTGAAGAGGCTGTCGGCGAAGGATTCGTGGCGGAACATGGTCTCCTCGATGCGCAAAAGGTGGGTTATCCATTGTGTCCGGGTGCGGGGGGCGGGTGGTTTCGCGTGGGGGAGCGGGACTGGCCCGAAGGTAACGGGAGACCGGCCAAACACCCCCGCGGTGAAAAAAGCGAGAGAGGTAAATTCGATAAATCCCTCAAATACCTGATATTTACCTTCAATCCCCAAAAAGTTCCCAAATATTTTCATGTGCCGCTGTTTTTTGTTTGACTTGGGGAATTGGGTCGTTGAAGATTGGGTCACCCAAAAGTTACACGATTTGTAAGTTCAATGCACTAACAAAGCGCCAAAAAAGTTTGCCCCCTGAGAATTCATGAAAAAAGCAACCCACCAGAAGACGAAGGAACACAACACGACCCTCGTGTTGCAGACCATCTACCACAGCGAGCAGACCAGCCGGGCCGACATCGCCCGGTCCACCAGCCTCACCCGCACCACCGTCTCTGAAATCGTCTCGGAGCTCCTGGAGACGGGGCTCGTCAGCGAAACAGGCATGGGCCACGCCACCGTGGGCAAGCCTCCGATCTTCGTGGATTTCAACGCGGACTCCCGGCAGCTCATCTGCGTGGACCTGGCCGAGGACGCGTTCCGCGGGGCCCTCGTGAACCTCAAGGGCGAGGTGCTCCACCGGCTCTCGCTCCCCCTCGAGGAGCGCATGGGCGACTCGGCCCTCCAGCTGGTGCACCGCATCGTGGAGGGGCTCTGGTCACTGGTGAGCGCGCCCCTCCTGGGCATCGGCATCGGCACCCCGGGACCGGTGGACCCGGCCAACGGCATCATCCACCAGGCCGTGAACCGGGACTGGGTGAACCTGGACCTCAAGGAGATCCTGGGTTCGCGCTTCAAGGTGCCCATCCACATCGCCAACGACTGCCATGTGGCGGCCCTGGCGGAATGCGCCTACGGGGGCCATGGACGCACGCCCAGCCTGGTCCTGGTCAAGGCGGGCGAAGGCATCGGCTCGGGCATCGTGCTGGAAGGCGCCCTCCACACGGGGGACGGCTTCTCGGCCGGGGAGATCGGCCACCTCTGCGTCGAGCGCGACGGCGCCCCCTGTTCCTGCGGGAACCTGGGCTGCCTGGAGACGGTGGCCAGCACGCCGAGCTTCCTGCGCCTGGCCCGGGAACGGGCCCGCAGGACCCAGGACACGCCCTTCGGCAGGGCCGCGGCGCGGGGCGTGTCCCTGGAGCTGCTGCGCGAGTTCGCCGCGAAGGGCGACCCCCAGGTGCGTTCACTGGTGCAGGACCTGGGCTCCCACCTGGGCGTGGTGGCGGCCAGCCTCGCCGGGGTGCTCAACGTCCACAGGATCGTCTTCTCAGGCACGCCCAGCCTCTTCGGGGAACCGCTCCTGGAGGCCATCCGCAACGAACTCAACGCCAGGATCCTGCCCGAGCAGGCCAAGGAAACGGAGGTGCTCTTCTCCACCATCGGCCCCGACATCGTCATCCAGGGCGCCTGCGCCCTGGTGCTGCGCCGCGAACTCAACCTGCCCTGACGTCCGGGGCGCCAGGACCTGCGACGCCCTCCCTTCCCGCCACACCGCACGACGCTCTTCGTTTCCACCACCACTCCAGGGCCCCAAGGGCCTACCCACCCCACAGGAGGTAACATGAAGGCAAGAACCAACCTGGCTCGTTGCTGCTTGGTAGCTTGCGCACTCGGAACCATCGGGCTCCAGGCGCAGGATTCTCCGTTCAGCACGGCTTTCAAATTCAGGGCCCTCTTATCCTCGTCCTCCTCGGACCAGGGCCTCACCAACGACGTGATCGGCAGCCACATTGAACTGGGCGGCGCCTTCGGCCTGGAAGTGGGCTATGCCCTGGGCCAGGGCAAGGTCACGGGCGAACTGGGCTACACCTTCATGACCGGCGACCAGCAGCTGGCCGACACCAGCGGCATGGCCACCAGCAGCTCGACGGTGACCATCGGCTCGGGCTCCCTCGAGTCCCGCAAGAACAAGATCGAGGGCATGCACCTCCGCCTGGGCTACGAAGCCCCCTGCACGGACACCCTGTCCTGGCGCGCCGGCCTCCAGTTCGGCGGCAACACCTTCACCAACCAGGTTCTGGGCAACATCAGCGGCACCGGCCCCAAGGGCGCCTACGCCGATTCGTACTACTTCGTGGGCAGCAAGAGCAACCTGGCCCCCAGCCCCTACTGCGGCATGACCGTCAAGTTCGACGAGGCCAGCGCGCTGGAGTTCGGCGTGCTCTTCATGCAGTACACGGCCATCAGCTACCAGCACGTGGCCAACACCAACAACCAGTTTGATTCGCTCGCCTCGAAGAACAAGGTGCTGCCCAACCTGGAAGTCGCCTACGTATTCCGTTTCTAACCCGAACCAAGGAGGAACTAGAACATGAGAAGGATCACTCAGTTTACCTCGCTTGCCCTCGGGTTGGTGGCGTGTCCGGTGCTCATGGCCCAGACCACCGCCGGCTCCCTCGCAGGCACCGTCTTGACCAAGGCCGGCGGCCCCATCGCGGGCGTCAAGGTCATCATCAGCTCCAAGGCCCTGTTCACCCCCAAGACCGTCACCACCGACGAGAAGGGCGAGTGGAGGGAATACCTGCTGCCCCCCGGCGAATATGACATCGTGGCCGCCAAGAACGGCTTCGTGTCCAGTTCCGCCAGGAACGTCCGCGTCGGCATCGGCGGCACCATGCACCAGGACCTCTTCCTGGCGCCCGTGCAGGTCACCGGCGCCACGGTCGAAGTCATCGCCGCGTCCGCCAGCGTCGACAAGTCCGACACCAAGACCGCCACCAACTACAGCGCCGAGAACCTCGAGACCCTGGCCACCATCGGCGGCGACCGCGGCTTCCTGGGCGCGCTCTCCATGGCGCCGGGCGTGGTCTCCGAAACCCCCTCGGGCGGCGCGGCCATCCGCGGCGGCACGCTGAGCGCCACCAACTACTCGGTCAACGGCGCCGACGTCAAGGACCAGATCATGGGCCAGGTGACCCAGGTGTGGTACGTGCAGGACAACATCGAGGACGTCCAGGTGGTGCTCTCGCCCCTGAACGCCCGCTACGGCCGCGCCGCGGGCGGTTCCGTGAACGTGGTCACCAAGACCGGCAGCAACGATTTCGGCGGCTCCCTGCGCGTGAACTTCGACCGCCAGTCCTGGGACGCCAACAGCGCGCTCTTCCCGTCGAACTATTCCAACAGCATGCAGCGAACCTACAACCTGGTGGTGTCGGGTCCCATCATCAAGGACCACCTGTGGTACAACATCGCCTCCATCCTGAGCCCGCAGTCCAGCGCCGTGGCCACCCTCGCGGGCGGTTCGTGGCGTGATCCCCGGGGCGTCTACCCCAGCCAGAACACCGCGGTCGACACCGCGCTGGCCACCGACATCGTCACCGGGGTGCCCCTGCCGGGCAGCACCGTGCCCGCCGGGTATGTCTTCGGCTTCCCCCAGCAGGGCGCCGCGGTCACCCAGGACACCACCAGCAACTACATCGAGGGCAAGATCACCGGCGCCATCACGCCCGACCACATCCTCGAATACACCATCATGCGCGCCAAGAACAGCACCACCAACGACGACCCCAACGGCGACATGTGGCATGACGTGCGCGTCCAGTCCCTGGGCACCCGCACCGACCAGCGCAAGATCGACGGCCTCACCTACCGGGGCACGCTGGCCAGCAACCTCTTCATCGAGGCACACTTCACCGCCAACGAGGACAAGCTGACCAAGCCCCAGGGCGACACGAACTACGCCGGCGGCAAGGAAGCGGTCTTCATGCACGGCCTGAACGCCGTGGACGGCGACACCACCTCCGGCCTGCCGTACTACCTGAAGGAAGCCGGCCAGGGCAACCAGGCCTACGGCTACCAGCCCTTCGGCCCCTGGGTCTCGCCCACGCCCACCAAGCAGAACTCCACCACGTACAACCTGGACGTGAAGTGGATCAAGGACACCGCCACCGGCACCCACGAGATCGACTTCGGCATCGACGGCTACGGCACCAAGTACGACACCAACGCCAACTTCAACACCACCGACCTGGGCTCCAACAACCGCCAGTACGTCATCGGCGGCTACTACCAGTCGGCCACCGATCCCGAGAACCTCATCTTCCCGGTCATGGCCTACACGCCCCTGGGCACCAACAACCGCCAGCCCGAGACCGCCTTCAACAAGTGGAGCATGGGCCTGGCGCCCACGATGATCCAGTACAGCGGTCCCACCGGCGGCACCATCAACACCAACATGCAGGCGATCTTCGCCAACGACCAGTGGACCATCAACCAGCACTGGAACGCCATGCTGGGGGCGCGCTTCGAATCCCAGAACATCCAGGACTCCACCGGCGCCACGCTGATCAAGTCCACCAGCTTCAGCCCCCGCGTGCAGATCCGCTATGACGTCAAGGGCGACAGCCGCAGCCTGATCACGTTCACCGCCGCCGAGTTCCAGGGCGACCTGCCCCAGGCCTTCGCCGCCGCCTTCGCCACCTATCCCCAGAGCAAGGGCACCTACTACGGCTTCAACTCCGTGGACGGCGGCAAGACCCTCCTGCCGGCACCCGGCACCGCCAACGACTCCTACGTGTCCCAGATCACGGGCCAGACGGTGAACAACGCCGCCGGCACGCGCATCGTGCCGTGGTCCGTGGTGGAGAACCCCGCCAACTACGGCATCGTCATCGACTCCTTCGACAACACGAAGAGCAACATCGTCGATTCCGGCCTCAAGCCGCCGACGGTGGACGAAGTGACCCTGGGCTATTCCCGCTCCTGGCAGAACGGCTCCAACTTCTCCATCACCTACGTCAACCGCAACTGGAAGAACCTCTGGGCCATCGGCAACTCCTACGATGCCAGCCAGGTGGTGACGATCTCCGCCCCCACCACCCAGTCCCCCAACGGCAGCTACGGCATCCAGCAGCACTTCTTCAACAGCAGCGCCCTCCAGCGCGCGTACAACGCGCTCGAGATGGCCTTCGACATCAAGACCAAGAGCATCTGGAGCGTGGCGGGCAGCTGGACCTACAGCCGCCTGACCGGGAACGATGAGCAGGGCGACGATCCCATCGGCGACTCCACCATCATGCAGACCAACCCCACGCCCATGTTCAACAACGCGGCGTTCCTGAACTCCAAGGGCGTCAGCCAGAACGTCTACGCTCCCTACGGCCGCCTGGTGAACGACCTCACCAACCGCATCCGCCTGGGCGTCACGGCCACCATCCCCCTCGAGAAGGGTGGCCAGATCACCTTGAACTGGACCGCCCACTATGCGGACGGACAGCCCTTCGGCTCCTACTCCTTCGGCAATGCCGCCGCCCAGAACCTGGGCGGCTGGGGCCTGAACAACCTCACCGCAGGTCCCAACAACACCGTGGTGGGCTCGGGCGCCGGCTCCCAGACCATGATCGCCTACGCGGGGGGCCGCCGGCCCTTCGAGCAGAACGGCCTGGCCGGCGTCGATTTCCGTGCCGCCTTCAAGGTGCCCCTGCGCGTGTGGAAGGTGCAGCTCATCGGTGACCTGTTCATCTCGAACTTCTTCAACCACATCGACACGATGTACAACAACTCCTTCAACACCACCATGTCCGGCCCCACGGCCGCTCCGCAGATCGCCCTGCCCAGCAATTTCGGTCAGAACGGCGCCAATGCGAACCCGATCAACTACACCGCTCCCCGCACGGTGGGCGCCAGTCTCGGGGTGAAGTTCTAGTACCCACGCACCACGCAACGAACAAGGCCGCGGATTGGCTCCCCGCGGCCTTGTCTTATTCAACTGGACGGTTGCCTACGTTCAGAGCCGGCTTCCTCCCGGCCGACCTGGACCGACGGAAGGCCTGTTTGTCCTCACACTAGTTCTTCGCGGGCTTGATGATCACGCGATATTTAATTCGGTCGTATTCGATGCGATCCTCGTTTTTCATGGCCATCACCGATATGCCACCTTTCACCGTCACCTCGATCTCAACCGGCTGGTCGGGGTGATCGCTGTCGATGACGGTGAAAGCGGCCTCCTTGTAGGCATCGCCCACCCCCAACACGGCCAGCGTGAGCTCGTGCCCGTCACGGATGAAAAGCTTGGGTGTGGTTTTCAAGGCGTGGCCCCCGAACGGGTACGACGCCGCTGAACTCAGGGCCAGCAGGGGGTCTACGGCATCGATGGCGATGGTTCCCACCCCCGGGCCAGGGGTCGGCTTCAGGTAGACGGCATCGCCGGATTGGTTGACGACGGTCAGAAGGGGCAGGTCATGGTGCGGAGCACCCGCGAAGGCTGAAAACGTGGTGGCCGCCACGAGGGCCCAGGTGGCAAAGCAGAGGTTCATCGCTTACTCCATAAGCGGGGCCTGCGGCCGGCGGGGCCGATGGGGCCGAGGGTCGGGAAGTCCGCGCCCTCGCAGGGAGGCACCCCGGGATGTTTGCGATAATATTAATTATAAATTTTTGGTGGTCAAGGGGTGAATTTACCAGACCCTTCGCAACAAAGCCAAGTTGTTTTTTTCTCAGTGCCTCTGCGCAGGCTCGGCGTCTCAGCGTTTGTTCCTTTTCTCGGTTGCTCCGGTTCGATGGTTACAAGCCCGCCGAAGCGACCAAGAAAAGGACCCAACGCTGCGACGCCGAGCACGCGCAGAGGCGCTGAGAAAGAGCAGCTGATTTGGCTGCCTGTTGCTCATGGGTTCCACCGTGGCGCCAGCCTGACCCTCAGCGCTTGGCCATGCGGGTGTCGAGGTACCAGATCGCGCCGCCCTGCTCGCCGATGGCGCGGAGCTGGTCGACCACCTCGGAGACGGCGAGCTCCTCCTTCACCTGCTCGGTGACGAACCACTGCAGGGCGATCTCGGTGGCGTGGTCGCCCTCGGCCTTGGCCAGCTCGTAGCACTTGCTGATGGAGGCGGTGTTCTCCTTCTCGTGGGCCAGGACCATCTCGAAGATGGAGGTGGGACCGTTGAAGCCCGTGGGCGGGGGATTGATGGTCCGCAGCTCCAGGCGGCCGTAGCGGTCGAGGATGAAATCAACCAACTTCAGGGCATGGGTGGCTTCCTCGGCGGACTGCACCCGGAGCCAGTGGGCGAAACCCTTGAAGCTCTTCTCGGATAGGTGGGCGCTCATGGCCAGGTAGAGCTGCGAAGTGTACTGCTCGGCGTTGATCTGGGCGTTCAAGGCGTTCTGAGTGCCAGTGCTGATCATAGAGATCTCCGGTGTTGGAGGGGCAGGCGCCGGCGTGGCGATGCGCTCCAACCTCATGAATGAACCATTCAGGAGAAAGGTGCCGAGACCGGAACGTTTTTTTGAGGGCGTGGGTCAGGTCAGACCCGGTCCAGGATCTCCCGGATCTTGCGCAGCAGCACCAGGGGCTGCACGGGCTTCATGATGAGTTCCATGCCCTGGTCCAGGTCACCTCGGCTCTTGATGAAGTCGGCGGGGTAGCCGCTGGTGAAGAGCACCTTCACGCCCGGGCAGTCCTGCCGGATCTCCTCGTAGGCCTGGCGGCCGCTCTTGCCGGGCATGATGATGTCCATGAGGACCAGGTGGATGGACGCGCGGTGGGCCTGGAACTGCTCCACGGCCTGCTGGCCGTCCTCGGCCAGGAGGACGGTGTAGCCGTATTTGCGCAGGATGATCTCCACGATGCCGCGCACCGCGGGTTCGTCCTCGGCCACCAGGATGGTCTCGGTGCCCTTGACCCGGCCCTGGAAGGCGTGTTCAGCCTCCTCCGCCGGGGCGCTGCTGACGATGGGCAGGTACACCTGGAAGGTGGTGCCCTCGCCCTCGCGGCTCTCCACGGTGATGTAGCCGCCGTGCTGCTTGATGATCCCGTACACCATGGCCAGGCCCAGGCCCGTGCCGCGGCCCAGTTCCTTGGTGGTGAAGAAGGGCTCGAAGATCCGTTTCCGGGTGTCCTCGTCCATGCCGACGCCCTCGTCCTTGACCTGGAGAAGCGCATAGGGACCGGGCTTGCCGAAGCGATGTGCCACCACGAAGTTCTCGTCCAGCTGCGCCAGGCCCGTGGTGATCGCCAGGCACCCGCCCCTGGGCATGGCGTCCCGCGCGTTGGTGGCGAGGTTGAGGAGCACCTGCTCGATCTGGCCCAGGTCCACGTGCACGGTGAGCGGCGTCGCGGCCTTGGTGACCACGACCTGGACATCTTCGCCGATGATCCGCCGCAGGAGCTTCTCCACGTTGCCCACGGTCGTGTTCAGGTCCACCGTCCGTGGGTTCATCACCTGCTTGCGGCTGAAGGCCAGGAGGCTGTGGGTGAGCTGGGCGGCGCGCTCGGCGGCCTTGAGCACCTCGGCCATGGCCTTGCGGTGCGGATCGTCGGGGGCCTGGCCCATCTGCACCAGCGTGCCGTAGCCGTTGATCACCTGGAGGATGTTGTTGAAGTCGTGGGCCACCCCGCCGGCCAGGAGGCCCACGGCCTCCAGCTTCTGGGCGTGGCGGAGCTGCTGCTCCAGCTGCTTCTGGTGGGTGATGTCCTCCTTCAGGCCCAGGTAGTGGGTGATCACGCCGTCGGGGTCCCGCAGGGGGGAGATGGTGGCCCGCTCCCAGAAGAGGGAGCCGTCCTTCTTCCGGTTCTGGAATTCGCCCACCCATACCTCGCCGGCCGTGATGGTGGCCCAGAGGTCCTGGAAGACCTTGGGCGGCGTCAGGCCGGACTTGAGGATCCTCGGATTCTGCCCCAGGGCCTCCTCCAGGGCGTATCCGGTGAGCTGGGTGAACCTCGGGTTCACGAACTCCAGGTTGCCGGCGGTGTCGGTGATGACGATGGTGACGGGGCTCTGCTCCACCACCTGGGCGACCCGGTGCACGAAACGGTCGGCCTTGACCCGGGCGGTGACGTCCCGGAACCGCCAGAAGCGGCCAAGGCCATCCGGCAGGGGCTTGGCATAGCGCTTGACGACCCGGCCGTCCCAGAGGTCCCACACCTCGATGGTCCTGCCGGTGCCCTGCCGGATTTCCGCCGCCCGGGCCAGCCAGGCCTCCGGGTCCTTGAGCTGGGCCAGGAGCCGGGGGTCCGCCATGGGATCCGCCCAAGCATCAGCCTTGGCCTCGGCTTCCGGGGGTCCCGCCAGACCCCACAGGGCCTCCATGGGGCGGTTGTGGAGCACCCGGCCGCCATCGTTCCCCATCACGAGGATGCCATCGTCCAGGGCATCCAGGGCGGTGCGCAACCGGGCGGCTTCTTCGTCCAGGGCGGCCCGGGCCCGCTCCAGTTCCGCGCACCGGAGGGCCGAGAGGCCCAGGGCCTTCCAGAGGAAGAGGACGACGAGGGCCTGGACCAGGAGTCCGATGCCCAGGGCCGCCGCGGGCAGACCGGGCCGCGCGCCCAGCACCGCCGCCAGGTAGGCGCCCAGGGTCAGGACCAGGGCCGCCCCGAGGGCAGCCACCATGATCCGCGAATGCCTGCCGAACCCTGCCGTACGCATCTCTTGCATTTTCCAATAGTATCCCTCTGCCCGGGCCCGTGGGCAGGGGAAAGCGGGGCCTTTCGCCGCCTCGCCACCATTACCCTTTGTTTTCGAATTGCTTATAAATATCACCTCAAAGTCTTTAATGAATTTTCAATAAATTTTGTCAACCTCGCTTGACTACGTGATCGCAGGGATTATCCTGAATTTAGGAATATTATTAGTTTATTCCTCAAATTTCAAGCAGCAAGGCTGCCCCGAGGGGCAGCACCGGAGGTGCATCCCTTCCCGGAACACCGGCCGCCGGCGGCCACCCCTAGGAGTTGCAAATGTCCATCTTCAACAGCTATCAGGATCGCTACGAATCGGCCCGGGAAGAGGAGATGTCCATCCAGGAGTACCTGGACCTGTGCCGCAAGGACCCCACGGTCTATGCCAACGTGGCCGAGCGGATGCTCATGGCCATCGGCGAGCCCGAGCTGCTCGACACCCGCCAGAACGAGCGCTACTCGCGTATCTTCGCGAACAAGGTGATCCGGGTCTACCCCGCCTTCCGGGACTTCTTCGGGATGGAGGACGTCATCGAGGCCATCGTCTCCTACTTCCGCCACTCGGCCCAGGGCCTGGAGGAGCGCAAGCAGATCCTCTATCTGCTGGGGCCCGTGGGGGGCGGCAAGTCCTCCCTGGCCGAGGGCCTGAAGGCGCTGATGGAGAAGGTGCCCTTCTACGCCATCAAGGGCTCGCCCGTGAACGAATCGCCCCTGGGGCTCTTCAATCCGGCCGAGGACGGCCGGCTCCTGGAGGAGGACTACGGCATCCCCCGCCGCTGCCTCACCTCGATCATGAGCCCCTGGGCGGTCAAGCGCCTGCACGAATTCGGCGGCGACATCACCCGGTTCCGGGTGGTCAAGCGCTACCCCTCCATCCTCTCCCAGGTGGGGGTGGCCAAGACCGAACCCGGGGACGAGAACAACCAGGACATCTCCGCCCTGGTGGGCAAGATCGACATCCGCAAGCTGGAGACCTGCTCGCAGAACGACCCGGACGCCTACTCCTACTCCGGGGGCCTGTGCCTGGCCAACCGAGGCATGCTGGAGTTCGTGGAGATGTTCAAGGCGCCCATCAAGGTCCTCCACCCGCTCCTCACCGCCACCCAGGAGGGCAACTACAAGGGCACGGAGGGCTTCGGCGCGATTCCCTTCGACGGGCTCATCCTGGCCCACTCCAACGAGGCGGAATGGCTCACGTTCAAGAACAACCGCAACAACGAGGCGTTTCTGGACCGCATCTACATCGTCAAGGTGCCCTACTGCCTCAAGGTCACCGACGAAATCAAGATCTACCGCAAGCTCCTGGACCACTCGTCCCTGGCCCAGGCCCCCTGCGCCCCCGACACGCTCAAGATGCTGGCGCAGTTCTCGACCCTCTCCCGCCTGAAGGACCCCGAGCATTCGAGCATCTACTCCAAGATGCGGGTCTATGACGGGGAGAACCTCAAGGACACCGACCCCAAGGCCAAGAGCCACCAGGAGTACCGGGACCTGGCGGGCGTGGACGAGGGGATGACGGGGCTCTCCACCCGGTTCGCCTTCAAGATCCTCTCCAAGGTCTTCAACTTCGACCACCGGGAGGTGGCCGCCAATCCCGTGCACCTCATGTATGTGCTGGAGCAGCAGATCGAGCAGGAGCAGTACGCGCCAGCCGTGGAGGAGAAGTACCTGCGCTTCATCAAGGAGTTCCTCTCCCCCCGCTACGCCGAGTTCATCGGCAAGGAGATCCAGACCGCCTACCTGGAGAGCTATTCGGAGTACGGCCAGAACATCTTCGACCGCTACATCACCTATGCGGACTTCTGGATCCAGGACCAGGAGTTCCGGGATCCCAACACGGGCGAGATGCTGGACCGCAGCGCCCTCAACGAGGAACTCGAGAAGATCGAGAAGCCGGCCGGGATCTCCAACCCCAAGGACTTCCGCAACGAGGTGGTCAACTTCGTGCTCAGGTCCAAGGCCAGGAACGACGGCAAGAACCCCGCCTGGACCTCGTACGAGAAGCTCAGGGCGGTTATCGAGAAGAAGATGTTCTCCAGCAGCGAGGAACTGCTGCCGGTGATCTCCTTCAACGCCAAGGGCAGCGCCGAGGAGCAGAAGAAGCACCAGGACTTCGTGGACCGCATGACAAGCAAGGGCTACACCGAAAAGCAGGTGCGCCTCCTGTGCGACTGGTACCTCCGCGTGCGGAAGTCGTCATGACCCACATCGTCGACCGGCGCTTCGACAGCCGCAACAAGAGCTCGGTGAACCGGAGCCGGTTCATCCGGCGGTTCCGCACGGAGATCCGCAAGGCCGTCTCCGACGTCATCGACCAGGGCGGCATCCGGGACCTGGAAGGGGGCCGCCGGATCGGCATCCCCGCCAAGGATCTCACGGAGCCCACGTTCGACCTGGGCCGGGGGGGCCTGCGGGAGCGGGTCCACCCGGGCAACGACGCCTTCAACACCGGCGACCGGGTCGACCGGCCGCCCACGGGGGGCGGCGGCAAGGGCGGCCAGGCCAGCCCCGACGGCAGCGGCACGGATCCCTTCGTCTTCACCCTTACCCGGGAGGAGTTCCTGGAGGTGTTTTTCGAGGAGCTGGCCCTGCCCAACCTCGTCAAGCGCCAGCTGGCCAACGTCGAGGAGCACCGGTGGGTGCGCGCGGGCTATTCCCAGACCGGGGTCCCCGCCAACATCAGCTTCATCCGCACCCTGCGGGGCGCTGCGGGCCGGCGCGTGGCCGTGGGGGGCACCGTGCGCGCCGAGCTGCGGGACCGGGAGGAGGAGCTGGCCGAGCTCCTCACATGCCGGGGCGAGGAGGACCCCGAGGTCAAGCGGCTGCGGGCCGGAATCCGGGAGCTCAGGACCAGGGCCGGCACCATCCCCTTCATCGACACCTTCGATCTCCGCTACAACCACCGCACCCGCATCGTGCAGCCCTCCACCCAGGCGGTGATGTTCTGCCTGATGGACGTCTCGGGCTCCATGGACGAGCCCAAGAAGAACATGGCCAAGCGCTTCTTCACCCTGCTCTACCTCTTCCTGAAGCGGAACTACGAGCGCATCGACGTGGTCTTCATCCGCCACCACACCGTGGCCGAGGAGGTGGACGAGGACATGTTCTTCCATTCGCGGGAGTCGGGCGGGACCGTCGTCTCCACGGCGCTCAAACTCATGCTCAAGGTCATCCAGGAGCGCTATTCCCGGAGCCTCTGGAACATCTACGGCGCCCAGGCCTCGGACGGGGACAACTGGCAGGAGGATTCCTCCATCTGCCTGAACGTCCTGGGCGGCCAGATCCTGCCCCTGGTGCAGTACTTCGCCTACGTGGAGATCGCCGAGGGCCGGCCCCAGAACCTGTGGCGGGAGTACGAGCAGGTGCGACAGGCCCATGAAGGCACCTTCGCCATGAAGCGGGTCGCCGCGGCCTCGGAGATCTACCCGGTCTTCCACGAACTCTTCAGGAAGCGCGCATGAGAGACCCGGCCCCCACCCCCCTTCCCTCCGGCTCCGAGTGGAGCTTCGAGGCCATCGAGGCCTATGACGCCGCCATCGGGCAGATCGCCCGGGAATATGGCCTGGACTGCTACCCCCACCAGCTGGAGATCATCACCACCGAGCAGATGATGGATGCCTACGCCTCCATCGGCATGCCGGTCTACTACCACCACTGGTCCTTCGGCAAGCACTTCCTGGCCACGGAGAGCCGCTACAAGCGCGGCCAGATGGGCCTTGCCTACGAGATCGTCATCAACTCCGATCCCTGCATCGCCTACCTGATGGAGGAGAACAGCCTGCCCATGCAGGCCCTGGTCATCGCCCACGCGGCCTACGGCCACAACTCCTTCTTCAAGGGCAACCACCTGTTCCGCCAGTGGACCAGCGCCTCCTCCATCATCGACTACCTGGTCTTCGCCCGGAACTTCATTGCCGAGTGCGAGGAGCGCCACGGCGCCGACGCCGTGGAACGGCTCCTGGACGCCTGCCACGCGCTCATGAACCTGGGCGTGGACCGGTTCCGGCGCATTCCCCGCCTGACCCTCCAGAAGGAGCGGCAGCGCCAGAAGGAGCGCCTGGACTACCAGCAGGCCCAGGTCAACGAGCTCTGGCGGACCCTGCCCGCGGCCCGGGAGAAGGAGGAGCGCAGCGAGGCCGCGAGATTCCCCGCCGAGCCCGAGGAGAACCTCCTCTACTTCATCGAGAAGCACGCGCCCCTCCTGGAACCCTGGGAGCGGGAGGTGGTGCGCATCGTCCGCAAGATCGCCCAGTACTTCCATCCCCAGCGCCAGACCCAGGTGATGAACGAGGGCTGGGCCACCTACTGGCACTACACCCTGCTCAACGCGCTGTACGACCGGCGCCTGGTGGGGGAGGGCTTCATGCTGGAGTGCCTGCAGTCCCACGCGAACGTGCTCTTCCAGCCCCCGTACAACAGCGACTACTATTCGGGCATCAACCCCTATGCGTTAGGTTTTGCCCTGTGGAGGGACATCCGCCGCATCTGCGAGGACCCGACCCCCGAGGACCGGGCCTGGTTCCCGGAACTCGCCGGCCAGCCCTGGCGGGCGGCCTTCCAGTTCGCCATGGAGAACTTCAAGGACGAAAGCTTCATCGCCCAGTTCCTCTCGCCCCGGCTCATGCGCGAGTTCCGGCTGTTCACCGTGCGGGACGACGACAAGGACGCCAAGCTCCAGATCGGCGCCATCCACGACGACCCGGGCTACCGCGTCCTGCGGGCCACCTTGGCCGAGCAGTACAACCTCGGCAGCCGGGAACCCGACATCCAGGTGTGGAACGTGGACACCCGGGGCGACCGCACCATGACCCTGCGCTACTTCAGCCGCAACCGCCGGGACCTGGCCAGGCACTGGGACACCGTGCTGGCCCACACCGCCTACCTGTGGGGCTTCAAGGTCCGCCTGGAGGAGCAGGCCCCCCAGGGCGAGGTCAAGTTCATGGGCGAGCATGTGCCCGCGCAGCGAGCGGTCGCCTGACGAAGGTCAATCGGGAGTTCGCGGGGGTTGCCAGACGCGCCACCCGCGGTATGACCATCAAGAACCTGACCGATGCCGGACTCAGGGAGGTGGTCCGGTCCCATCCGGGTCTTCGGGCGATCAACCTGAATCAGGGCAAATCCCTCACACCGAGGGGCATCCTGGAAGCCCTCGACCAGAACCGGTCCATCAACTCCATCGAAGCCGCCCATTGCCCCAGTTTCAATACCGAGGTGCTCGTTGTAATACAGGAGGGTACGAATGAGTAGCGTATCCCAAGCCCTGAACATACGCCTGTCTGTTGAGTTGCTCGCCCGGGTCGACCGCGTCCGCCTGTGGCTTGCCATGCAGGTTCCCGGGGCGACCCGGACGGATGCTGTGCGCATGGTTCTCCAGAAAGGACTGGAGTGCCTGGAGGCGGATGTCGAAGCCATGACTCCCGAGGATCATGCCTGGATGGGCAAGGACCTGTCGCAGCTGGGAGCCTTCGAGCCCTATGACTTCGGCGGGGCGGACCCGGAGGCCCTTGGCACTGCGATCCAGCGCCTGCCTACCGGAGGGTTTGTCATCGAGACACCCCGATGAAGGCCCGCGGCCCGAGGCCCGGGGATATCTACCTGGCTGCCTTCCCGGAGCACGACCCCAGCGGACACGACCAGGAAGGGGTCCGGCCGGCCTTGGTCCTGGCGGTCCCAGCCAGAGCCCGGTTTCCGGTGCTGCTCGCGGCCCCCATGACGACCGACCGAGCGCAGGCCTGGGCCGTGTCCTCGCCGGGCATCTACCTCAGACTTCCGAAAGGGGCCGGCGGCCTTCCGGTGGATTCCATCCTGCTTCTGGACCAGACCCGCTCCCTGGATGCGGGTCGGGTAAGGCGGTTTCTCGGGGCACTCGACCAGGCGGCCTTCGCCTCGGTTCTGGCGAAGTGGCTGGCCCTTTTCACGGCCAGGTGATCGGCAACCTCAGGATCGCCCTCGCCCCCGGCCCGTCCTCGCGGTTCGCCAGCACCAGCGTCCCCCCGTGAGCCTCGGCGATCTGGCGGCTCAGCACCAGGCCGATGCCGCTGCCTCCCGCCTTCGTGGTGAAAAACGGCACGAAGAGGTTCCCCCCGGTGGGAAGCCCCTGGCCGCGGTCCTCCACGTGGAGCTCCAGGGCCGCCCCCTGCAAGGTCCAGCGCACCACCACGGGCTCCCCGGAGCCGGCCGCGGCCTCCGCGGCATTCTTCAGGAGGTTGATGAGGGCCTGGCTGAGCTGGTCACCGTCGGCGGACAGGATCAGCGGGGGACCCGGCACCACGCGCACCGCCTGGACCTGCGCCAGGCCCGCCGCGCGGCGGACCAGGGGTTCCAGGTCCACGGGGGCCTTGGTCGGTTCGGGCAGGCGCGCCAGGCGGGTGTAGCCCTCCATGAAGCGGCCCAGGCCCTGGGCCCGGGAGCCGATGATGCCCAGGCCCTGGCGGGCGTCCTCCAGCCAGTCCTCGTCCTGGCGCTCCAGGATCCGCACCAGGCTCTCGGCCAGGGACTGGATGGGGGCCAGGGAGTTGTTGATCTCGTGGCCCAGCACCCGGATGACGCGGTGCCAGACCTTGCGCTCCTCCTCCCGCAGGGGCCGGGTCAGGTCCGACAGGACCAGGAGCTGGTGGGCGCGGCCCCCCTGGCGGAAAGTCCCCCGGCGCAGGTCGAAACGCCCCGCCCGGCCCGGGAAGGCCATGTCGGCGAGGCGCTCGGGCTCGCCCTCCAGGGCCTGGGCCAGGCCCAGCTCCGAGGCCGGACGCCCCACCAGGCGCTCCCCGGATCCGCCCAGCAGCGCCTCTCCGGCCCGGTTCACCAGGCGCAGGGCCCCGTCGCCGTCGAAGGCGAACACGGCGACGTCGATCTCGGCCATTACCGTGCTCAGGAGGGCGGTGGCCTCCACGGCCTTCAGGCGCTGCTGCGCGAGCAGCTCGCTCAGGGTGTTCAGTTCGTGGTAGACCGCGCCCAGGACGTCGGCGCCCGGTCTCTCCCGGGCCCGGAAGGAGTAGTCCCCTTCGCGGATGGCGGCCAGCAGGTTCGAAAGGGTCTGCAGGGGGCGCTGCACCCGGTCCCGGATGGCCCGGGCCGAGGCCCAGGGGACGGCGGCGCAGGCGAGAAGGAGCAGGACCTTGAGGGCGGGGCTCCAGGCCTGCCGGTCCACCAGCGAAGGCTGGCGCCACAGGAGGAGACCCGCCAGGGCCAAGGCCGGCAGCGCGCCCAGGAGGGCCAGGAGCTGCAGGCGGCGGTCGTGGTTCATCCGGCAATGCCCAGGCGCGCCAGCCTGCGGTACATGGCGCTGCGGGACAGGCCCAGGGCCTGGGCGGCCGCGGTGGCGCTGCCGTGGCGGGCCAGGGCCTTGCGGATGAGCAGGGCCTCCACCTCGTCCATGCTCAGGTCCTCCAGGGCGGGCTGCTGGCCGGCCCTGGTGTTGGGCACGGTGAGCATCAGGTCGGGCGGCGTGATCCAGGGGCCCTGGGCCATGAGCAGGGCCCGCTCCACGGCGTGGGCCAGCTCCCTCACGTTGCCGGGCCAGGCATGGGCGGCGAGGGCCCTCTGGGCCGCGGCGTCGAAGGCCACCGCCTTCCGGTAGCGCCCGGCCAGGTCGGCCAGGAAGCGCTGGGCCAGGGGCAGGATGTCCTCGGGCCTTTCGCGCAGGGGCGGGACGTGGAGCTCGATGGTGTTCAGGCGGAAGCGCAGGTCCTGGCGGAAGCGCCCGGCGGCCACCTCCGCGTCCAGGTCGGCGTTGGTGGCGCTGAGGATCCGCACGTCGGCCGTGAGGGTCCGGCTGGAACCCACCCGCTCGAACTGGCCGGTCTCCAGTACCCTCAGGAGCTTGGCCTGGAGCGCCAGGGGCGCGTTGGCGATCTCGTCCAGGAACAGGGTGCCCCCGTCGGCCAGCTCGAAGCGGCCCGCGCGGTCGCCCTTGGCGTCCGTGAAGGCGCCCTTCACGTGGCCGAAGAGCTCGCTCTCCAGGACGCCCTCCGAAAGCCCGCCGGCATTGAGGGTGAGCAGGGGGCGGTGGGCCCGGGCGCTGGCGGCGTGCAGGGCCTTGGCGAGCAGGCTCTTGCCGGTGCCGTTCTCGCCCGTGATGAGCACCGAGGCGTCGCTGGGCCCGACCCGCTCCACCAGCTTCAGGACGTGCTGCATGGCCCGGGACGCCGCGACGAGGTCCACCTCGCCCTCGCGGAGGATGCGGTTCTCCGCCTCCAGGCGCAGGCCGCGCTTGAGGGCCGCGGCCAGTTCCAGGTGGGTGCGCAGGGTGGCCAGGAGCCGGGCGTTCTCCCAGGGCTTCTGGATGAAGTCCTTGGCCCCGCGCCGCATGGCCTCCACGGCCAGGTCGATGCTGCCCCAGGCGGTCATGACGAGCACGGGCAGGGCCGGCTCCAGGGCCAGGAGGCCGGCGAGGAGCTCGAGGCCCTCGGCGCCGGAGGTGGTGTCCCGTGTGTAGTTCATGTCCATGAGCACCAGGTCGGCTCCCACGGCCTCCTGGGCCGCCAGGGCCGCGGCGGGGGAGGCCGCGGTGTCGACCCTGAAGCCCTCGCTCTTCAGGAGCAGGCGCAGGCTCTCCCGGACATCGGGCTGGTCATCGGCGATGAGGATGCGGGGACTGTGCGCGGCCATGGCTCCATCCTACTCCGTGCGCAGCAGGCTGGCCGGATCCACCCGCGCGGCTCGCCAGGCGGGGACCAGGCACGCCAGGAGGCCGCACCCGGCGACCAGGACCAGGGAGAGGGCGTAGGCGCCCGGGTCCAGGGGGCCCACCCCCGCGAGCTGGGACCGGAGGGTCCGCGCCAGGAGGAGGGCCATGACCAGGCCCGCGGCCCCGCCCAGGGCCAGCATCCGGAGCCCCTGCCCCAGCGCCAGGACCAGCAGCTCGGCCCTGTCCGCTCCCAGCGCGGCGCGGATCCCCAGCTCGCGCAGCCTCATGCCGGTGAGGTAGCTCACCACTCCGAAGGTGCCGGCTCCCACCAGGCCCAGGGCCAGCAGCGCGAAACCCCCGAAGAGGATGCCCCGGGCGCGGGCGTCCCGGCGGTTCTGGTCCATGAGGTCGGCCATGGTCCGCACGGGCCCCAGAGGCAGGGCGGGGTCCACGTCCCGCAGGGCCAGCCGGAAGGCGGGCAGCAGCGCGGCGGGGGGTGTGCGGGCCCGGATCACGAGCACCAGCCCCGGGGCCGTAAGGTAGGCGGGTTCCGGATCAAGGAGGGGGACATAGAAGCCCGGCCGGGCCGGCAGGGCCAGGCTCTCGTGGCTGACATCCCCCACCACCCCCAGGATGATCATGCCGTGGTGGTCCTCCTCCGCGATGAAGAGCCGCCGGCCCAGGGGATCCTGCCCGGGCCAGTGGCGGCGGGCGAAGGACTCCGTGACGATGGCGGCCTCCCGGTCCCCGGGCTCGAAGTCCCGCCCCCGCACCAGGGGGATGCCCATGGCCCGGAAGCAGCCCGGGGAGGCCCGGTAGCAGAAGGCGAGCTGGTCCGGCTTCGGGGGCAGGCCCGGGGCCAGGTCGTAGCCCGCCTGGCGCATGGAGCCCGACAGGGGGAGGTTGTCCATGACGCCCGCGGCGGTGACACCGGGAATGGCTTCCAGCCGGGCCTGGATGCGGCGGGCGAAGTCCCCCTGGGGGCCGTTCCCGCGGTAGGCCGTCCCAGGCAGGGCCACCTGGATGACGATGGCCGCGGGGTCGAAGCCCGGGTCCACCGTCTGCAGGTGCCGCAAGGTGCGCAACAGCAGGCCCGCCCCGATGAGCAAAGCCGTGGCCAGGGCCGTCTCGCCGGCCACCAGCAGCCGGCTCAGGCGCCGCTGGCCCGGGGTCCCGGCGCCGCGCGCTCCGTCCCGGAGCGCCGGCCCCGCGTCCAGGGCACTGAAGCGCGAGGCCGGCACCAGGCCCGACAGCAGGGCCGCCGCGAGGGAGAGGGCCAGGGCGGCGGCCGCCGGCGCGAAGACCCGGGGCCCGGCGCCCTGGGCCGCGCCCGGAGGCAGGCCCAGCAGCGCGCCCAGGCCGGCTGTGACAAGCCGGGAGGCCCCCAGGCCCAGGATTCCGCCGAGGAGCCCGAGCAGGCAGCTCTCCGCCAGGAGCAGGCGGAACAGCCGGGGCCGGGTCGCCCCCAGCGCGGAGCGCACCGCCAGTTCCAGGTTCCTCCGCGAACCTCTGGCCAGGAGAAGGTTGGCCACGTTGGCGCAGGCGATGAGAAGCACGAAGCCCACGGCGCCCAGGAGGGCCCAGAGGGTGCCCCGGGCGTCCTTCACCACCTCGTCCTGCAGAGCCGCCACCCGGGCGGTATAGCCCGTGTTCGAGTCCGGCTCGGCGCGCTGGATCCGGTCGCAGACGGCCTTGAGCTCCCCCTCGGCCTGGGCGGCGGTGGCGCCGTCCCGGAGCCGGGCCACGCCGGTGAGCCAGTGCCGGTTGCGGCTCGACCGTTCTGCCGCCGTCAGCGCAAGGGGCATGAAGAGGTCCGAGCCCTTGAGGCGGTGCAGGAACTCGAAACCGGGGGGCATCACCCCCACGACCAGGGTATCCATGCCGTCCAGGCGGAGGCTGCGGCCCACCAGGGCCGGATCGCCCCCGTGCCGCCGCCAGAATTCGTAGGTGAGGAGGGCCACCCGTGCCGCGCCGGGGGCATCCTCCTCCGAGGTGAAGCCGCGGCCCAGGAGGGGACGGACCTGGAGCACCGGCAGGAAGGTCCAGGAGACCCGGCCCACCCGCACCCGCTCGGGCTCGGCGTCCCCGGCCAGGTTCATGGCCGTGGTGCTCAGGGCGCAGAGGTCCTCCAGGCGGGTGGTCTCCCGCTGCCAGTCCAGGAAGTCGGCCGCGGAGAAGTAGTCCCGGACCCGGCCCTGGGCCGGGGTCTGTTCCCACAGGGCCACGAGCCGTTCCGGCCGGCCGTAGGGCAGCGGCCGGAGCAGGGTCCCGTCCACCAGGGTGAAGATGGCGAGGTTGACGCCGATGCCGAGGGCCAGGAGCAGGGCGGCCAGGAGGGTGAAGCCCGGCGTCCTCGCCAGGGAGCGCAGGGCCCACCTCAGGTCCTCCCGGAGACCCGCCACGGCTCACTCGCTCCGCAGGGCGGCCATGGGGTCCACCCGGGCGGCCTTCAGGGCCGGCAGCAGGCAGGCCACGACCGCCACCAGGGACAGCAGGAGCGCCACGAACAGGAAGGTCAAGGGATCCCAGGACTTCACCCCGACGATCTGGGCGTCCAGGGCCCGGCCCATGACCAGGCCGAAGAGGACCCCCACCGCCACGCCGCCCAGGGCCATGCGCAGGCCCTGCCCCACCACCAGCTTGAGGATGTCCCGCACCTGGGCCCCCAGGGCCACCCGCACGCCGATCTCCCGGGTGCGCAGGGCGGTGAGGAAGTTGATGACGGCGTAGATCCCCACCCCGGCCAGGAGCAGGGCGAGCCCGGCGAAGCCGCCCAGCAGGGTGCTGCGCGACCCGGCGTCCGCGCGGTCACGGGCCAGGGTGTCCTCCATGGAGCGGGCCGCCCCCAGGGGCAGGTCCGGATCCAGTTCGTGCAGCACCCGCTTCAGGGCCGGGATCATGGCCGAGGGCGCGGGCGTCGTGCGGAGCACCACCGAGAAGCTCCGGAGGGCGAAGCCCCCGGTGCGGGCGTTGGTCACGGAGGCATACAGCTCCGGCGCGAGGTCGTCGGCGAGCCCCCGGTGGCGCACGCCGCCCACCACGCCGACGATGGGCAGGAAGGGCGCGGTCTTCCCATCCATGGAGACCCGCCCTTCCAGGGGGTTGCCCCGGGCGAAATGGAGCCGGGCGAAGGCCGCGCTGACGAGGACGGCGTCGGTCTCCCCGGGCGCCAGATCCCGGCCGGCCAGGATGGGGATGCCCATGGTCCGGAAGTAGCCCGGCGTCACATGGTGGGTGAGGGCGTTCTGGCCTTCCATCGCCTCCTGCCCTTCAACGTCGTAGCTGCTGGCGCTGGTGGAGCCCCCCATGGGGGAGGTGTCGTTCACGGCGGCGGCCACCACCCCGGGGGTGTCGGCGAGCCTGCGCTGGAGCTCCAGGGCGAAGGCGGCCCGGGCCGGGAGGTCCGGATACTTGTACTCAGGCAGGGCGATGCGGGTGACGAGCACGTGGTCGGCGCGGAACCCCGGGTCCACGGTCTGCAGGTGGCGGAAGCTCCGGAGCATCAGACCGGCGCCGATGAGCAGGGCCGTGGCCAGGGCCGTCTCGGAGGCCACCAGGAGGCCCCGGAGCCGGGGCATGGAGGAGGTGCCGGAGCCCTTGCCCTCCTTCAGGGAATCCGCCAGATGGCGCCCTTCCGCCTTGAGGGCGGGCAGCAGGCCGAAGAGGAGGGCCGTCAGCAGCGACACGATCAGGGTGAACAACGTCATGCGGCCATCCACGGCCAGGACCTGAAGGCCGGGGGCCTTGAGGCCCAGCAGGCCCACCAGGCCCGCCAGGGTCCAGCGGGCCAGGACGAGGCCCATCGCGCCGCCCAGGAGCCCCAGCACGAGGCTCTCGGCCAGGGCCGTCCACACCAGGGCTGCGGGACCCGCGCCCAGGGCGGCGCGGATGGCCATCTCCCGCTGGCGGCGGGCGCCGCGGGCCAGCATGAGGTTCATGAGGTTGGCGCAGGCGATGAGCAGGACGAAGCCCACGGCGCCGGCCAGCACCAGCAGGGTCCCGCGGTTGTTGCGCACCAGCTGGTCCTGCAGGGGCACCACCCGGGCGGTGGTGGTCTTGTTGGAATCGGGGTAGTCCTTGGCCAGGCGGGCGGCGATGCCCTTGAGTTCCTCCTCGCAGGTGGCGGGCGTGACGCCGGGCTTGAGCCGGGCCACCGTGGCCATGAAATGGCTGCCCCGTTCGGCGAGGAAGTCCTTGGAGAAGGCCATGGGCACCAGGGCGCCGAAGTCGCCGAGGTAGAGCCTGAAGCGGAAATTCCGGGGCATGATGCCCACCACCTGGGTATCCACCCCGTTCAGGCGGATGGAGCGCCCCACCAGGCCGGGGTCGCCGCCGTAGCGCTGGGTCCAGAACTCATGGGTGAGGATCACGGCCCTGGGGCCTTCGGCCCGGTCCTCCTCGGGCAGGAAGTCCCGGCCCAGGACCGGGTGGACGCCGAGGACGTTGAAGAAGTTCCAGGACACCTTGCCCGCCCGCACCAGCTCGGGTTCGCCGCCGCCGGTGAGGTTCAGGGCCTCGTTGTCCAGCGCGGCCATGGCCTCGATCTGCCCCGCCTCCCGCTGCCAGTCCAGGAAATCGGGCGCGGAGAGGTTGTTGGTCGCGCCAGGATGCAGGGTCGAGGTTTCCCAGAGGGCCACGAGCCGGCCCGGCTCCCGGTAGGGCAGCGGCTGCAGGAGCACCCGGTCCACCAGGCTGAAGATGGCGGCGTTGGCGCCGATGCCCAGGGCCAGGATGAGCACGGCGATGGCTGTGAAGCCGGGGCTCTTCAGGAGCGAGCGCAGGGCGCGGCGGAGGTCTTCGAGGACACGATGCATGCTTCAGGCCCTCACTGCGGATTCCTCGACGATGCGGCCGTCGAAGAGGTGGACGGTGCGGTCCGCGTGCTGGGCGAAGCGGGGGTCGTGGGTGACCATGCAGATGGTGGAGCCGCGCCGGTGGAGGGACTTGAGCAGGTCCATGACGGCGTCGCCGTTGGTGGAGTCCAGGTTGCCGGTGGGTTCGTCGGCCAGCAGGATGGAGGGCCGGCCCCCCACCGCCCGGGCCACGGCCACCCGCTGCTGCTGGCCGCCGGAGAGCTGGCTGGGCAGGTGCTTGGCGCGGTGGGACATGCCCACCTCCTCAAGGGCCTCCATCACCCGGGTGCGGCGCTCGCCCAGGGCCATGCCCCGGTACACCAGGGGCAGCTCGACGTTTTCGTACACGGTGAGGTCGCCGATGAGGTTGAAGCTCTGGAAGATGAAGCCGATCTCGTGGTTGCGGATGCCGGCGCGCTCGGCGAGGCTGAGGCCGGCCACCGCCTTGCCGTTCAGGGTGTACTGGCCCTGGGTGGGGGTGTCCAGGAGGCCCAGGATGGAGAGGAGGGTGGACTTGCCGCAGCCCGAGGGTCCACCGATGGAGATGAACTCGCCCTCCAGGATCTCCAGGTGGATGTCGGAGAGGGCATGGGTCTCCACCTCGTCGGTGGTGAACACCTTGCGGATGGCTTCGAGGCGGATGAGGGCGCGGGGGGACATGGAGGCTCCTGGAGGCTTGCTTATTTGATGCGGATGCGGTCGGAGGCATCCCAGGCGCTGGTGTCCGAGAGGATCACCTGGTCGCCGGGGCGGAGCCCTTCCTGGATCTCGATGGTGGAGACGGAGCCCCGGCCAAGGCGCACCTTCACGCGCAGGGCCTCGGCGCCGTCGGGGCTGAGGCGGTAGAGGCCCATGGACCCGAAGGACTGCGCCTGCACGGGCCGGCCCACGAAGAGGGCGTCCTGGGCGCGGTCCAGCTCGATGACGCCCTCCACGCTCAGGTCGGGCCGGGCCCCCTTGGGCAGGGCGCCCTCGAGGCCGGCATCGACGGTGACCGTGCCGTTGACCACGGCGGGGTCGATGCGGATGACCTTGCCTTGCACGATGCCGTTCCCTGTGCCGTTGCGGGTATCGACGGCGACGGACTGGCCGACGAGGAGGTCCTTGGCCTGGGTCTCGGAGATCTTGAGCTCGGCCTTGAGGCGGGAGGGCTCGGCCACCTTGGCCAGGGTGCTGCCCGTGGCCAGGCGCTGACCCACCTGCACGGGGAGCAGCTGCAGGACGCCGTTGAGGCCCGCGCGCACCCTCAGCCCCTCCACCTGGCTCTGCTTGAGGAGCCACAGGGCCCGGGCCTGCTCGACCCGGGCCAGGTTCGCGGCCAGCTGGGCGTTGAGGGAGTCCTCGCCGATCTTCAGGCGCTCGCGCTCGATCTGGTAGCGGGTGGTGAGTTCCTCCGCCTTGCCCCGGGTCTGGAGCAGGACCACCTGGGCCACGAGGCCCTCCTTGGCCAGGGCCTCCTGGGCCTGGAGGTCCAGACGGGCGTTGGCGTCGCTGGCCTTGACCGTGGCCAGACCCGCCCGTTTGTCCAGGAGCGCCTCCTGGAGCCGGGCCCGGGCGCTGACCAGTTCCCCTTCCGCCGCCTTGAACTGCCACTGGGCGTCCAGGGCCGCCTGCTGCAGCTCCGGGTTGGAGAGCTCCATGATCACCGTGTCGGCCTTGACCGTGGCGCCCGGGAAGACCAGGACCTTCTCCACCCGGCTGTCCGACAGCGCCGTGATCCAGCGCACGTCCACAGGCTGCAGGGTGCCCGTGCCCCGCACCTGGAACACCAGGGGCCCGCGCTTGACCGTGTCCACCAGGATGCTCTGCCGCTCTACCGTCGGTACGGCTGGTTTAAGCCGCCCCAGCCCGAACGTGAGCGCCAGGATGCCGAGCAGCCCGCAGCCGAGGGCGTAGTACTTCTTCCGGCTGGGCGGGGTGGTGCGGGGGACATCCATGAAGGCTCCGAAGGCTCTGACCAGGGAAGCAATGCCAGAGCCGTGCCTAACAAGTAACATTACTGAAATAAATACTTTAGGTATACTAATGACTGGCCAGCCCAAACGAAGCGTCCCACTGGTGGGACGACCACGTCCCGGAATCAGAAAGAGGCTTGCAGGGTGTTATCTCCGGATCTCCATACTTCTCCTGCAACTCTCCACCTGCATCTTCAGCTGCCCTTGGAGGTTCTCACCCAACCCTATCAACTCGACCGCCGGACCTGCGATCACACGTAGGCCCGTCGCAACACGTCCCGCCGCGCGGCCTTCCAGGGGAGTTGTCCCTTACCGGGAGGATTCCGACCTGTTTTGCATTCCCCAGCGTATAATTAGGCACACCCCCCACAGCCCATGTGCCAACCCAACCCCATCAGCCGTAACCCATGCCGTGCCCCCAAGAGAGGGAAGCGCGCCGGGCCGGTCGGCACAGGACGGGTCTTCCAGATCCCCCTTATTGCGCTTGCCCTGCTGCTCGGTATGAATTCAGGCTGCCGAAAGGCCGGGCACGGCCCCACCGAGGCCGCCGGCACCGATGCCCAGCCCCGGCCCATCCACTGCCTGGGCCGGATCCAGCCGGGGGAGAAGGTGCTGGCCCTGGCCGCCCAGGCCGATTCGGTGGTCAAGGACCTGCTGGTGCGGCGCAATGACCGGGTGCGGCGGGGCCAGACCCTGGCCGTCTTCCAGCGGTTCGAGGCGGCGAGCGCCGCGGCCCGGCAGGCCGAGGCCGAGTGGCACCTGGCCGAGGTGGAACTGGAGCGGGCCTCGGGCGCGGAGAAACTGGCCGCCATCGCCGCCCAGGAGGCCGTGGTCAAGCGGACCGGCCGCGAGCACGAGAAGGCCAGCGCCGACATGGCCCGGGCCCGGGAGTTCATCCGGGGTGGCCAGATCTCCGTCAGCGATCTGGAGACGGCCGAAGTGACCCTGAAGCGCGCGGAATCCGGCCTGGAGGAGGCGGAAAAGCAGCTGGTCTCCTTCAAGGCCTCCCGCCCCATGGAGATCGCCCTGGCCGGGCGCCGCGTGGCCTCCTCCCGGGCGGCCTTCGAGCGGGCCCGCGCCGAGGCCGAGCTCTATCTGCTCCGCTCCCCCATCGACGGGGTCGTGATCGACATCAACGTCTGGCCGGGGGAGGCCGTGGGGCAGCGGGGCGTGCTCAGCCTGGGCGACACCGAGCACATGATGATCGAGGCCGAGGTCTACATCAACGACCTGAAGCATGTGCATCCTGGGGCCCCGGCCCGGGTGCAGGGCGACGGCTTCCAGGGGGAGTTCACCGGGCGGGTCACGGAGATCGTGGGGCAGGTGGACGCCAACCTCCTGTACAGCACGGACCCCTACTCGTACTCGGACCGCCGGGTCGTCAAGGTCCGCATCCTCCCTGATCAGACTTCCGGGCTGGCGGCCATGAGCAATGCCCAGGTGCGGGTCACCATCCAGCCATGAGCCGATACCTTGAAAGGGCACGGGACTTCCTTTTTCCGCTGGGCATCCCGCTGTCCTGGCTGCAGCTGGCAGGGGAGCGCAAGCGCTTCCTGGCGGCCATCGCCGGGGTCACCTTCGCAGTGACCCTCATGATGTTCCAGATGGGCATCTTCGTGGCCATCTTCGAGAAGGTGGTCTATCCCCACCGGGCCATGCGGGCGGACCTGGCGATGACCAGCCGCGATTACAACAACCTGTTCTCCAATAATCAATTCACCATCCGGCGCCTGGAACAGGCCCTGGCGGCCGAGGGCGTGGCCGACGTGGCTCCGATCTACCTCTACAGCGGCCACCTGCGCAACCCAGTGACCATGCAGAACATGCCGATTTTCGTCTTCGGCATCCAGCCGGGCAGCAATCCCTTTGCGCTCCCCGACATCGACCGCCAGCTCGGCCTGCTCTCCACCTCCGAGGACGTGCTGTACGACCGCAAGAGCCTGAAGGAGTATGGCCCCATCGAGAAGCTGTTCAACCGGGACGGGGAGGTGGCCACGGAACTCGATGGCCGACGGATCGTCGTCCGGGGGTTGTTCACCATGGGGGGGACCATCTCCTCCGGCGGACACCTTCTGGCCGGCGAGGAGGCGTTCTTCCGGCTCTTCCCCCAGCTCTCCCGCGGACTCATCAACGTCGGCCTGATCCGGCTCCGTCCCGGGGCGGACCCCGCCCGGGTGGCCGAGCGCATCCGGGCGATCGTGCCGGACGACGTCCGGATCTGGAGCTACGAGGGCTTCGTCGCAGAGGAAAAGCGCTACTGGAACGAGCGTTCCCCCCTGGCCTTCATCTTCCTGGGCACCATGCTGGTGGCCATGGTGGTGGGAGCGGTCATCGTCTACCAGATCCTCTACACCGACGTGAACGACCACCTCCGGGAGTATGCGACCCTCAAGGCCATCGGCATCGGCGACCGGTTCTTCCTCAATCTGGTCCTGCAGCAGTCCACCATCCTCATGGTGTGCGGCTTCCTGCCCGGGACCCTGATCACCTCCCAGCTCTATGCGGTGACCCGCAGCAAGGCCGCCATGCCCGCCTACCTCAGCCTGGGCAACATGACCCTGGTGTTCGCCCTCGCCTTCGTCATGTGCACCCTTTCCGGGGTCCTGGCCCTGCGCAGGCTCAAGCAGGCCGACCCGGCCGACGTGTTCTGACCATGGATACCGCCATCTCCGTCCAGGACCTGACCCATGCCTTCGGCGAGGGGGCCCTCCGCCGGGAAGTGCTCCACGGCATCAGCACGGAGTTCCACCGGGGGGAGATCGCCATCGTCATGGGCCCGTCGGGGTCCGGCAAGACGACCCTCCTGACCCTGGTGGGCGCGCTCCGTTCCATCCAGGGGGGCCAGGTGCGGGTTGACGGGGCGGACCTGCGGGGCCTGGGGCCGAAGGAACTGGCCCAGGTGCGGCAGCGCATCGGTTTCATCTTCCAGGCCCACAACCTGATGGAGGCCTTGACCGCCTGCCAGAACGTCCAGATGGCCCTGGTGGGCGGACCCGAAAGCACCGGGGAGCGGACCCGGGCCATGGCCTTGCGGGCGCTGGACGAGGTGGGCCTGGCCGCCCACGCCCACCGCTTCCCCCGCCAGCTTTCCGGCGGCCAGAAGCAGCGCGTGGCCATCGCCCGGGCCCTGGTGCGACGGCCCCACATCATCCTCGCGGACGAACCCACCGCCTCCCTGGACCGTGAGACCGGCCGGGAGGTGGTTGAGCGCCTCAGGACCCTGGCCAAGAAGGAGGGCTGCACGGTGGTCCTGGTCACCCACGACTACCGGATCCTGGATACCGCGGACCGCATCGTCCACCTGGAGGAGGGCCTGCTGTCCAGCACCACCGACGCGATCCTGGCCAGCACCCAGCACCTGCTCAAGGCCCTGGTGCGACCGGGACGCGCCGAGGACCTGGCCCGGGACGTGCCCGGGATGTCCCTGCCCCAGTTCACCCGCCTCATGGAACAGATCACGACGGAAGCCCAGGGGCTGCTCCAGGTCATGGCCATGGCGGCGGACGAGGCGTTCGAGCGGATGCTGGACATCCTCATCGATGTCTTCACCTTGAAGGCGGGCCAGCTGGTGGACGCCGAGCGGGCCTCCCTGATGCTGGCCGACCGTGAGAAGGGCGAGCTCTGGTCCAAGGTGGCCCAGAGCGAGGGGAGCGGGCACCTGGAGATCCGCATCCCCATCTCGGCGGGGATCGCGGGCCAGGTGCTGGCGGCGGGGACCGCCCTCAACCTGGAGGATGCCTACCTGAGCCCGCACTTCAACCCGGAGGTGGACCGCCGAACGGGCTACCGCACCCGAAGCATCCTGTGCCTGCCGTTCCTGGATCAGATGGACCGCCCCTTCGCCGTCCTCACCCTGCTCAACAAGCGCGGCGGCTGCCCCTTCAGCGGGCAGGACGTGACCTTGATGAAGGAGCTGGTGGCTTCCCTGGGCATCATCCTGGAAGTGTGGGTCGAAACCAAACAGAGCCGTCGTGCCCGGAGCACCGTGGCGGCTCCGGTCTGAGCCTACCCTCACGCAGACGGCAGTTGGCTCAGGCGAGACCCGGTTCGAACCCCGGAACCTCCTCCTCCGGAAGCGCCACGAGGTCCAGGCCGCCCTCCAGCCGGTCCCGGTGGAGCGCCTGGTACAGCGTCGCCGGGGTCCTCTGGGCAAGGTAGCCGTGCAGTCCCCCGCCCAGATCGAGGGGCCTGAACGCGAAGAAGGAGACCAGGTGGGCCTGGCGGTCCAGGCCCTGGTCATACAGCTCCGCGACCATCAGCGCCAGGATGCCCCGCCGCGCCCGGGGCTCCAGGCGGGTTTCCACCTCCAGGCAGGTCAGGTAGAGGAGGTCCACGGCAGAACCCTCGCGGATCCCAGGTTTCCCGAACACGGGCAGGACGACCCCCAGCAGGCGCAGGAACCAGGGCAGGCGCTCCACCACCAGCCGTCGCCCCGTGCGGGGTTGCCAGGGGTTCAGGCAGCCCACGAGCCGTCCGGTCTCCCGCTCTTCCGCGAGGAGGAAGGCATCCAACCGGAAGCCATCCCACTGGGCCAGCCTCCGGTCCAGCTCGTCCACGGCCCCCTCCCCAAAGGCGAAGCCGAAGAGGTGCCCCTGGCTCTGCCGCCCGAGGAAGGTCCGGAGCCGGGGCAGGTCCTCCGGCGTGGCCCCCCGCACCCTGAAGCGGCGCCCGGGCTCGCCGAGCCCCGCCCTCCAGAGCAGAGGGATCCGGGCCAGGAGGTTCACGGCTTCGTAGTGGACCAGGGGCCGGAGCCGCAGGTCGGAACGGCTGCCGCCCAAGGCCCGCAGCGCGTCCCGGTTGGCGTCCAGGATGGCGAGATACGCATACCGGCAGGGCTCGGTAGCCACCAGGGCATGAAGGTGCTGGAGAAAGAAGGCGAGGAGTCCCCGCCACTGCCCCCGGGTGCCGCGGCTCATCTCCGGGGAGGTCCTCAGGTCGCTGAGGTAGCCCGCCCACTGGATCCGTCCCTCCACAAAGACCGGGTTCAGGCTGAGGGACGCGACTCCCCCCACGGAGCCATCGTCATTCAGGAAGAGCAGGACGAAGAACTTCCGGCCCTGATGCCGGAGGTGGGCGAAAAAGTCGGGGGTGCGGTCGTAGCGCAGGGCCAGTCCACCGACGTTCATGTGCGCCTGGGCGAAGAAGGACAGGATCCGTTCATTGTCATCCGGCGTCGCGAAGCGCACACGGTCGAACCCGGCCAGCATGTCCGCCCAGGCCATGCCCTGGCCCCCCTCCGGCGCCGGGTTCAAGCTGGCCGGAGCCGCCGGCATGGACTCCGCTTCCCTAGTGGCCACGGAAGAACCTGCCCAGGAGGAACCGGGGGCGGAGGATGGGGAAGAAGACAGCCCGGGCCATGGAGGAAAGCTCGACGGATTCCCTTTCAACCCGCGCCATGCCCTCGAGGAGCTTGGTCTCGCCACGGAAGAGGACCGTGGGGCGGCAGATGCTGTACAGCCTCCCCAGGGAGGGCTTGGCCAGACTGTAGGAGTATATGAAATGGCTCTTGCCCAGGGCTATGGCGTCACGGTACATCCGGAACCAGAGGTGGAAGGAGGCGCGCTTCTGCTGGCACTCGGGCGCGAGCCAGAACGCGGTGATCTCGAACAGCGAAGCCATGGGGACGCGCTTGAGGTGGGGACTCGCGGCGAGGACCTCGTCCGGCAGGGAGGTGAGGACGCGAAAGGGCGGTTGCGAGATGAGGGCGTAGCCCCCGATCATCCGTCCCTCCTTGGAATAGAAGGCGGTGACCTGCCCGTTTCTCAGATAGTCCAGGGGGAAGCGGATGGAGAGGTAGTTCTCGGCCTGGGCGCGGAATACCTCCAGCTCCTGTTCATCCTGGACAATCCGGAACGTCATGACGCCTCCGGTGTCCGCCTGGGTTGCTTAGACATGAGAAAAGCATTACACGACTTCCGGGTCGCATGGCAAAGTCTTGCCGGCAAGGCAGCAGACAGCCCTCAGGCGTAGGCCAGCCGCCGCACTTCCAGGCGAGCAGCCTTCCATTCCGTCCAGGCGACACGGACCTCCCGGCGGTTCTGGGTCATGCCGGCCTTCCACTCGACCTTCCAGGCGGACCAGGCTTCGCGCTTGCTGGCCTTCCACTCCGCCTTGCGGGCGTCCCAGGCCTCCATCTGGTCCTGGACGCGGGCCAGGGCCTGGTCCAGGCGGGCCCGGGCGGCGACGAGGCGGGCCTCGCTGGCGGGATGGCGGGCGGCCTTGGCGAGGCGGGCGAGGAGGGTCTTCTCCTCCATGGCCAGGCGTGCCCGGCGGATGGCGGCGTCGGGCACGCGGCGCAGGGCCGTGGCCAGGCCCAGGCAGTGCAGGGCGAAGATCAGCCACTTGGTGGGGTCGAACTGGTACCACTTCACGCCGTTGCGGTAGTCCCACTGCCACATGTGGTGGTAGTTGTGGTAGCCCTCGCCGTAGGTGAAGGGGGCCAGGAAGGCGTTGTCCCGGGCGGTGTTGGCGTCGGTGTAGGGGCGGGTGCCGAAGAAGTGCGCGGCGCTGTTGATGAAGAAGGTGGTGTGGTGGGTGACCACGATCCGGAGCAGGACGGCGATGATCAGGTAGCCGGCGACATTGTGCCGGTAGAGGCCCACCAGGAGGGGCGGCAGGAGGGTGACCAGGCCGCCGATGAGGAAATGGTGGCGGTGCTGCCAGCGGATGAGGGGGTCCTTCTCCAGGTCGGCCACGCCATCGATGGGCGTGGTGGTGGCTTCCATGACCCACAGCCAGTGGGCGTACCAGAAGCCCTTGGTGCTGTTGTAGGGGTCCAGGTCCTGGTCCACGTGGCGGTGGTGCACCCGGTGGCTGCTGCACCACTGGAGGGCGGAGTTCTCGAAGCTGGCGGCCGACAGGCAGAGCAGCACCAGCCGCACGGGCCACACGGTCTGGTAGGCCCGGTGGCTGAAGAGCCGGTGGTAGCCGGCGGTCACCCCGAGGCCGATGGCGAAGAACATGACCAGGAACATGACCCATTCGCCCCAGTGGCGAAGGGAGTGGGCGAACTCCAGGGGCACCAGCACAGCCGCCAGTCCGAGGGTCCCCAGCAGGAAGGACACGTTAAGGGGATCCCAACGTCGTTTATTTAGCACTTGAACTCCAGAGACCCGGACTACCGGGTGCTTAATGATCGTTCATGCGAGAGGGTCCCACAACGTGATCCTCGTTACGTTGTTGAAAAGTCAAACTGCCGGACAGAAGCTCGATCGCTCAATCCGAAAAACTTATCCGGTTTCTGCCATTGGCTTTACTGATATACAGGCCCTCGTCGGCCCGGGATATGAACCAGGAGGGGGTGGTTTCCGAGGTGACCATGGCCACGGAGAGGCCGATGCTGATCGTGACCACTTTGGTTCCGGCCTCGGAGTCCTCGTGGGGGATCGCCTGGGCCTCCATGGCCTTGCGGAACATCTCCGCGGAAAAGGCGGCCTGGTCGGCGTTGGAGTTGGGCAGGATCACCGCGAACTCCTCCCCGCCGTAGCGGGCCGGGAGGTCATCGGCGCGGCGGAAGACATCCTTCATGACCTTGGCCACCATCTGGAGGCAGGCGTCGCCGGCCACGTGGCCGTAGCGGTCATTGAACTTCTTGAAGCAATCCACGTCGCCCAGGAGGAGGGCCAGGGGACTGCCGGTGCGCCGGGCCCGCCGCACCTCGTTTTCCAGGGTGGTGTCGAAGTGACGGCGGTTGGCCAGGCCCGTGAGGCCGTCCTGCATGGCCATCTCCTTGAGCTTGGCGTTGGCCAGTTCGAGCTCGGCGGTGCGCTCCTCGACCCGGCGCTCCAGTTCGAAGTTCACCGTGCGCAGGGCATCGGCCTGGGCCACGTTCTCGGCGTAGAGCCGGGCGTTGGTGATGCTAAGGGCCGCGCGGTCCGCCAGGCTCTGCAGGGCGGCCTGGTCCTCCACCGAGTAGGCCCGGCTCGACCCGCCCTTGACCAGGGTGATGGTGCCGATGGTGCAGCCCTCGGTGCGCATGGGGACGATGAGGAGGCTGTGGCCGGTGAACTGCCTGAGGTAGCGCTGGAAGTCCGGGACCATGAGGCCCGCGATCTCCTCCCAGGAGCTCAGCTCCAGGCGCATGGCCTCGCCGGAGCCGGCCACCTGCCCCGCCCCCATGACCTTGCCCGGTCCCAGGGGGCCGGTGGGGGTGGGCGGCAGGTTGGAGAGCTCGGGCAGGTAGGGCTGCCCGCCGATGTAGTTCTGGCTCACCACCTCGGTGTGGAGCAGGCCGTCGTCCCCCACCAGGTCCAGGACGCAGAGGTCCCCCACGGTGGCGGCCATGTGGTGGGCGATGAGCTTGAGGGCGGCCCCGTAGTCCATGCCCACGCCCGCCAGGGCCAGGGAGACGGCGTTCTGGGCTTCGGCACGCTTCAGACGGGCGGTGGCTTCCATTTCGGTGCGCTTCCTCTGGGTGATGTTGCTGGCGGTGACCAGAAGCCGATCCACGCCCCCGATGGGGGTCCGGCGCATGTTCACGTCGAGCCAGATGAGCTGCCCGCTCCGGGTCGGGCAGAGCCACTCGAAGGTCTGGGGGGTGCCGCTGATCGCCTTCAGGGCCCATTCGATGGCCACCTCCCGGGTGTGGGGCCAGATGCCCAGGCCCAGGCTGCCCAGGTCCCGGACCAGCAGCTCCTGCTGGGTCATGCCCAGCCACTCGCACAGGCGCCGGTTCACGTCCAGGGTGGCGCCGCTCTCCATCTCCTGGATGAGGATCCCATCGTTAACCGAGTCGTAGATGGCCTGGAAGCGCTGCTCGCTCAAATAGAGCTCGCTGGGGCGCGTGGGCTCTCTGGGGGCTGCGGTCATCCCCGGCTCCGGTGGATGGCGTTCACCAGCAGGGGTTGTCGTTGCATTGGAGGGTCCCGGGAGGAGACCCCATGATGCCCACATCCAGGTGAGGTTTTCAACTTTCCAGAACGGGGGCGCCCTTGAGCCGGGACAGGAGACGGGCCTTGTTGCCGGCCCACCAGAGGCTGAAGCGGTCCATGTAGAGATAGATGACGGGGGTGGTGTAGAGGGTCAGGATCTGGCTGAACAGCAGCCCCCCCACGATGGCGATGCCCAGGGGGCGCCTCAGTTCGGCGCCGGCGCCCCGGCCCAGGGCCAGGGGCAGGCCCCCCAGGAGGGCGGCCATGGTGGTCATGGTGATGGGCCGGAACCTCAGGATGCAGGCCTTGAAGATGGCCTCCTCGGTGGTGATGCCCTCCCGGCGCTCGGCCTCGATGGCGAAGTCGATCATGAGGATGGCGTTCTTCTTGACGATGCCGATGAGCAGGATGATGCCGATGAAGGCGATGAAGCTCAGCTCCACCCCGCAGAAGAGCAGGGCCAGGAGGGCGCCGACCCCGGCCGAGGGCAGGCTGGCGATGATGGTGAAGGGGTGGATCAGGCTCTCGTACAGGATGCCCAGCACCAGATAGACCGCCACCAGGGCGGCCAGGACCAGGATCGGCTCGTTGGCCAGGGAGGCCTTGAAGGCCTGGGCCGTGCCCATGAAGCTGCCCCGGATGGTGGCCGGGAGCCGGATGTCCTCCTGGACCTTCTCGATGGCCTTCACCGCGTCGCCGATGGCCACGCCCGGGGCGAGGTTGAAGGTGAGGGTCACGGAGGGGAGCTGGCTCTGGTGGGCCACGGCCAGGAGGGTGTTCTCGTTCTTGAAACGCGCGAAGGCCGACAGGGGCACCAGCTTGCCGGTGGAGGCGTGGACGTAGATCTTGTCCAGGGAATCCGGGTTCTGCCAGTAGGAAGGCGCGACTTCCATGACCACGTGGTACTGCATGAGGTCGGTGTACATCACCGACGCGTACGACTGGCCGAAGGCGTCATACAGGGTGTTGTCGATCATCTGCGGGGTGATCCCCAGTCGGGCCGCGGTGATCCGGTCCACGGTCACGGTGGCCTGGAGGCCCTGGTTCTGCTGGTCGGTGCTCAGGTCCCGCAGCTGCTTCAGGGCCCGCATGCGGTCCAGCATCATGGGGGCCCAGCGGAACAGCTCCTTGGAATCGTCCCCCTGGAGCGTGTACTGGAACTGGGCGTTGCCGCCCCGGCCGCCGATACGGATATCTTGCACCGGCTGGAGGTAGAGGGTCGCCCCGGGCACGGTGGCCAGCTTGGCCCGGGTCCGGTCCACCACCTGGTCGGCCGTGACGGTGCGCTGACTGAACGGCTTCAGGGCGATGAAGACCCGCCCCGTGTTGGTCGTGCCCCCCCCGCCCACAGACCCGGTGATGGCGGCCACCGCGGGGTCGTCCTTGAGGATCTTGTCGAAGGCGCGCAGCCGGGTGCGCATGGCCTGGAAGGAGGTGGACTGGTCGGCCTGGATGGCGCCCATGATGCGGCCGGTGTCCTGCTGGGGGAAGAACCCCTTGGGGATCAGGATGTAGAGGACGATGGTGGCCACGGCGGTGACGAAGGCGGCCAGGACGGTGGCGAAGCGGTGCCTGAGCACGAAATGCAGGCTCCGTTCGTAGGCCTTCAGGACCACGTTGAACCAGCGCTCGGTGACCTGGAAGATCCGCCCGTGCCTGGCTTCCTCGATGGGCCTGAGGAACCGGGCGCACATCATGGGGGTCGTGGTGAGGGAGACCACCATGGACATGAGGATAGCCACGGAGAGCACCACCGCGAATTCCCGGAACAGCCGCCCGATGATGCCCCCCATGAGCAGGATTGGGATGAATACCGCGCAGAGGGAGATGCTGATGGAGAGCACCGTGAAGCCGATCTCGGCGGCCCCCTGCACCGCGGCCTCGTAGGGCTTCATCCCGGCCTCCAGGTGCCGGGTGATGTTCTCCACCACCACGATGGCGTCGTCCACCACGAAGCCCGTGGCGATGGTCAGGGCCATGAGGGAGAGGTTGTCAACGCTGTAGTGGCACAGGTACATGACGCCGAAGGTCCCCACCAGGGACACCGGGACGGCCACGCTGGGGATGAGGGTGGAGCGCCAGTCCCGCAGGAAGATGAAGACCACGCCGATGACCAGGAGGATGGAGATCACCAGGGTCCGCTCCACGTCCTTCACGGAGGCCCGGATGGTCTGGGTGGCGTCGATCACTTCCTCGAGGTTCACGGTGGGCGGCAGGGAGGCCTTGAGCTGGGGCTCCAGGGCCCGGACCCGGTCCACCGTGTCAAGGATGTTGGCGCCCGGCTGGCGGAAGATGACCACCGCCACGGAAGGCTTGCCGTTGGTGATGCCGTCGTTGCGCATATCCTCAACGGAATCGGACAGGGCAGCCACGTCCCGCAGCTTGAGGGCCGCGCCGTTCTTGTAGGCGAGCACGAGGTCCCCGTAGTCCCGGGCCTTGAGGATCTGGTCCGAGGTGTTCAGGATCCGGGTGGTGTCGCCCTCCACCAGCGCGCCCTTGGGGTTGTTGACGTTGGCGCTGGTGATGGTGGCCCGCACGTCCTCCAGGCTCAGCCCGCGGGACTGAAGGGCGCCGGGATCCGTCTCCACCCGCACCGCGGGCAGGGCGCCGCCCCACACGAACACCTGGCCGACGCCGGGGACCTGGGACAGTTTCTGCTGGAGGATCTTGGAGCCCAGGTCGTACATCCCCTCCCGGGGCACGCTGTCGGAGGTGAGGGCGAAGATGAGCACCGGGGCGTCGGCGGGGTTGATCTTGCGCCAGGTGGGGTGGCTGGGCAGATTGGTGGGGAGGTTGCCCTGGGCGGCGTTGATGGCGGCCTGGACGTCCCGGGCGGCGGCGTCGATGTTGCGGTCCAGGTCGAACTGGAGGACGACGTTGGTGGAGCCCAGGGAGCTGGAGGAGGTCATCTCCGTCACCCCGGCGATGCGTCCGAACTGCCGCTCGAGAGGGGTGGCCACGGAGGAGGCCATGGTCTCGGGACTGGCTCCGGGCAGGGAGGCCCCCACCTGGATGGTGGGGAATTCCACCTGGGGCAGCGGGGACACCGGCAGGAACTTGAAGGCCAGGCTGCCTGCGAGCGCGATCGCGATGGTCAGCAGGGAGGTGGCGATGGGCCGGTTGATGAAGGGGGTGGAGATGCTCATGGGGTTTCTTCGGCGACCACCGGCGCCCGGCCGGGGAAGAAGCGCCTGGAGAGGCGGTCGAAGGCCAGGTAGATGACGGGGGTGGTATAGAGGGTCAGCACCTGGCTGAAGATCAGGCCGCCGATGATGGAGATGCCCAGGGGTTGGCGCAGCTCGGCGCCCACGCCGTTGCCCACGGCCAGGGGGACCGCGCCCAGGAGGGCGGCCATGGTGGTCATCATGATGGGCCGGAAGCGCAGGAGACAGGCCTGGTAGATGGCCTCCACCGGGGGCAGGCCCTCCTTGCGCTCGGCCTCGATGGCGAAGTCGATCATGAGGATGGCGTTCTTCTTGACGATGCCGATGAGCAGGATGATGCCGATGAGGGCGATGACGCTGAACTCCACCCGGAAGATCATCAGCGACAGGAGCGCCCCCACCCCGGCCGAGGGCAGGGTCGACAGGATGGTGATGGGGTGGATGTAGCTCTCGTACAGCACGCCCAGGAGCAGGTACATGGTCACCAGGGCGGCCAGGATCAGGAAGGGCGTGTTCACGAGCGAGGCCCGGAACGCCTGCGCGGTGCCCTGGAACTCGGTCTGGATGCTGGGGGGCATGTTCATCCCCTCCTTGACCCGCTCGAAGGCCGTGACGGCGTCGCCGATGGAGACGCCCCGGGGCAGGTTGAAGGAGATGGTGGCCGCGGGGAACTGGCCCTGGTGGTTGATGGCCAGGGGGGCATAGGTGTTTTCGATGCGGGTGATGGCGCTCAGGGGCACCGACCCGCCCGAGGCCGAGCGCAGGTAGATGTTGTTGAGGGCTCCCGGGCCCTCCCGGAAGCCGTCCTTGGTCTCCATCACCACCCGGGTCTGGTTCAACTCGGTGAAGATGATCGAGATCTGGCGCTGGCCGAAGGCGTCGTACAGGGCGTCGTCCAGCATCTGCGGAGTGATGCCCAGGCGGGCCGCGGACGTGCGGTCGATGACCAGCTTGGTCTGGAGGCCGTTGTCCTGCACGTCGCTGGCCACGTCCCGCAGGATCGGCACCTTCTCGAGTTCCGCCACGAACCTGGGCACCCATTCCTTCAGTTCCTGGGAATCGGAGTCCTCCATGGAGTACTGGTACTGGGTGCGGCTGACCCGGTCCTCCACGGTGAGGTCCTGAACGGGCTGCATGTAGAGCTTGATGCCCGACACCGCGTCCAGCTCGGGCCGGAGCCTCCGGATGACGTCGCTGGCGCTGAGCCTGCGATCCCTGAGGGGCTTGAGGTTGATCTGGATGCGGCCCGAGTTGAGGGTGGCGTTGGTGCCGTCGGCCCCGATGAAGGAGGTGAGGCTCTCCACGGCCGGGTCACGGAGGATCACCTCGGCCAGGGACTGCTGGCGCCGGCTCATGGCCTGGAAGGACACGGACTCGGGAGCCTGGGAGATGCCCAGGATCACCCCGGTGTCCTGCACCGGGAAGAAGCCCTTGGGGATCCAGACGTACAGGAGCACCGTGAAGACCAGGGTGCCCCCGGCCACCCACAGGGTGAGGGTCTGGTGCTTGAGGATGACGGTGAGGGTCTTGCCGTACCAGGCGATGACATCGTTGAAGACCTTCTCCGAGGCCCGGTAGAAGCGCCCCTGGTCCTCGGGCCGCTGGTGGTGCAGCAGCTTGGCGCAGAGCATGGGGGTGAAGGTGAGCGATACAACGGCCGAGACGATGATCGTCACCGCCAGGGTCACGGCGAACTCCCGGAAGAGCCGGCCCACGATGTCGCCCATGAAGAGCAGCGGTATGAGCACCGCGATCAGGGACACCGTGAGGGAGACGATGGTGAACCCGATCTGCTCGGAACCCTTCAAGGCGGCGGCAAGCGGTTCCTCGCCGTCCTCGATGTAGCGCATGATGTTCTCGATCATGACGATGGCGTCGTCCACCACGAAGCCGGTGGAGATGGTCAGGGCCATGAGGGTCAGGTTGTTCAGGCTGTAGCCGAGGAGGTACATCACCGCGAAGGTGCCCACGATGGACAGCGGCACGGCGAAGCTGGGGATGATGGTGGCCGCGAAGGTCCGCAGGAACAGGAAGATCACCATGATCACCAGGGCGATGGTCAGCATGAGGGTGAATTCCACGTCCTCCACCGAGGCCCGGATGGTGGTGGTGCGGTCGGTGAGGATCCTGAGCTTCACGGCCGCGGGGATCGAGGCCTGGAGCTGGGGCAGGAGCACCTTGATGCGGTCCACCACGGCGATGATGTTGGCCCCGGGCTGGCGCTGGATATTCAGGAGCACGGCGGGGGTCTGGTTCACCCAGGCGGCGAGCTTGGTGTTCTCGACGCCGTCGATGACCGTGGCCACGTCCTGCAAGGTGACGGGATTGCCGTTCCTGTAGGCGATGACCATGGGGCGGTATTCGGGGGCGGTCATAAGCTGGTCGTTGGCGCCCACCGCATAGGCCTGGAGCTTGCCGTCGAAGTTGCCCTTGGCCTGGTTGACGTTGGCCGCCCCCACGACGCTGCGCACATCGTCCAGGGTCAGGCCGTACGAGGCCAGGGCCGTGGGGTTCACCTGCACCCGGACGGCCGGCTTCTGGCCGCCGCTGATGCTCACCAGGCCCACGCCGGGGAGCTGGGAGATCTTCTGGGCCAGACGGGTGTCGGCGAAGTCCTCGATCTTGGAGAGGGCCAGGGTGTCCGAGGTGAGGGCCAGCGTCAGGATGGGGGAGTCGGCGGGGTTGGTCTTGCTGTAGATGGGCGGGTTGGGCAGGTTCGCGGGCAGGTAGGTGCCCGCGGCGTTCACCGAGGCCTGCACCTGCTGCTCGGCCACGTCGATGTTCAGGTCCAGCACGAACTGGAGGGTGATGACCGAACAGCCGTCGGAACTGCTGGAAGTCATCTGGTTGAGGCCGGGGAGCTGGCCGAACTGCCGTTCCAGGGGCGCCGTGATGGCGGTGGCCACCACGTCGGGGCTGGCGCCGGGGTAGAAGGTCTGGACCTGGATGGTGGGGTAGTCCACCTGGGGCAGGGCCGACACCGGCAGCTGCTTGAACCCGAGGAGGCCGATGAGCATGATCCCCGCCATGAGCAGGGATGTGGCGATCGGCCGCAGAATGAACGGCCTGGAGGGGTTCATTTCGCGACCACCTGCGAACCGGCCGGAGCGCTGTCCATGACCTTGCTGCCGGGGCGCAGCTTGTCGACGCCGTTGATGACGACCTTCTCGCCGTTGGCCACGCCGCCCTTGAGGGCGGAGATGTCCCCGTCGGTGAGCAGGACCTCGACGCCCCGGAGGTCAACCGTGCTGTCGGCCTTTACCACGTAGACGTAGCTGCCCTTGGGGCTCTTCTGCACCGCGGCGGAGGGCACCATCAGGGCGTCGTGCAGGGTGTTGACCAGGAGCCGGGCATTGACGAACTGGTTCGGAAAGAGGTTGCCGTCGGTGTTGGTGAAGCGGGCCTTGAGGCGCACGGTCCCGGTGGTGGTGTCCACCTGGTTGTCCACGGCCAGGAGGGTGCCCATGGCCAGCTGGTGGGCCAGGTCCCGGTCGAAGACGGCCACGGGTGGGGCCAGGAGCTTGCTGCTGCCCATCACGGCCTGGATGCTGTCGGCCGGCACCGTGAAAACCACGTCGATGGGGGAGACGGGAGTGAGGACCACAAGGCCCGCGGTGTCCGAGGCGTGGACGACGTTGCCGGGATCCACGAGGCGCAGGCCCACCTTGCCGGCCACCGGGGCGGTGATGCGGCTGTAGGTGAGGTTGAGCTTGGCGGCCTCCACGGCGCCCTGGTCCACCTTCACGGCGGCGGCGGCCTGGTCCACCAGGGCCCCCTGGGTGTCCAGCTGCTGGGCAGGAATGATCTTCTGGTCGAAGAGGGACTTGTAGCGCGCCAGATCCATCCGGGCGTTCTTCAGGGCCGCCTCGTCCTTCGCCATCTGCCCTTCGGCCTGGAGGAGCTGCACCTGGTAGGGCCGGGGATCGATCTGGATGAGGAGCTCGCCCTCCCGCACCAGCTGGCCTTCCCGGAAAAAGACCTTGTCGATCTGGCCGTCCACCCGGGTATGCACCGTCACCGCGTCGGTGGGCACCACGGTGCCCAGGCCGGTGAGGTTCACGGGCATGTCACCCACCCGGGCGGCCGCGGTGTTCACCGGGACAGCCCGCACGGGCGGGGCCGCCTTGGTGCCACCCGCGGCCCAGCGGACGAAGAAGACCACGACGACCAGGCCGAAGACCGCCGAAAGCCATAGCTTCCAGCGCGTGGGCCCCGCCTGTTCAGCGGGGGGTTGCAGGATGGATTCGGTTGCGACCATGGGGTGCCAGGACCTGTAGGAAAGGCCGGGGAGTCGAAAACCCGCCGGACGGGGAAACCGCATAACGCATCGTGTTCATAGGTATTCTAACAAAGGTTCAAGGGTGATGAGGGTCAATCCCAAGGTTTGACACACAGACTCCTACGTCCTTGGACCTGGGGAGCGGGCTTTTGTTTACGGGAGGCGTCCCCGGGGCCGGACCTGCCGCACCGGGTCTTTCATGGCCGTCCGCGCCCCTCAAGGTGTCCCGCCATACCGCTTGACGATGCGCTTGCGCTCTCCCTCGAGCTTGTCCAGTGCTTCCTGGAAGCGCCTGACCAGCTTGGGGGGCGTCTCTTTGCTGAAGGCATAGTACAGGGCCGAACGGTGCACCACCATGACCGTGGCGAACCGCTTCCGGTCGCCCTTCTGCTGGACCAGGAACGAATTCATGGAATCGGCGGGCAGGCAGATGAGGTCGACATGGCCGGCGTCCAGCATCTGGATGAGCTGGAGGACGTGGGCCACCTTTTCCATGCGGGCCTCGGCCACGCCACCTTCGATGAGAAATTTGTAACCGGCATCCTCGCGCAGCACACCCACCCGGTGGGCGTCCGCGTCCTTCACCGAGGCGAGGCGAAGCTTCCGGCTGGCGAGCCCGTACAGGCAGTACAGGCCGTGGTTGATGGGTCCGACCCACTGGAACAGATGCTCCCGCTCGGCATTGCGGGTCATGGCGAAGAGCACGGTATTGGGCGCCGCCAGGGCCCGCTGGTAGCCCCGCGCCCAGTTGATGACCTCGATGGGCTGTTCCGCCACGCCCATCTGCTTCCACAGGGCCTTCATCAGGTCCACGGCAACGCCCTTGAGCTGGCCGTTCTCCAGGTAGTTGGAGGGGGGGTAGTCCTCGGTGAGGTAGGAGATCTGCTCCGCCCCGGCCGGCGGCAGCCTGGATTCAAAGGCGCCTGCCGGCCGTACGGAGCCCGCGAGGACGAGGGCCACGGCGACCGTGAACCGAGACAGCCACGGTTGCAACTGCCTGGACCAGCCTGCCAACAGCATCGCGGATACCCTTCCTGGGCACCCCTGCCGGGACAGGTAGGCCACGGAGGCAGAGGGTTCCATGAGCCATTTTACACGGCTTCGCCCGCAGCTTCAGGGAGAACCCAGGGCTATCACATCACCCTTGACTGAGGTCCCCCCATTTCCCCCCGGTACCTCCGCCGGCGCGGCCGGCGGTGGATAAAGATGGGCCCAGGGGAGACGAGGGGGCCCTGTTGGCACGCCTTGGCTCCGATCCTTGGCGTGGAGCATGGAAGGGTTGGCCCCCCAGCAGGGATGGGCCCTCCATGCTTCTCCCCCTACCTCGGAGCCAAGGTGTGCGAACGTGGCCCCATCGTCCCCACCCCGGCCATCTTTAACCGACGCCGGCTGCGCCGGCGGAGGAAACGGGGGGCAAGTCT
>Ga0316217_10000441_pt1 | contig 59390 bp, 45 predicted proteins | sample 1anoAmetaG_FD_203633 | JGI IMG/M metagenome (GOLD analysis project Ga0316217, IMG submission 203633) | Freshwater microbial communities from Trout Bog Lake, Wisconsin, USA - 1anoA | ecosystem: Environmental > Aquatic > Freshwater > Lake > Hypolimnion/Profundal zone | place: USA: Wisconsin... | reverse complement strand
AGGCCGGGCACATCAAGAGCGGGGTTTTCCCGGCCAAACTCCTGGAGAACCTGGCCGGCCATGTCGCAGCGAAGCACCCGGAGCCGGCCGGAATCGGCGGCATACACGTTGCCGTTGCCGATGGCCAGGCCGCTGATGTAGGCGGTGGCCGCCCAGGGCTGCCAGGAGGCCAGAAGTTGGCCTTCAGGCGAAAGAATATCAACGTGATCCCGCATGCCGACATACAGTTTGCCGTCGGCGGCGGTGGCCAGACAGGTGGCCTGGTTGGCCAGATTAATGTCGGCGCCAGTGCGCGAGCCGTCGGGATTGAAGCGGCGGATCACTGCTCCCGCGGCGATCAGGAGTTTCCCCTGGCGATCGAGGGCCATCGCCCGCGGCGACTGGAGCATGGTGTCGATCTTTCCGGCCTGGCGGTAAGTCACCAATTTGGGGTCGATCTGCTGCAGCCCGGTGACATCGTAGCTGAATCCTTTTTCGCGAGCGCGGTCATTGCGGTCGGAGGCGTCGCGGATCTTGAGATAAACCACCGCCGCGCCCAGTATCCCGCCGACGATGCCCAGCGGAACGGCGGCGATGGCCGCGCCCAGAATGACCCTCTGTTTAACGCTCATACGGCGTGGCGAACGGGTTCCGTTCACGTTAGATGGATCAACTGGTGGTGTCATGGCGCTACCTTTCGCATATCCAGGCATACCATACGGGTCATGTCGCGGGTGATCAGTCTCCCGCCGGCCAGGGCCGGAGGCGCCCACGATTCGTCGCCGTCCTCGAACAACTGGGCCTGGGCCAGGAGGTGGAAGCCCTGGTCGGTGGCTTCCACGGCCGACAGCCTCCCGGTGTCGTTGGTCAAGAGTATCATACCATCGGCGATCATGAATCCACCAAGCCCGAAGCGGGCCTTGGCGCCGCTGGCCCAGATTTGCTTGCCGTCGAGGCCGAGACAGACAAGCTGGCCGCCGGGGATCACGCCGTAGATGTGGTCGTGATACAGGATAGGCGTGTGTTGCTCGGCGCCGAACACGGTTGGCTTGAGGGTATACAACTGTTTGGCGGCGAAGCGCGATCCATTGGAGCTGATCTGGAGCATCATGCTGCCGGAGCCATAACCGCCGCAGAGGAAAATACGGCGTTCGTCAATCTGGAGCGGGCTGGGAACGGTGGCCTGGGGAACGCGCCAGCCGAGGTATTCCCAGAGGATCGTGCCATCATCGGCGGATACGCCGGCCACGCCGGCGCTGGCCACGTAGACGTACATACGGCGGCCGAGGATGGTCATGGGCATGACCGAAGTATGGGTCATGGCCCAGTTATGGGGATTGGGCGTTTTCCAAAGGACCTTGCCGCTGGAACATTCGACGGCCATGAGGAGGCAGTCGCCAGCGGTGCCGAGGATGGCCCGGTCGGTGTCGCCGGTGGAGTCGATGAGGGGACATTGGCCGGCGTACCAGGCAGGAATGGTCACGTGGTAATCGCGTACCAAATCGATGCCCCAAAGGTAGTTGCCGCTGATGGCGTCAACGCACACGACGTGGCACTTGGGCCCCAGGGTCAACAAATAATGATCGGTGACCGCCGGGACGGTTCGACTCATGCCGTGGTTGCGGACTACATCAACCGCATAAGCCCGCTTCCAGATATCTTTGCCATCAACCAGGGCGAGGCAGCGGATGACGTCAGCGCGGTTGATGGCATCGTAATCGAGGAAATAGACGCGGCCGTTCTTGACGACGACTCCAGCATAGCCTTCGCCGGCGGGTATGGACCAGAGTTTTGGCGGCCCGCTTTCAGGGAAGCTGTGGATAAGAGGGACGGTTTCGGCACTGATGTCGTCAAAACGCCGGCCACGGAAGCGTGGCCAGTCTCCGGGCAGGTCGACCGGCTTGCCGTCCCCGGTGGTGAAAATGCCTTGGAGGTCGGTGGGGGGGGCAGTCGGATTGACGCTGGAGCCAATGGTGGGGATTAGGGCGCTCTGGTTGGTGGTGTTGGTTGTCTGAGGCGTGGCCCCATCCGTGTGTGTTGGTTCCGGCAGACGCAGACCGACGCCAGGGTTGCCCGGCGGTAGAATAAGCCAAGTCCCCAGGAGTAGGATGCCCAGGGCAAGAATGCCCAAGGGCAGAATCTGAATAAATCTATCTAACTTCATGAACTGCATGGGTCTGCATGTCAAGGACTGCCGGGCCGTCTACTCTATCTACTATGTATCGTACCGGGATGGGGGAGGTTTGTTCAATGAAATCAGGAAGAACGGGTCGCCCTTTGGGCGTTCGTGGGACACCATAAGTAGGGTTACGGAGGCGCAATATCTAATTCTTGACGTGGCGCGTTGTTTGTGGCAAGGGACGTCGGTCTGCTGGTCTGGGCTGCGGCGTCCCGCGGCAATGGGTTGGCAATCTCCGAGGCATGATCGGGTGCGATTACGAGTTGCCCATGTTTGTCGGTCTATACCAATAATATTCAGGTCTCACCCGTCCGCTTTATAGCCGTGACTCACAACGGCTATGAGTTTTCTGTTGGCTATTCTATCTGACCTCTGGCATTGGCGCGTGGCAGGTCCGCGTTGTTGCGATGTCAGATTGACGGATGCACGCCCCGACTTGCGCTGGCGCTCGCGAGCTTCGGCAAAAAGCCGATTGAGGTCGTGGCTGTACGAGGCGGATAGGGTGTCTTTGATTTGCCAGACTTCGCGGAGTACCTCGTCGGCCACACCGGTCTGGAGATGCTGTGTGGTGATGGTTGCCTTCATTCCCTGTTCTCCATGAGTTCTTCCGGCGTACAGATTGCCGGCAAGTCGTATCCCGCAGCGAAGGCCAGACGCCGCAGACGCGACTGAATAGACACATTGACAAGATGTCGGAAATTCAACGAGAGCAGCGCATCAAGGCGGTGAACGGTGGCCGTGGCGATGTGAGCTGCGTCGCGGTCGGCATCGGGAGGGAGAATGCCGCCGTCGAGGACGATTTGCGAGGTGAAAAGCTCGTGGTCTCCCCGGCAACATTCCCACCACTCCCGGGTGATCTGCTGTCGCGCCATCTGCACGACATCGCGTGCCGGTCGGGCCACCAAGTAGCTGGGGATGGTTGTTTCCACAAAGATTCGCACACGCTCAGTATCGCAAAGGCCGAGATGGCCGTAAACGGCGAATCAAAATAGCGAATCAAAATGGTCGTGGTTTGCCCGGCGGGACAGCGATTGATTCGCCGCAAGGCGATTGGATACAGCGGATAAGATTTCTGAAATTCCGGCGAATTTGGCACACTTGGCTTGACATTTGCCAGAGTGGGGGGGTGGTGGGGTGGCGGGGTGGGGTAAAACTTTTCAGTCTTTTGTTGGCTTTGACTTGATATCTGGCCGCAGGCGGTACGCGTGTTACTGCCTTACGCCTATCCTTGTAGATTTTTTGTCACCGCCGCGCATGACGAGTGGAAGGAGTAGTCTGTATTGAAGCGTAACTATTCGAGTCGGCTGGTTGTTTTAGCGGTGGCCTTGTGGGTGCTGGTATTGGCGGCGGGCGCTGTCTGGGCCGGGCCAGTCACCATCCAGACGGTGCCGGTGGGCAACGTGGGCAATGCGGCAGACACTACGGTTCTCGGGTCGGTGAGCAACGCCTATAGCGGAGCAGATGTCAATGCCAAGTACGGGCGGGACGGCGACACGCCATTGCCTGTTGCGGCTAGAAATAACCATAAGGACATAGCTAAGCTACTGCTGGACAAAGGCGCGGATGTCAATGCCACAGACCTGAACCGCATGAACATGCCTTTGCATATTGCGGCTGGTTGCGATATCACTAAGCTACTGCTGGACAGAGGCGCGAATGTCAATGCCAAGGACTGGAACGGTCAGACGCTGTTGGGTAAGACGCGACTGGATGTGTGGGAACTGCATCAACTGCTGATACAGAACGGCGGACGGTAATAACTAGACCGACATTCGTTTGGCGACCAGAGATATTCTAATTGCAATGGATATGAAAGAACCGGGCCAAGAAATCAGGTCTAAGTATCTCCCCCAGGAGTAGCTCCAATGCGAATCACCGCTTGTTTTCTGGTTGTCGTAATGGCGGCGGGGACCGCGGCAGCGGACCAGGCGGCCGCGACGGCGCTACGCGGGCCAACCAGCCAACCAGCCAGCATAGCCCAGTTGCCCGCCAACACCTGGGTGAAGGCGGCGATTGATTTCAAGGCCGCCCTGCCGGCGGAACTCAAGGATGCCACCTACGAGACATCCGACGGCTACTCCGACAACCTGTGGCGAGCCAAAACCGGCACCTTGATCATCCGCAGTGGCATCGCTTCGGCCAGCGCGGGGTATTCGCCGGGTTTCTATTCCAACACCAGCATCCAATGGGATCCGGCCACCAACAAGGCGCAGGTGGTGGAGATCGCCAATTGGGGCGGAGGCTCCTACGGCGGCGGCAAACTCCTGGACGCCTACAAGGACCGTCCCACTCCCACGCCCCGTCACACCTACGACTGCATGGCCTACGTCCCCCAGGAAGACGCCATGTACCTCATGCTCGGAGCCAACTGGCGTCTGGGCACCAACGCCACCACCCAGGCCGCCGCCGAGCTCAAGGCCGATGGCCAGCGCACATGGCGCTACTCGTTTGCCAACGGGGCCTGGACGAGCATCGAAGACAACGTCTGGAAGCATTTCAGTTGTTCGCCATACGAAGCGCACATGCGTTATTGGCCCGATGGCGGCAAGCTGATCTTCCTCAACGACGATGCCTCAAAGTACGCCGAGTTTGACCTCAAGGAACGCCAATGGGCCACGGCGGACCTGAAAAACAAGTGCCCCATGGGAACCCTCTACACGGCCCGGTCAACCTGGGACTCAAAGCGCGCTTTGTGGGTATTCCGCCTGGGCCCCAAAGTCTGCACCTTCGACCCGGCCAGGCGCGAATTCGCCCCCCTGCCGCCATGCTGGGAAATCGCGCCGCCGGACAAAGATGTGAAGAACGCCGTCCCTGACTTGCGCTTGGGCTGCAAAGGCATCTGTTACATCTCCAGACACGATGCGTATCTGGTCACCGGCCCCACCGGAAACGACACCATGGTCTACCACGCCGCCGAAGGCAAATGGGAATCAGTCCAGGCAGGCGACATCAAGCTTGTCAACGGCTACTGCCAGTACAGCCCGGAACTGGACCTGGTGCTTATGAATTACCAGTTGGAGTGCTTCCAATGCCGCTACGCGCTGCCCGATACTGCAAGTGGGGCGAAAGTAGAGAACAGAAAATAGAGCCGCGTCTCCGCGTCTCCGTGTCTCCGTGTTCCAGCGTCTCTGCGTCCCCGCGTCACCAAATAACGCGGATAGCCCTCTGTCCTTTATCTCTTTTACCCTTGAACCGTGCGAGCACAGCCCGCACGGTTTTCTCTTGTTTTTCCTTTCCCCTTCGCCGCCGTAGGCGGCGTGCAATTTGTTTGCGACAAGCGGCGACGAGGGAGTAGGCCGACGATGCACCGCGCCAAACACCTGTTTGAGCTTACATAAAGTACCCAGGATCGATTCGGAAATGGTCCGCGAGAATGGTGATGGTCATTTTGCTCAGGGCTCTGTGCCCGTTCAGGATCATCGACACCATCGACTGGCTGGAGCCCATGATCGAGCGCAGTTGCGGGGGCGTGGTCCGCGAAGTCCGCATCAGGGCCTTGAGTCGTTCCAGCGGCGTGCGGCCAACGGTCATCGCCGCGTTGTTAAAGCCGTGCGCCGGGTCGAGCGTCTTCAGGCGATTGTGCATGAGCACTTGTCGGACGTTGACATGGAAGCGGCGATGGTTCTGTCCCGGTCGTTATTGGGCCACTTGCAACTTGTGGTGGATTCCCCGGCGAATAGCGGGTTTGCCATTCACAGCGAGTCGGTGGAGTGCCTCATAGACATTCTGGACTGCTTTCGGTGCAGCTTGCTGCTGCGACGCACTGAAACTGAACTCATGGACTGCATCTTCGCATATTGCCATGCGGATGTTCCGTGCATAGGATTCTGCTAAGTCTCTTGTGGTGGCCATCGTTCCTCCCTCATTTCTTCACTTGGATTTGCTGGACCAGCTTGCTAATCTCGCTCACCATCTCCAGGTATGACGTATTGCTTAAGCAGGTTATGCTGGGTTCACGATAAGCTCGGACAACCAAGTCGGCGTCTGGAATTCCGAGTCTCTGGCCAGCGTCACGTAGGATGTTATCCTTTGCGAGTTCAGCAAGGGGTACGCCGGTTTCATCTATCTTCCATGTATCGAGATCGGCTCGGATTCTCTTAAATTCCGCATGGAGTGCGTCAGGGGCAGGCAGGATGCTGCGTGCGCCAACTGCTTTCGAGGACGTTGCGAAAACCGTGTGTACCACAAATTGCGGGTGGGAAAACACGAAACGAATGTGCGTGGACATGTGCGCCTTGGAGGGCGGCGCATTCCCATTGCCGGAAACAATTCTGCGCTATTCGGAACGGATGCTGGCAAGAAAGGTTCCTCTTGGATACCGGGCGAGGACCATCAGGACCATTGCCAAGCTCACCGCCGAAGACAAGTTGCCACTTGATGACTGGGCGGCGCAAGGCGACTTCACTTCGATTGAACAGACCGTGAAAGCTGTATGGGGGATTGGTCCTTATTCCCTTCGCCACATAATGGTACTCTTAGGCAAGTTTGATTACATTCCCGTTGACTCAGAAATACTTCGCTACTTGCGGAATACGCACTTCAAGGGACGTGAAGTATCTGAGAGCGAAGCCGTGCGTCCATACGACCGGTACGGCCACATGAAATACCTAGCATTTAAGTTCGGCCGGATGGCACGTCGCCAAAACTACATCAATTGAACATGCAGGGCATTCCTGTGCCGCGCCACTGCACAGAAACAGGCGACCCCCTGGCTTGTCGGTTGCCTTGTTGGATGGTAACCGCCTGAAGACTCGACTTGCCCGGTTCCTGGCCGAGGGCTAGTCCCGGCTCGTTGGATCAGCACCATGCAATGCCACGATGTCAGTCCTCACTGAAGAAGTCAGGATCGACCTTCTTGATCGCATACGTCCGGCTGGTCGTGACACCTATGTCGTGGTCGATCATCAACTCAGTCAGTTGCTCGCCGTCAATTAGGACGATCTTTCGTCCTGCGGTCTTCACGTACTCCTGTGCATCCTTGGAGAACGATGATGTGGTGATCATCACACCCTTCATGGCCCGAATGCCATCCATGCTGCCTGCAAACGCCTGAACCACCGGTCGGCCGACGACGTTTTCCCACCGCTTTGCCTGAATACACAATACTTCCAGTCCCAACTTATCTTTCTTAATAATGCCGTCGATGCCGCCATCTCCACTCTTACCAACAACCTGGCCTGCATCGGCCAACGATCCGCCATACCCCATCGCAACAAGAAGCTTGACCACTAGTTGCTCAAAAAACACTGGCGGGGCGGCTTTCACGCGATCAAGCAGATCGGCGGCTAGTTGTTCTCGAAGGGTCTGGTGTGATGCTTCAAGAAGTTCTTCGGGGGTCTCATCCTCGTCTACCTCTGGTTTCTTCTTGTTGAACCAGTCGAAGGACGAGAACTGCTTGAGAAATCGAGTGTCAATCTTGTCAGGCTTTGTCGCCAATACTTCCTGGCCCTGGCTTGTGATCCGCATACTTCCACGTTCTGGATGCTCCAGCAACCCCGCCCTCTTCAAATAAGCCTTGGCCCAGGCAACGCGATTGGTGAATATGGTCTGTTGGCCACTTGGAAGCATCTGCCGAAGTTCATCATCGGTGAGGCCGTACTTCTTGGTTAGGAGCTGGGTGATCTCAGCATTGTGGTGCTCTTTGCCGTCGCGAATTGCTTCGAGCATGGGCAGCATCAGGAATTGAAAATCGGGGATGAGGCACAGTGTCGCGTAGGGGCACCATTCGCAGGTCATGCGGCCCACGTTGCGATACCAACGCCCCACACGTTGGGAATCACGGATCGCCCCGGCTTGTTCCCAAAGCTCCTGGGCGAATTCGTCCAGGTCCTGCTGGAGCCGGGCGATTTCGCGCCGGGCATAGTAGTAGTCGGGGCGCTCCCCGATGTCTGCCAGGACGCGAGTGCCGAACTGCGCGGGCGTTTCCGTCGTGGTCTTGAGCGTCCAGCCCTCGGCGGCCGAGGCCGATTCACGGGGCTTGCCGTCCTTCTTGAAAATCCGCGTGCCGGTCGCATCCTCGACGATCTTCTTGCCGGCGGCATCCAGGGCGGGGATTTGCTTAGGCGCGATGGTCGGCTTGCGGGTCGCGTCGTACAGGACTGTCTCCACGTCGAAGCCGAGATGGCGGGCGGCCAGGACGTAGGTGCTTATCTGCTGGTCGCATCGAAGGCGCAGCCAGTAATTGGCGGCACTCCCGATATCTTCCCCGGCGGTCTTGTACTCCAGCACGGCCAGGCGGCCGTCGTGGAGCTTCACGATGGCGTCGATCTTGCCGCAGAGGTCGAACGTGCGGCTGCTGGATCGCGTTGCCGGATTGCGAATCGGCATGGAGAACTGCTGCTCGCCGGCGATGATCGTCAAGGGCGCGTCGGCGTAGCGCCAGAAGTGGCCGGCCAGGAGCGAGCGCAGCGTCTCCTGGGCGAGTTCGTCATCCCTGTCGCCAATGAAGAACTCCGGCAGGCGGCCATGGCCAACACCATTGACAACTTCAGCTACGTCTTCCGGCGGGCGCTGGAGGGCCTGTTTATCGACCGCATGGAACAGAATGAAGAAATATTTAACAAGTTCATGAGCGACGGGCAGTTCCAGCAAGTCGTCGAACAAACGCTACGTCGGCAGGTCTATGACCAGATACGCGAGCAGACAACCGCAGACAGCGCGGAAGTGCAGCAATGAGCGTAAAGAACGCAACTAACGCCCAGCGCACTCCCACTACAACCTTTCACTGAACTTCACGGGCGCGTCCCCCCCATTGGGGACACACAGCGCGCGTCCCCAATGGCCTCCACTGGTGTCACCACTGGTGTCACTTTTGCACTTGAAGGGTCTTGCCGCTGCTTGCCTCTGCTCGCCACGGCCCTAGTGGAACTGATCGTAACCCCTTATCCTGTTCTCGCTTATGCTCGTTTCTGCTTCCCCCTGCCCACCCCTGCAAAACTGCGCCATTTAGGACTTGAACCTAAAACCCGCTGATTAAGAGTCAGCTGCTCTGCCAATTGAGCTAATGGCGCGACGCGGTTACTTTATCGCAGTCGGGCCGGTTGTCAAGGAGTAAGAAAAGCGTGGTTGCGAGGTTCAGATCATGGAAATAGTCGTTCTTGATGGCGGCACACTGAATCCTGGAGATAACCCTTGGACGGATATCGCCGCCCTGGGCGAATTGACAGTCTACGAGCGTACGGAGGCCGATCAGGTTGTCGCCAGGGCGCAAGGCGCGGCGGTCGTGTTGACCAACAAAATCGCATTGAGCGCCGATATCCTTGCCGCCCTCAGCGGACTGCGGTGTATTTGCGTCACCGCCACCGGATACAACATTGTTGACGTGGCGGTGGCTCGCAAACTTGGCATTGCCGTCTGTAACGTGCCCGTCTACGGCACCGATTCCGTGGCCCAATTCGTCTTCGCGCTGCTTCTGGAGCTTTGCCATGGCGTCGGCGCCCATTGCGATCTGGTGCATGGCGGTGAATGGGCTCGGCGCGGCGAATTTTCCTTCTGGAACACTCCGCAGGTGGAGTTGGCTGGTAAAACTATGGGCCTGGTGGGTTTTGGCCGTATTGGCCGCCGGGTTGGCCAGCTTGCCAATGCATTTGGCATGCGCGTACTGGCCTACGACAGCTTCCAGGGCGATCCGCCAGCCTACAAGCCATTTGCCTTCACCTCGCTGAACGATCTCTTTGCCGTTGCGGATGTGGTATCGCTGCATTGTCCCCTGACGCCCCAGAACCGGGGGTTGGTTGATCGCCGACTGCTGAGCCTGATGAAGACTGACGCCTTTTTGATCAATACCGCGCGTGGTCCACTGGTCAACGAGGCCGATCTTGCCGAGGCCCTGCTTGGCGGACGCCCGGCCGGCGCTGCGCTGGACGTAGTTTCCGAGGAGCCGATCCAGGCGTCTAATCCGCTCCTGACGGCGCCGCGCTGTATCCTCACCCCGCACATCGCCTGGGCCACGCTTGCCGCCCGCAAGCGGCTTATGGCCACCACAGCTCAGAACATAGCCGCCTTCCTCGCCGGCCGAACGCAGAATGTAGTGAATTGACGTAACTGGGCTTGGGTCAGCAATCAAGCCGTTCCAGCGTGGAGAACGGCGGTGGCCAAAGGAGAGATTCGCTCAGAGGATCGTCGCGTTCCCGCGTTTCTGTGGCAGCGTGTTGCCTCGTCCTTATTTCACGCCTTTCCTCGCCATGATATACGCCGTGACCGCCGTGGCATCCTGGCCGTATATGGTCAGGCATTGGGCCGACAGCAGCAGATAGCCGTGGCCGGGGCTTTTGATCCAGCGCAGATCCCAGGTTGTCGGCAAGGCAGGCCAAGATGATTCGGGCTTGAAAGTGGCGGTCACGTCCAGTTCGACCCTGATGGTTCCGTCGGCCTCTTCCTGAATCCTCAGCGACCGGATGTGGGCGCTCGCGATCCCGGCGTCGGCGGCGCACTTGGCGGCATCGGCGGCAAACTCGTCGGCATCCATGTCGTAAGCCTGCAACTGGCTATCCAGCAGCTCGCGGACCTTCTTCTGGTCCTGGGCCACCACCGCATTTATCAGGTCGCCGGTGCGGTGCCGCACCTGCTTCTTTCCGGTCTCCACCAGCATACTCAACACCATCAAGATCATCCCCACAAGAATGACGCCGCCTCCGGCACGCATAAATTGTCGGTTCTGGCGGCTGTTGCCGGTCAATAGCAGGCCGAAGCCCGCCATGGCCAGGATGCACAGAAACCACCAGGGGACGTCAAACAATAAATCGCCGATGTTCATGGCATTGCTACTCGTTAATGGAGATGGCCGGGTCGTCTTTTATAGTGTGTTGCCGGCCGGTTTTTGGCGCAGATCCTGGGCCCGGGCCTGTATTTTGACGGGGATAATGATCCAGAAGGTGGCGCCCTGTCCGGCCTGGCTCTGCACGCCGATGGTTCCGCTGAGTAGACCGACCAGTTCCTTGGAGATGGCCAATCCCAGGCCCGTTCCGCTGTGCTGGCGCGTGACCGAGCCGTCAAGCTGGCGGAATTTTTCAAAAATTATCTGCTGTTTATCGGTTTCGATGCCCGGGCCCTGATCGGTGACGGAGATGCGTATCTGATTCTCATCGTGCCGCTCAGCGCGGAGTTCGATGATGCCTCCGGGCGGGGAGAACTTGATGGCGTTGGAGAGGAAGTTGTACAGCACCTGCTGGAGTTTAGCGGCGTCGGTCATGAGGATGGGAACGTCGGTTGCCACCTGCGTGCGGATTTGCAGATCCCCCTTGGCAGCCAGCGGTTTGATGATGCCGCTGAGCCCCTCGAACAAGTCCCCCAGCGATAGCGGCACCGAACGCACCTCCATCCGCCCGGCCTCGATCTTGGCCAGATCCAGCAGGTCGTTGATCAGGTCCAGAAGGCTCTTGCCGCTGGCCAGGATGTTCTGCACGTAACGCGCCGACTTAGGCTCGGCCTCGGCTGGCTCCCGCAGCAGTTCCGCGAACCCCAGAATCGAATTCAACGGTGTACGCAGCTCGTGGCTCACGTTGGCTAAAAATTCGCTTTTAAGCCGGTTGGACTCATACAACGCCACGTTGCTCTCGGCGAGCTGTCCAAGCTTCAGGTCAAGACCTTCGTTGATGGCCCGGAGCTGGTCCTGGCTGGCCTTCAGGTTAACCAGCATCACGTTGAAGGTTCTGGACAATTGTTCGAATTCGTCGCCGGTGTTGATGTGTGAGCGAATGTTAAGGTCGCCTTGGCTGACTTTTTCGGCGGTATCCTGGAGGACATGCATGGGCTGAAGTATCAGGTGGGTAGTGATGAGATAGAAGACCGCCGTTGCGACGACAGCGACCAGCACGCCGGCTATCAGAAGGAAGAGGCGGTTAAGCAGAAGCTGGTTGTTATCCAGTTGGGAGGGCATGTCCACCGTGACTACCCCGATTGCGGTTCCGGATGCCGGGAGCGTCGAAGGCTGGCGTCCAGTGCTGCTTCTGGTTGTGGATCCGGCGGGCAGTACCAGGGAATCAGGCAGTCCATCGGCAGAGCGAAAGCCCTGGGGATGTTCCAGGTTGTGACAGCGTGCGCAGCCGGCGTTAGTGTGGAGGACGTGGGCGTAACGATAATAAGGCGAAGAATCCTTGGCTTTGTAAGGGTGCGTGTAGGTTTCGGCGCCGGGATGATCTTTGAAATAAGTAATGACACGTTTTTCCGACCAAGTGAGTTTTTCCGGCTGTACAAGCGGCCAAAGCAAGATCAGGCGGGGCCGGCTGTAGGGATGTCCGCCGATGGTGTTGGGCGCCGTCGTGCCAGCGGCCGGCATTGTAGCAGGAATGGTCGTCGGCTTAATGGCCATGCCGATGGCACCGGTGCAGAGGTTGGCCGGGAGCCCGGCCAGATGATCGGCCAGACTGTCATCGCAGATGCTTCGAGCGGCCCGTTCATTGATCTGATCGGTCAATTGCTCCATTCGCTGCCACGGCATGAAGAGGGCGGCGACAATGATGAGCGCCACCGCGGCCCCAAATAGGAGTTGGCATTTGGCCGCCAGAGAGATGGGAAGCTGCCTCAACCGCTTAAACATTACGTATATTTTACTTACTGCGGCAGAATGTCCATTGTCGCGGCACAAATTGTTATGATATGACAAATAGGCCGAGTATGATTAAGGGTGTAATTCGGACCGGGAAACGAGAGAATTATGAGCAATCTTGGCCGTTTGTTAGTCGTGGAAGACCATGAAACTGAGCGTCGGACCCTAAGCCAGCTACTTAAGATGGAGGGCTATCAGGTCTTCGTGGCGGAGGATGCCGACAAGGCTATGGGCTACGTCGACGAGGATATCGATGTAGTGCTAAGCGATCTTAAGATGGGCGATGTCAGCGGAATGGATCTATTGGGACTATGGAAGCAGCGTAAGGCCGAAACGCAATTTATCCTCATCACCGGTAACTCTTCAGTGGAATCGGCGGTCGAAGCCATCAAGAAGGGCGCTTACGACTACGTCACCAAGCCCGTTAATCCAGATGAACTGCTATTGCTGGTCAAACGCGCGGTGGATTCATTGCGCAAGGACAAGGAACTGGATAACCTTCGCCATCGGCTCGATCAGAAATACGGATTGAGCCAGATTGTCGGTCAATCGGCGCAGATGAAGACGGTTTTCGCGAAGATTCAGCGTGCCGCCTCAGTTGACAGCACGGTTCTGGTGCTTGGCGAGAGCGGCACGGGCAAGGAATTGGTGGCCCAGGCTCTGCATCACAATAGCCCCCGCAAGAAGGGTCCGTTTGTTGCCGTCAACTGTTCGGCGGTCCCGCACAGTTTGGTGGAAAGCGAACTTTTCGGACACGTCCGCGGGGCGTTCACCGGGGCCACCGACCGTCGTATGGGCCGTTTTGAGCAGGCGGACGGGGGCACACTTTTTATTGATGAAATAGGCGATTTCGAGCTGGGCCTCCAGGCCAAACTGCTGCGCGTGCTGGAAACGCTCACTTTTACGCCGGTGGGTGGGAGCGAGGACCGCAAGGTGGACGTACGTGTGTTGGCTGCCACCAGTCGGGATATCACGCGCATGGTTGCCGATGGCACTTTCCGTCAGGACCTTTACTACCGCCTGAACGTGGTGACTATTACGCTGCCTCCGTTGCGCGAACGGCCGGACGACATCCCGCTGCTGGTGGAGCATTTCCTCAAAGAGATAGCCGAAAATAAACATGTTCCGGCCAGACGCATGACCCCCGGGGTGTTGCGCCGTCTGGAAACCTATCACTGGCCGGGAAATGTGCGGGAGTTGCGCAACATGCTGGAAAGCATGATGGTCCTTGCCGATGGCGATCTACTTACCGAGAACGATCTGCCCGAGGTGCTTGCCGCCGAAGCCAGAGATGCAACCAATCAAAGAGAACTCCCCACCGGCATGACCATGGACGAGCTTGAAAAACTAGCCATCGCCAAGGCTTTGAGCGAATGTGATGGCAATCGAACCCATGCCGCCAACCGGCTGCAGATTTCGGTCCGCACCTTGCAGCGTAAGCTGCGTCTCTACAACCTCAATCCACATAGCGTTGTGGCTCTGCAAGATTCTTCCAATCCTGGCCAGGATGTGTTTACGGGGGCGTAGTGGCTTGCGAAAAGTGTGTATTAGGCACTGGTTGTGGGTTGTAATATCTGCTGACCACTTGCATTACGTTCATCATTGAGTGTGTTTTCTTGCTTCCTACAGTCTACAGTCAAAACGTCGACAACCAGCTGACACTTTGCCGCGTACGCCGTCAATATGCCGCAGTTGCGGACGACTGCGTCATTATGTCAGCATGTATAACGGACAGAACTGGGCAATTATTATAGCTGAACGGCTGTGGCGCATGTTTTAAGAGGGTTTTTCAGATTCGACAATCTATTTGGCACCACCATTGCTTTGTTTTTACTTGACAGTGTCAAGTTACAAATTAACGAATGCAACGAGAAGGAGTGTTTCAACATGGCAATCGACCGGGAACGCTTTGAGTCAAATGGAAATTACGCTACCTATGACCCGTATCGCAATCAACCATTAGTGGATTTCAAGGTGCCAGTTTTTGTGCTTCAATGCCGTGCCTGCGGCTTTGAGCCGGAAGATATCATCACGCCGCCGTCCATTTGCCCCAAGTGCCATAGCAAGTCTTGGGAGCGATTCGCCAAGCCGGGAAGCATTCTGGAGAATGCCGATCGCTATGAGGTAAAGAAAAAGACATGGAACAAGGTCACACGAACCGCGAGTTAGGAATCCTGGGGCTGTAAATTTCAGCAGGCGATGGCGGCTTGCTTGCCAGGCGATGAACGGCCTATTAGTCTGTAGGAGCGACGATTTTTTGCGTCGCTCCTTTTTTTTGCGCAGAATGCGACATGCTATGCGTCTTGATGTTGTGCTGAAGCCGTCCGATCTTCGTCCCGAATATCTGCAAGGCCGTGCCGTGGTCGTTTTCGACGTTTTGAGGGCGACGACAACCATGACTGCGGCTTTGGCGGCGGGGGTGGGAGAAATCCGCATTTTCGATACCATCCAGGCCGCCCTGGCAGGTGCAGGTGATGTTGTAGGCGGGGTCGTTGATCGCCAAAGGCCTTTGCTGTGTGGCGAAGTGAACTGTTTACCACCTCCGGGGTTCGACCTTGGCAACAGTCCAGGGGTGTTTGATTATCAAAGCCATCGCGGTCGAACGCTGCTTATGGCTACCACCAACGGGACGCGAGCCATCGTGGCGGCACGCGGAGCGGAGATGCTTTTGGTTGGGGCATTGGTCAATGCCCAGACCGTGGCCCGAGTATTGGCCCGAAGCGCCAAGGACATTACTTTATTGTGTGCCGGGACCGCCGGGGCCATTGCTATAGAGGATATCCTGGGGGCCGGAGCGGTCATTGCTGCTTTGGCAGACTGCACTTCTGTGGAAGCGCTTTCCGATACGCCGGTGTTGGCCAGATATCTGTTCCAGGCCAAGGCGGGTGATCTGGCGGGGGCCCTTGCCCAGGGCAGGGGTGGAAAGAATGTCCTTGCCGCCGGCTTGCCAGAAGATATTGCCTATGCTGCGAGGTTGAATGTGATTGATGTCGTAGGTCGGGTCTATGAGGGACCGCTACGGGTAACAAGTATTTGAGCCGAACTGTCCGAGCGGGTATACAAGGGTTTGGAAATGCCCATGCGCCCCGTTTTAGCGGCCCTGTGGCCGCAGGAGTTCCCCAGTGACCCAGGCCCCGGTTCCCGCCCCTGTCCCCGCCTCGACTCCCACGACCACTGATCGCGAAGGGCAATTTATCGAGCGCTTCACGCAGGTAAAGACCCGTCTTCTGCAAGAAATTCACAAAGTAATTATCGGACAGGACGAGGTGCTGGGCTTGCTTCTGGCGGCGATGTTTGCCCGAGGTCACTGTCTGCTGGTGGGCGTGCCCGGGCTGGCCAAGACCCTGATGATTAGCTCATTGGCAAGGGTCCTCAAGCTCGATTTTAAGCGTATTCAGTTCACGCCGGATCTCATGCCGGCGGACATTACCGGTACGGACATTTTGGAAGAAGACCAGGCAACGGGCAAGCGGGCGTTTCGTTTTGTAAAAGGTCCGGTTTTCGCCAATATAGTTCTGGCAGACGAGATCAACCGCACGCCACCCAAGACGCAGGCGGCTCTGCTCCAGGCTATGCAGGAGTATCACGTGACCGCCGGGGGCCAGACCATGCCCCTGGAGCTACCGTTTTTCGTGTTGGCCACGCAAAACCCGGTGGAGCAGGAAGGGACGTACCCGCTGCCGGAGGCACAGCTTGACCGGTTCATGTTCATGGTCAACATCGGCTACCCCTCCAAGCGTGAGGAACGTCAGATCGTGCGTCGAACCACGATGGACATGGAGGGAGATCCCGAGCCGGTTCTGTCGGGCCTGGATATCCTCCACGTGCAAAAAGTGTTGCGCAAGCTGCCGGTGAGCGATCATGTCGTTGACTACTGTGTCAACCTGGTGCGTGCCACCCGCCCCAAGGAGCCTGGCACGCCGCAGTTCATCAACGATTGGTTGACTTGGGGCGCCGGGCCCAGGGCGGCGCAATATCTGGTGTTGGGGGCCAAGGCCAATGCGATTCTTAATGGCCGGTTGAACGTGAGTTGCGACGATGTGCGAGCCATCGCCAAGCCCGTATTGCGGCATCGTCTTTTCACCAACTTCAATGCCGATGCCGAAGGCATCGGTCCCGATCAGGTGGTAGAGAAGTTGGTTTCCGTAGTTCCGGAAAACCCCGCTTCCGAGCACCGGGAAGCATAACGGCGTGGGTCGCGCAAAGATTGAGTCAGAAGCGCGGAGACAACAGACTGGCGTGGTTCTTAACTCCTGCTCCCGCCCGCACAGTTTACCCATCTCAATCATGTTCCTATGATTTATCGAAGCGATTGCCAGGATGGCGTTTGCCAGAACCCATTACCGTGGCATAATCGTATGGGCGGCGAGGAGTTCGCCGTCCGTGGGTGTTTCTTTTGTGACGCCGTACTGGACGGCGCGACCGAGAAAGGCGGCAGTCTTATGGCTAGCCCGCAATTCCTTACTCCCAAGCCTGTAAAGGCATCCCGCAACGGGCGTAAATTCAGTCTTGCGCAGGCCAATCGAGCGTTGCCGCTGGTGCGGCGGATCGTGGCCGATATTATGCGCACGCACGAGGAAGTGGCACGCCAGCAGGTGGTGTTGGAAATGGCGACTAACCAGGATCGGCCGGCCATTCAGGCGGTGGTGCAATCGATGCTGGACCATTTTCAGGATTACCTGGACGAGCTGACGGACATCGGCTGCGAGCTGAAGGACTATCGCCGGGGGCTTGTGGACTTCATCGGTTCGCACAAGGGGCATGATGTGTGTCTGTGCTGGCAGTTTGGCGAGGAGCGGATCGGCTACTGGCATGAACTGGCAAGCGGTTTCGACGGCCGCCAGCCTATATCCCTGCTTGAAGAATGCACAGCGTGAAGCGATGTTCGTACCGTTTTGGCGGGCAAGCCGCCTGCGTGCGGGGCGAGGAAACTTGCTGGTGGAAGGGGAAAGCACTTTTTTTCGATCCGTCAGGCATGCCGCATCCCGCGGGAGTGCGCCTGGATAAGGCGAGATGAGCGGCTTGAATCACTTCTACCACCGGCCTATCGTCAATGGGTCAGGCGACTGACCTGGCGAGGAAGGTATCGCTCCTCCGGTAATCGTGATGCGCGCCGCATTTTGCAAATCACTCGAGCACAGACGTGGACACTGCCAAGGGGTGTTCGTGGAGGCGCTGGAGGAGCGGCGGATGTTGAGTTGGGGATCGATTCCGCAGTTGATCGGCCAGGATGTTGCCGTCGCTGATTATCCGGCGATCAACGGGGCGGGCGAGGTTATCGCCGTCATCGACTCGGGATGGGATTTCTCCAACGCCCAGCTTTCGGGGCATCTATGGACCAACCCGAATCCCAACGACATGGCCGGCTTTCCCAACGATGTGCATGGGTGGAACTTTTACGCGAACAACAACAATGTCGCCGATCTGGTGAGTCACGGTTCCCAGGTGAGTGCCATAATAAGCGGCAGCCAGTTCACGTACGGCGGCGCGCAGTACCAGGGGATAGCGCCGGGGGCGAAGATCCTGCCGCTGGAGGCCTGGGGCAGCGTCTCCGGGCAGCCTTCGGTGGCTTTCGACGAGAATGTGGGCAAGGCGTTGACCTACCTGGTGGACTTGATTGAGGCCCACCCCAGCTACAACATCGTGGCCTTGAACCTGTCGATACACGCTTACGACCAGGCCAGCTACATCGCCAACGAGCAGCCGCAGATACTGGAACTGGAGAAGTTGGGAGTTTACATCGCGGCGGCCAGCGGCAACGATGCTTCGACGACCTCGGTGTCATACCCCGCGGCCGAAGCGGGTGTGAACGCCATCGGCGGGGTATACGGCGATGGGGCCAGCGTAGACACCGTCACTCCCCAGACCAATCGTTCATCCAAGATAGCCCTGCTGGCCCCCAGCATAGACACCCCAATCATCGACTACGGAGCAGTGGGCATAACGACTATCGGCCCGGCGGGGGATGGGACCAGTTATTCCACGCCCTACGTGACGGGTGCGGCCGCCCTGATCAAAGAGATCAATCCCAACTTCATGCCGGCGCAGATCACGCAGATCCTCCAGCAGAGCGGGCAGGATGTGTACGATCCGGCCAGCGGGCTGACCTTCAAGCGGGTTAACCTGGGGGCCGCCTTGGCCATGGCTTACGCCACGACTCCGGCGGATGTTCCGTTTTTGGGGCCGGCCAGCAGCCTGCCGGGTGTTCTGCAAGCCGAGAATTTCGATAATGGCGGCCAGAGCATCGCGTACAACAACCCCAGCAGAGGCGACGCCACGGGGTTGTACCGGAACACCACCATGTCGATCCAGCGTTGCAACGATCGGCGGCGCGGATACGAGGTCGCCAATACCAAGGCCGGCGAATGGATGAATTACAGCGTGAATGTGGCCAGTGCCGGCAGTTACAGTCTTTCCGCCCGCATGGCCAATGCGGTGGCTGGAGCCAGGTTCCATATCGAGCTGGACGGTGTCAATGTGACGGGGGAGATGACGGTTCCCGACACCGGAAGCTACACGAGTTGGGCCACGGTAAGCAAGTCGGGGATAGTGCTGGCAGCGGGCAACCACACGCTGCGTTTTGTCTTCGACAGGAACGCCGGTCGCCGCGGTTATGGCGGCGATCTGAATTGGATCAGTGTGACGGCATCCTGAAGGATGCCCGGCCAGCGGTTACGGCCCGGCGGGCACGGTGGAGCGGATAAACTGCTGATAGAGGCGGCTGTAAGCGCCGCCGGTGGCCAGGAGGAGGTCGTGGGTGCCGCGTTCGATGATGCGGCCGTGGTCCAGAACCAATAGCAGATCGGCGTGGCGGATGGTGGAGAGGCGATGGGCGACGACGAAACTGGTGCGTCCGGTGAGCAGGACGGACAGGGCCTTCTGGAGACGAAGTTCGGTCAGGGTGTCAACAGAACTGGTGGCTTCATCGAGGATCATGATGCGCGGGTCGGCCAGCATGGCCCGGGCAAAACAGACCACCTGGCGCTCGCCAAGCGAGAGTCCCGATCCGCGTTCGCCGACGCGCGTCTGAAATCCGCGGGCCATGCCTTCAACAAGGTCCAGGCAGTCGATCCTGCGGACCGCTTCGATGACTTCCTGGTCGGTGGCGCCGGCGCGGCCCAGGCGGATGTTGTCGATGACGGTGCCGGTGAACAGAAAATTTTGCTGGAGGACCACCCCCATATGGCGATGCAGACACCGGCTGTCCAGGCGGACTATGTCCAGGCCATCGATGAGGACCTGGCCGCTGGTGGGAAGATAGAATTTGGCGATGAGGTTGACGATGGATGATTTGCCGGATCCAGTCTGGCCGACCAGGGCGACGGTTTGGCCGGGTTCGACCATGACATTGACATTGTGGAGGACCGGCTTGTCTGGCTCGTAGGCGAAACAGAGGTCGCGGAGTTCGACGCGGCCGGCGATGGACCGGGGGCACAGGGCATCGGGGGGATCGAGGAAATCGGGCTGGCGGTCGAGGAGGTGGAAGATGCGTTCGGCGCCGGACATGGAGGCGACGGCGGCGGCGTAGTTGCCGCTGAGGGCGGAGATGGGGATGAGGACGTCGCCGACCAGGAAATAGAAGACGACGATGCTCTCGACCCTGGCGTGGATGGAGGGGTTGAGAACGCGATAGCCGCCGATGACGATGATGATGGCGATGGTGATGGCGCTGAGGAATTCCAGGAGTGGTCCAAAGGTGCCGGCGGCCTTGACGGTGCGCATGTTGTAGCGGTAGTGGTCGACGACCAGGTCGCGCCAGAGGCGGGCGTTGTGGGGCTGGCGGGCGAACCCCTGGGTGATGCGGATGCCGTTGATGGATTCGGCAAGGGTGGCGGTGAGGCGCGAGAACGATTCCTGATTGGCGCGGTGGGCGCTGGTGAGGCGGGAGCGGAAGTAACGGTAGGTGACGTAGTAGAGGGGCGCGGTGGCCAGGACGACCAGGAACAGAGCCCGGTCGTAGAGGCTCATGACGGCCAGGGCGATGAGTCCCTGGCCGCAGCAGACCACGGAAACAAAGACGGCATCTTGAACGCCGGCGCGGATGACCTCCGAATCGGAGGTGACGCGGGAGATAATGCGTCCCAGGCGCGTCTTGTGGAAGAAGGACATGGTCAGCGACTGGAGTTTGACGAAGATATCGCGGCGCAGGTCGTGGACCACGCCTTCGCCCAGCAGTCCGGCGAAGTTGATGCGGTGCAGCAGCGTGTAATAGGTGAAAGCGGCCAGGGCCAGGTAGCCGGCGGCGGCCAGGACCAGGCCCATGGCGTTGCCGCGGGTGATCGGGCCGTTGACCACTTTGGAGTAGACGGTGTTGAGCATGGGAAGCTGGATGGCCCGCACGACCACCAGCACGATCAGCGGATAGAGAAACGGCTTGTAGGCCAGGGTGTAGGCGAACATCCGCCGGTACATCTTGAAGGACAGTGGGCGCACATCCGGGAAGATCTCCCGGTCCCGGCGGACGATGGTAATGGCCGCGGCGGGATGACGCCCGGGCTCGGGGGCAGCGGAAGGCTGGGGGGCGACCGGCGCGGTCACGACAATTCCTCCGTGGTGACGAAAGGCGTATCCACTTCGCCGGCCTCCCAGCGCAACGCCTGGATGATCCAGAGCGATTCCGGGTCGGCGGTTTGCATGCGGGCCACGTTGGCATAATGGCCATGCAATCCCATCAATTCTTCGTGGGATCCCGCCTGGGCGATGCGTCCCTTGTCGATGACGATGACCTTGTCGGCCCGCCGCAGCGCCGAGAGGCGATGGGCGACGATAAAGGTGGTGCGCCCGGCGCTGGCGGCTTCGATGGCGCTCATGATTTCGTGCTCGGTTTCGGGGTCGATGGCGGCGGTGGCATCGTCGAGGATGAGGATGGCCGGATCGGTGAGGATGGCCCGGGCCAGGGCCAGGCGCTGCCGCTGGCCGCCGGAAAGGTTTGATCCCTGCTCGCCGATGATGGTGTCGTATCCGAGCGGCAGTTCCATGATGAAATCGTGGGCGGCGGCGATGCGCGCCGCCTTCTCGATCTGGTCGCGGCCGGCCTGGGGGTTGCCGAAGGCGATGTTGGCCGCCACGGTGTTGGAAAAGAGAAAGGATTCCTGAAAGACGATGCCGATCCTGCGACGGAGTTCCTGGAGCTTGAGGTCGCGCAGGTCGTGCCCGTCCAGGAGAATGCGTCCGGCGGAAGGGTCGTAGAACCTGCCCAGCAGCGAGAGCAGAGTGGATTTGCCGGAGCCGGTGGCGCCGAGAATGGCGATGCACTGGCCGGCTTCGACAGTGAAATTCAGATCGTGCAGGACATCCTGATTGCCGGGGTAAGCGAAGCAGACGTCGTGGAATTCAATTCGCCCTTGCACGGCCTGTACGGACAGGGCGTGAGGGGCATCGCGGATATCAACGGGAGTTCGCAGGACTTCGTGGACGCGGCCGGCGGCGGTGAGGCTGACCTGGAGGGTATTGGCGAGATTGGCGACGTTGGCGATCTGGTTGGAGAACTCGCGGACCAGAGAGGCGAAAACCACCAGCCCGCCGACAGTGAACGGGGCGTTGGGATCGCCATGGTGGCGGACGACGATGAAGCCGCCGACGATAAGGACCATGAACATGTTGACCAGATTGAGAAAGTTGGCCAGGGCTCCGTAGGCGGCGGCGCGGCGGATGAGCCAGCGTTGCTGCAGGCGATAGTCGTCGTTGGCGGCGCGGAAGAGTTCGATTTGCTGATCTTCCAGGGCGAAGCCTTTGATCACCTGTTGTCCCTGGACGTTTTCGGTAAGGGATAAAATGAGTTTGTCGTAGAGGGTGCGGTTTTTCTCGTATCCCGGGCGGACGCGGCGGGAGTAGATAATAGAGGAGATGCAGACCAGGGGGGTGGTGGCGAGGCTCAGCAGGGCCAGAACCGCATGGAGGCGCACCATGTAAGTGAAGTAAACGACGAGGGTGATGGCCAGCACGGTGGTCTGGATCATGCCGGCTTCGGCGAAGCTGGCGACGCCCGAGGAATCGCCGGTGGCCCGGTTGATGAGGGAGCCGGTTTCCTGGCGGTCGAAGAAAGTGAAGGACATTTCCTGGAACTTATCATAGACGCGCCAGCGGAGGTCGGTGAGCACGGCATTAACGAGCGATCCCTGGGTCAGGGCGGCGGCGACGCGCAGGGCGCCGCGGACGATGGCGATGGCGATGATCAGGAGGCCGATGGCCACCAGGGTGCGGAGGGGGTTCCAGGAAGCGGGGGGAATAAGACCAAGAGGCCATTTGGGGATGGGGGCGTTAGGGCTGGCGGCGCGGCGCAGGACGTCGATGGAAAGGCCGGTGAAACTCAGGGCGCTGAGAGTAAGGACCAGGAGCAGCACGTTGAGCGTCAGGAGGGCCAGGCAACGTCCGGTGCGGGCCAGGGCCAGTCCGGCCATCCAACGGATGAGCTCCCAGTTGCCGGGCGGGCTGCCAGGAAATGTCTGGGGTTGGGTGTTCACTCTCGATGGCGCTGCTGGCACGCTGCTTGGGTCCTCAGAAAAGCCGGGGTAAGGCGCGGGCGGCGTGAAGGAGGTTCGGTTACTTGACCTTGGCGGCGGCATCGGCTTTGGCTTTGTCGATAGTCTTGGCGGCCTCTTCCTTATTTAGCCATTCGACGTGACCGTCGCCGTAGAGAAGGTTACAGCCATCGCCCTGCTCGAGGGCGGCGGCGTCGTAGACAACCACGGTGTCGGCGCCGACGGTAACATCCATGCCCTTGAAATAGAGGTAAACAAAGTCGGGACCCTGGGCGGCGTCGCCCAGGGGACTCTTGAGGGCGTCCTTGGGAAGAATCTGGGCCTTGACGAGGGTGTCGAGGTCGGGAGGCAACTTGTCCTGGTTGTCACCGGCGTAAACCGCCAGGGCCTGGCCGATCTGGCGCAGATTGGCAGCGCTCTTAACGCGGGTGGCGTTTTCCTGGGCGCCGACCAGGGAAGGGAGGCTGGCGGCGATCCAGAAGGGAAGGGCGTTGGCGCCAAGCGATAAGGGCGAGAGCAATGGATTGGCGACAGTCTGGGTGTAGAGAAGACCGTCGGGGGTGGTCTGAGCGGTCATGCCTTCGGCGCCGACATAGCGCAGCAACCGTTGCATGCTGGGCAGAAGGGTGATGTCGGGGGCGCCGTTGCCGTTGGGGTTCTCGGCGCCGAGAGGCTCGAGCAACTGTTCGCCGGCCATGTTGGCCACGACGAGCAGCAGGGGATAGGTTTCGTGGACGACCTGGCGCATGTTGAAGAAGAGGTTGGGGTTCTGATCGCCGAGGCGCTTACGCACGGCGGCGAACTCGGGGTTGTCTAGGAGCGAGAGCTCAGCCTTGAGTTGGGCGGCGGCATCCTCGACGGTCTGAGGGTAGAGGGCGAAGATGAGGCGGTCGCCGACGATGGCCCAGGCGGGGCTGACGGGGTTGAAGAAGCCGCCAGCCTGGTAGTAGTGGATTTTTACGGAGTCGGCTTCGTATTCGTGCATGCCGCCGTGCTCATCGCCGGCGCCGGTCAGCAGTTTGACCAGGGCTTGGTCGCAGTTGGCAAGTTTCTGAGGATCGCGCACCTGTCCGAGCAGCGTCCAGCCGGTGAGGAAAAAGGAACCGGTGGATTGGGCATTGTAAATGACCCACTGGTCGCCCAGGGCAGCCAGAAGCTGTTTAACGGGCATGCCGGCGGTTTCGCCGGCGCGTTCCAGGTCGTCGAAGCTGGTTTTGGCGTCGTTGCCGCCAATGGCCAGAGAGGTGTCTTTGATCTGCGTGTAGGTGGCGGCAAGATCAAGGCGCATGCCGGCGGCGAACATGGCGTCGGTGGGGACGCCTTTGAGCATGGCGTCGTCGACCGGTCCGGCGGCCAGGATGGGCAGAAGGCCATGGGGCGGAGAACTGGTGCGCAGGAGGGTGCGGGTGACAAACTGTTCGTTCTGAATGGCGGTCTTCTGGCCGATGGAGCGCAGGTTGTCCAGGCCGAACCGGGTAAGCATCTTATTCCAGTTGGCGACCAGAAAATCCACGTCCGAACCCTTGGCCTTATCGAGGACGGCATGAAAGAGGTCGAGGGTGGCGCCGGCATCGGCGTAGGTGGTGAAGACGGATGCGCCGGGCAGGTGGTCCATGCAATCGATGAAGGCGGGGGCTTTGACGAGGGGCGCATCAAGCTTGCCGGCATTCATGTTGGCGAGGAATTTCTCGCCGCCGTCGCCGAGATAGACGACGAAGGAGTCGCCCAGAAAACCCCAGGTGTAGCCGACTTTGTCATTTTCCGTGGCGCTCCAGAGCCATGACCCCTGCAGCTTGAGCATGTGCATATCATCGCCGAGCTGGCGTTGCAGGGTATCCTGAAGGGGTTTGAAATGATCCTCGAAGACTTTGTGTTTGGCGCCGAGGTTGATGATGAGTATGGCCTGTGGCTCAAACCCATGCTTGCCGGGCTTCATGTCCAGCAGGGCAAAACAGCCTTCGCACTGGGCGGCGTCGTCGAGGACGCTGGCGATGGCATCGGCATTGGCGCCGAGAGGCTGCTGAGGAAGGGAGGGCATAACATGATGGAGGAGGTTCTGCCAGGGGCGGGTAATGCGCTGGTCGGCGAGCATTCTGGCGAGCATGGTGGTCTGCATGGCGGCCCCGGGCGACCAGCCGGCATAGACCAGGGTGGTGGCCGGGAGCTTGTCGGTCATGGGTTGGGCAAGAGCAGGACTGCCGGCCAGGAGGAGAAGGAGGAGGGGTAAGAGAAGAGGGGCGAGGGACGAGGGGCGAGGGGCGAGGGACGAGGGGCGAGGGGCGAGGGGTGAAGAGAACGGTGAACGAAGGGATCGGAGCAAGAATGACAACATGATTAGAGTCCTCCATTCTTAGGGAAGCGGGGCGGGTGGGGGGTGAGAGGGGCGGGGGCGTTCTGGCCAAGGAGCCTCTGGAAATCGGCGAAGGAAGTCCAGGCGACGTGGCCGTCGCCAAAGAGGACGTTGCGAGCTTGGCCATCGGGAAGTTTTTCGTAGGCGAGGACATATTCGGAGCCGCCGGCGCTGTCGGGGTTGGGGGTTTTGCCGGCTCCGCGGTAGACGTAGTCACTGTTGGCGGCTACCCATGCGGCCTGGGCTTCTTTGGGGGCGTTGCCGATGGCCGGCGGGATACTGGCGCCGGAGGAGGGATTGACGAAGACAGCAAGGGTCAGGTCTTCCTTAAGGAGAAGGGCGCCAAGATCGGGAGGGTATTTCTGGTCGGGATCCTCATTGGAGTAGAGGAGGCAACCGATGCCAATCTGTTTGAGGTTGCTGGCGGATTTGGCGCGGGTTTCAGTATCGCGAGTTTTGTTCAAGGCGGGGAGGAGGATACTCATCAGGAGGGCGGGCTCGGCGACGCCGAAGCTGCTCATGGCATCGGTGGCCAGGAGTTCGCTGCCGGGGAAGGAAGAGATGGACTTGAGGTGCCAGCCGGTGGCGTCGGTCCAGGTGGCCGAGCCGGCGGGGCCGAGCTCGGCCAGGAGCTTGTTGAGAGGGGGGATCACCATAAGGGGCGAGCGCACGCCAAAGATGTCGGCGGCGCCGACAAGACGGGAGAGTAAGAGCCAACTGGCGTAGGCGTTGGGGGCGGTGCGGGGCAGGTCAACGAAGGAAATGCTGGAGACGTCGGCGATTTTGTCGATGCCCAGGCGTTTGCGGAGGGTCTGGAAGTCGGGGTTATCGAGGATGGAGGGGCCATTGGCGGCTGCCAGTTGAGCCGCGGAGAGAGTGACTTGGGGATAGAGGGACAACCAGAGGGTGCCATTGGCGATGGTCCAGGTGGGGGTGAGGGCCGGTGCGGCAAGGTAGTGCAGGGTCAGATCGCCAACCTGTTTTTGCTGGAAGGCAAGGGTGATCTTGGGGTCATGGATGGCGGCGGCGATGCCTGCGTTGAGGGCGATTTCGAGCTTGTCGAGGGTGGCCTGGGCCTTGGCGGGATCGGCCAGGCGATTGAAGGCGGCCATGCCGAGGAGGCCGGTGCCGCCGACGTTGGGATCGACGTAGAAAGCCCACTCGCTGCCCAGGGAGGCGAAGAGGTCTTTCTGGAGGTCGAAGCCGAGCATGGCGTTGATCTGCTGGAGCAGAGCATCGATCTGTGGGCCGGCATTGGGTTCGATCCCGACAATGGTCTGGCGGGCGATATCCATCAAGGCGGCAAGGTCGAGGTGGCTGACGCCCATCCAGGTGGCGGAGCGGGGGATGGACTTGAGGGTTTGGTTGTTGATGGCCTGAGGGTTCAGCAGGGCCAGAAGACCCTGGCGCGGGGCGGAGGCGGCGATGAAGGCCTGCTGGGTCCAATCCTTGCCGTCGAAGCCGCAGGCGAGGATAAGGCCCTTGAGGCCGTCGAGGCCGAGGGCGGCGCGGACTTGCGGCCACTTGTCGGCCAGTTGGGGGTTATCCTGCATGGCGATCGCCTGGTCGATGGTTTTGGCCAGGAGGGCGCCATTGACGAAAACCGTGAAGACCGGGTCCTTGTTGACCTGGGCGAGGGCGGCTTGGAAGGTTGCATTGGCGTCGAGGCGATTGTCGCCGGCACCGATGACGGCGGTTTCCATGGCCGGGGTGACGGACCCGATGGTGACGGCGACGATGTCGCCTTTTTGATGGGAGCGGATGGGGAAGGGCCCGCGTGGGGCCATGGCGCAGAGTTTGGTGAGCTGGTCAAGGAGAGCCGGGGCATCGGGGCCGCTTTGGCAGATGATGGCCAAGTGAGGCATGGGCATGCCGGGGTTATTGAGGTCGAGGGTGAAGTAGATGGCCGTGGGATGATTCCACATGGGCTTGGCGACGGCCAGGACCATGTTGATCAGGGCAGCGCCCTGGGCGTTTTCTCTGCCGATGCGTTTGCCGAGCTGAGGGAGGAAGGTATCGCAGAGTTCGCAGAGGTTGGAAGCGTCGATGACAGCCTTGAGGTGGGAGGCATCGTAGGCGGGGCCGAGGGCGTCAGCGCCCTTCCATCCGACATAGACGATGGCATCGGCGGGGATGCGATCGGCCAGGGGCTGGGCGCCGGCGGTGGAGACGATAAGGGCCAGGGCGAGAATGCAAAGGAACGGAGCGTGCCGAGGTTGAGTAAAACGCGCGAGCATTAGGATTCTCCGTGTGAAAGAATCGTGGCAAGGGACAGGGGGTGGTTATCGCTTGTGGCGAAGGATTTGGCAAGCGGGAAGTTGGGGTCGGGAGTCGGGAAGAAGGAAGAGTGGCGAGGGGCGGTGAGGACGACAGGGCGACAGGGCGGAGGTGGCGTTTTTGAGGGAATATCTCAACATGGCGCAACGGGACAGGTTTGGAGTTGATGGGGATGGGGTCGTGTTGAGGGGGTGTTGTAGGGGAGGGACCTGTGCCAGGGGCCGCGATGGCCAATCTGCGCGAGGGTGACGGAAGAAGATTTATCCATCAAGAAAGAGGGAGAGAAGAGGTAGCCACAGATGAACACGGATGGGCACAGATAAAGGGTGCCCGAAGGCGTTCTATGGCGTCTTGATCCAGTAGGCTACAATCATGGCTACAGAGGTCTCTTATGAAACCGCACAACTTGCTACTGGTGGCGATTTTGACGGCAACATGGGCGACGACGATGTTCGCTGAGGCTCCAACCACCGCCCCAACGGGCATTCGGCGGGTGCATGTTTTGGTCTCAGGTCATGTCCAAGGCGTCGGCTTCCGGGCGTTCACGGCTGACAACGCCCAGCGGCTGAAATTAACCGGCTGGGTCAGCAATCTGTCCGATGGACGGGTCGAGGTGATTGTCGAGGGTCCAGCCGAGCAGATTGATAAGCTACTGAAAATCGTTGCGGTCGGACCCGGACGAGTGGACAATATGGAGACAACTGACGAAAGGCCGTCGCCGGGGGAGTTCGAACGGTTTGAGGTCAGACCGTGAACTGGTGCCCTCCAGCTGGAGAGAATGCTTGCAGCGGCAACAGGAAAGAAGCCAAAATATGAACTCCGTTCAACGAGCGGTCAAATGCTTCAACGGTGGGTTCTGCTGCTCACAGGCGGTCTTGTCCACCTATTGCACACGGTTCGGCATGCATCGGGACACCGCCCTCAAGGTTGCCTCTGGATTCTGCGGGGGCATGGGGCGGATGGCCGAGACGTGCGGGGCGGTCACGGGAGCATTCATGGTGATCGGCTTGAAGTACGGCGGCACCGAAGTGAGTGACAAGGACGCCAAACAGAAGACCACGGCAACGGTCAGGGAATTCGCCAAACGGTTTAAGGCCCGCCATGGGACCATCGTCTGCCGGAAATTACTTGGCTGCGACATCAGCACCGACAGGGGATTGCAAAGGGCGAAGGACAATGGGTTGTTGAAGCGCTGCCCGAAGCTTGTTGGTGATGCGGCGAAGATGTTGGAGGATGTCTTGCGGGACGGAAAGAAGCGTGGGAGGAAGCACTGCCAAGACAAGAACTCGTCGGGCAAGTAGTTGAGCCAACAAGCGGGCAATGAGCAAAGCCCGCAGGGTAGGGGAAAGCAGGTATATAATGTAACCGACGGAATACATTTTTTTTGGCTATTATTGCTTCGACGGGAAGGTGAAGAAACGGCCTTGGCGGGGTCGGGGAGGCGTTTGGTGGTCAATTTGCGGCGATAATGTTTTGTTGATCTTGAAAAACAATAATGTGTCCCCAGATTGCGGCGACAAGTCGAACACGATCCGCTTTTTCCACTTTCCCATTTTTCCTATTCACTTGTGCTCCAACCCTGATTAGTATCGTCTGATGCGGAGTTCGGCGGAGCTCGCAAAAGCAGAGGTATCTTGTCATGCAAGCTCATGCCGCCGCATGCCTTACGGAGCCTTCTCGCTTCCAATTTCCCCAATTGCTCGAAGCCCTTGAACCCCGACAACTCCTCTCTTCGTCGGCAACAGTGCCTGCGACGAGCGCCGCAGCCACGCCTGCCATTACCGTCTCTCTACGCCATGCCCACAGTTCACAAATACCCGTCTTCGGTGTCCTCGGCGACAGCTTCAGCAATGAATATGAGTTCGCTGATGGGCGTGCGGAGCAACGAAACTTTGTCGAGCAACTGGCCGCCGCTGGTATCGCTAATTTCGGAGCCTTCAGTACCCACGGAAGGCCGGATATACGCGGGGCTGGTTACGCCAATGATTGGGCGGTCGATGGGGCCACCAGTTCCGGTCTGGCTGCCCAGGTACAGGGTCTGCTTCCGGCGGTTGCTTCCTCCTCCGTTCAATATGTAACGCTGTTTATCGGCGGTAATGATTTCGAGCAGGCTTGCGTCACCCGGAATCCGAACACCGCGATGAGTGGACTGGCCTTGGCGGTCATCGGCCGCATACAAACCGCGGTTTCCCAACTGCTGGCCGCCTCTCCGACCGTGAAAATTGTCCTCGGCAATCTGGAGGAACTTGAGGAAACACCCCGCCTGGAAAATCTTGCCCAGTCGGGCCGGATTCTCTGGCAAACCCTCGTCCAAGCCGACCAGCAGCAGGCGATCGTCAACGCCGCCCTTAAAAGTATGGCCCGCCATTCCCCACGCATCGCTTTGGCCGACTTCGCCTCCCAACTCGGTTCCGTATCTGCCCAGCCCACCTTCAGCGTCGGCGATATCATCATCAATACCACCAGCACCGGCCAGAGTCTCCAGAACCTCTTTCTGTCCGATGGGGAACACATCGGCACTATAGAGCAGGGTCTGCTGGCCAACCTGTTCGTCAACGCCATAGACGCCAAATTCGCCGTTGCTATCACCACGCTCACCACTGCCCAAATCCTCAGTGCTGCGGGACTTACTTGATGTCTCCCCCGGGGATACTGCCGCACTGTGATAGCGCGGTTTTGCTACGCTCGCTACGCGCCACCGAGCCTCGGCATGCAACTCCACTGATATTGCCCTACCCCCATAATGACCCGTTGAAGGCTTCAATAAACTGCGCCGTTGGTCACCCTGACGTGAAGCCGTATCAACGATGGGCGGGTGCCCGCCTTCCAGAGATCCGAGTCATCGGAGTAGAAGCAACACTCGTGTCCCAGCCCTGTATTTCTTATGGCTGGATAGGCCGAGACTTGGCGGAATTGGAATTCGACGGTCAGCAATTACTGCGGGTTCTCTTACGGCAAGGCAATATTTCGAGGCTGGTTCCGTTTTAGTTAATGCCATCCACATGGCCCGGCCCAAACCGCGACACTAGCCGCGAAGAAGTTGGCAATCATGAAAACCTGGAAGATCTCTGACACATCACACCGATCCCTCTGGAGATTCCTGCCTTCACTACCTCGCACGAAGCCCGTGCATTATGTCATCGCCGTTGTCAGTGTGGCCATCGCCACCTTCGTGACCTGCAAGGTTCCCTTCCTCCGGCCAGAGCCACCGGCCAGTCCCAGTCTGGCCCTGTTCCTTGCCGCCGTTGCCATCACCACTTGGTACGGCGGCATGTTCCCCGGCCTCGTCGCCACTGCCCTGTCCATCCTTCTTGCCGACTATTACGTCTTTCCGCCCTTCGGGTGTTTCAGCCTGAATGCTGAGCAGTGGACGCGTTTGTGCATGTTCGCCTTGCTGGCTGTGCTGATCGGATCCCTGCATACAGCCGTCGAATACGGTAAACGCTCTCTGCGACACAGCGAAGAACGTTTGAATAGGGCTCTCGAAGCCGCACACATGGGGGCATGGGATTACAACCTGGCCACTGACGAATTCTGGTGGTCGAGCAACCTGGAGCAAATTTTCGGCCATGCCCCGTGGTTCTTCTCGCCGACTTACGAGGGGTTTTTTGGCTATATCCATCCGGATGATCACGAGTTTTTCACACACGCCATTACCAACGCCATCCAGAATGGCATGGATTACGAAATCGAGCATCGCATCATCAGGCCGGATCAGAGCATTCGCTGGATCAACACCCGTGGACGGATCTCTTACAACAAATCGGGCGAAGCGGAGCGAATATTAGGCATGGTCATCGACATCACGGATCAGAAGACTCGCGGCGGTTCAGAGGGCTCTGAGGTGCCGACGATTGATCTGTGTTCTCCTGCGAGCCAAGAAACCTGCCGGGACGCATTGCACAAGGGGCAGTCGTAGAAAGGCATAGGTATAGGCGGGGGCCATCGCCACCCAGACTTGAAGCCGTGCCAACGATGGGCGGGCCCACCTTCTTGATGTTGAAATAGCATCGATAACAAACACAATGTCTGTTCGAGGAGAATGAACCATGAGCAAACTTGGCGTGTGGTGCGTAATCGGGGCATTGATTTTGGCGGGATGGACTGAGGCGCTGAGGGCGGACCACGCCGCGGGGCCGGAGTTCACGAAAAAACCGACGGTGACTAAAACGGGGGATAAGACGCAAATCAGTTTTGCGGTGAACCGCGACACCGATGTTGCGGTCTGCATGATGAATGCCGAGGGGAAGATCGTGCGGCACCTGGTGGCCGGAGTGCTGGGCAACAATCCGCCGGAGCCGCTCAAGGCCGGCACATGGGAACAGTCGGTTGAATGGGACGGCAAAGACGACGATGGCAAAACCGCGACGGGCGGACCGTTCACGGCCCGCGTCGGCTTGGGCCTGAAGGCGAATTATGCCGGGCAGGCGTTTGCGGAAAAAGATCACACGGGGCCCAATCGGATCGAATCGGTATGGGGCATGACCACCGGAGCGGACGGCCGGCTTTACGTACTGGAGAGTTGTGGGAGCACGGTGTGGAGCGGAAGCAAAGTGCAGGTGTTTCGCCGGGACGGGTCCTACGAAAAAACCATCCAGCCATTTCCAGCGAATCTGGGGCTGGATGAGGTGAAATCCACGGGCGCGTTCACGAATTCGTTCGGCGGATTCAATCCGTTGGTCTATCATCCGTCGGGTTTTGCTTTCTATCCTATAGAAAACCTGGCGCAGCAACCGGCGATGACGCCGGCGGGACAATTGATCCTGGCGGGGGTGTCGACGGCCGAGCGGCGGGGAATGCATAAAGGACACACGCTGCAGTTGGCGGGGCTGAATACGGCGGGCGGCGTGGCTTTTGATACGTACGCCGGGCCGGACCTGGGAGCGGGATTGGTATTTGATGAATATGCCATCCCGTACCCAGTTCTGGCGTCCGCGGCGGATTCGCAAACGATATACCTGGCGGGATGCAATAAGAAGGCATTGTGTGCCGTCTATCGCGTGGGGTTGCCGGGTCGCGGCCCGGCCGAGGTCTGGTTTGGCGACGCGGCCAAGGCCGGCGACGACAACGCCCACCTGGGTGAGGTGCGGGGCCTGGCGGTGGACGCCAAGGGACATGTGCTGGTGGCCGATTTCGGTAATAACCGCGTGCTGGCGGTGAACGAATCCGACAAAAGCGTGGCGGGCACGTTAGCGGTGCAGAAACCGGTATGGGTGGGGGTTCACGCCAAGAGCGGGGCGGTGTATGTGCAAAGCGGCCTGGCGATGGTCAAGTTCAACGGGTGGGAGAATGCCCGGGAAATGTCGCGTCTAGAGTTGCCGGCGACGCCATACAAGGATTACACGTGGAGGCTGGCCATAGATGGCGCGGCCGAGACGCCCGTGGTCTGGGTGGCGTGCAACGACCAATTGCTGCGTTGCGAAGATCAGGGAGACCGCTTCACGGCGTTGGTGCCGGCGGATTGCTTTGCGGCCAAACTGTTCTGGCGTCCGAGCGCCGATCCCTGCCGGCGCGAGATTCTCTGCAAAACCACCGATGGCCGCTATGAAACGTCGGTGCGTATTCTGAATGAAGAGACCGGGGCGATCTACAAAGTTCCGGGCGGCACCGGTAAAGTTGGAGTCGCCGGCTTGGAAGGCCGCGAGCATCGCCTGGGCCCGGATGGTATGATTTATGCTCAGGATCACGCGGGCAGCGCAGGAGGAGTCATTCGGTTTGACCGCAACGGGAAACAGGTTCCCTTCGAAGCGACCATAAACGACCCGCTGCTTAAGGGGCGCCTTCCCGAGGGCGCCAATGGCAATTCACAATGGGAGCGCGACTTCACGGTGGATCGCAAGGGCGACATTTACGTGAAAGCCCGGGCCCCGGAGTATCACGGCCTGCAACAAGTTCATGTGTATGGCCAGGACGGCCGGCTCAAAGGCATCCCTCTGCAGATGGTAAGCGATGGCATGTACGGCCCGCGCGTGGATGCGCAAGGGAACATTTATATTTTTGACGCCGTCAAGGAACCCGGCTCCGTGAGCCCGCAGGAGTTTGCCGGGCGAATGGTCAGTCCGCGGATGACGTACGAATATGACTGGATGTACGGGAGCGTGGTGAAATTCGGCCCGGCCGGTGGCGCGGAATGGTTTGTGGACAAACAGGCTTCGCCGCTCACTTATGAAGGATGGTGCGCGGAGGCCAGCGTGAAAGAATTGCACAGGACCGGCGGGTCGCTGAACGGAACCATCGTCAAGAAGCCGGCAACGTTGATATTCCCGAACCTGCGGGTGGATTCGGCGGCGTTTTCCAAGATTACGTTCCGGCTCAAGAACGACAGCGACGGCACGCAGGCGATATTGAAGTATCACCGCCTGGACGAAGGGTACAGCGAACAGTGCGGACCGGGGCAGGCGAAAACCGTTGAGATCAAACCCAACAGCGATTTTACAGAATACACGTTCGACATGTCCGAGGACAAGGCATGGAAAGGGCACAATATCTGGCACCTGCTGCTGGTGCCTACGAACGCGGCCGGAGGCTCGTTCAGCATCGAGTGGGTCCGCCTTGGGGAAGCCGACAGCAAACTGGCCTGGAATTTCAACGCCGGGGAGGGGCAGGATAAGAAACTTCCCGCCGGCATGGCCAGGGAACATGTCGGGGCCTTCAACCGGCCCAACGGAGCGACTCTGGAAGGGGCGTTGTGGTGGCGGCCGGGGTTTTCGCCAAACGGAGACATGGGGCTCATGGACGGTTCGTATTGCCACTGCACGGGTACGGATTTCGATGTGGACGACTTCGGCCGCGTGTTTGCGCCGGACGCCTGCCGTTTTCGCGTCGGCGTGCTGGATACCAATGGGAACGAGATTGTGTCCTTTGGCGGCTACGGCAACCAGGATTGCTGCGGGCCGGACAGCTATGTGATCGATCCGGCGAGCAAACTGCTCCGGCCACGCAAGGAAGGCGATGCGGCGAACCTGGAAAGCCCGTCCGCCAAGCCGGAAATCGGCTTGGGCTGGATCATAGGAATGGCCGTCACCGACAAGTACGTCTACGTGGATGACGCGATTAACAAGCGGATTTTGCGCGTCAAACTGGATTACGCAGTCTCGGAAACTGTGGCTGTGCCATGAGGGCGTGAGGGGGCATTGATTTGCAGCTCGGACGGGCAGGTCTACGTCGGCGATGAATGTTCCCACCTTTTCCCTCCCCCTTGTATTCAGGGGAAGGGGAAAATGGTGGAAGAGGGGAGCTTATTTCCCGGCGTTTTTGTGGTTTGACACCGGGCCGTCATTGCAGCAGGAAACGCAGCCATCCTGGCAGCAGGAGGAAGAGTCGGCACAACAGGCTGTACCGGGCTGGCAACAGGAAGCGCCGGGCTGGCAACAGGCGGCATCGGGTTGGCAACAGGCGGCACCGGGCTTACAACAGGCGGCGGATTGAGACCCGGGCGAGGCAGCAAGCGGTTTGGGACGAGCGGCAGTCTGGGCATAGATCCAGCCGGCCAGACACAAGACAGCCAACGAAATGAAAAATAATCGCTTCATGGGCACTCCTAAAAAAGTTTTTACGGACACAATCGTTTACCAACGCAGGGCAGCGGCCAGTTGGGCCAAACGCTCAAGGGGCACAGGACCTATCAAGCAGACCCAACGATCGCCGTGCCGCATCAGGCAGAGGTTGTCTTCGCGCAGGGAGGCGACCTGGCAGGACAGGCCGGCGATATTCCGGGAAGGGACGGCAGGCGGACGAATCCTGCGATCGTCGCCAACGACCAGGGTCAGGCGGCAGCCGTCGGCCTGGCAACAGCAGAGACAGGAGACGGGGCAATTGCCCTGATGATGCACGCAGCAACATGTTGGGGTCAGGTTGGTGGCGGCAAAATCGGGCAAGGGCGGGGCATCGAAGGCCTGGCTGGCCAAGGCTGCATTGGCAGAGGCGGCTGAATCGGCGGGAAGGCAATGCCCGGTAGCGGAGGACATGTGATGGTGGAAATCGACCAGCATCTGCACGGAGGCCAAGGCCGGGCGGCTGGAGAGATGCAACAAGATGACCAGAGCCAGGCCAAAAATGGCAAATACAGCTGTGGTGCGGAGAGGCGTCAGCCAGTGCCAGAAACCCAGGAGAGGGCCGGGGACCAGGGCCAGGGAGCGCGGCCGGCGGGGCAGGCGATGTTCGATGGCCGCCAGCAATGGCGCAATTTCCAGCGGGGCATCGGCGAGCCTGGCCAGACGCTGCGACATGGCGTCATCGAAGGACTCGGGAGGCGAAGATGGGCAAGGACGGGTATTCATATTGGTTCAACTGATCCAACGCCTCTGGCGGGCCAGGGGAAGCAGAGCCTGGCGCAACATGGCCCGGCCACGAAAGGCGCGGGATTTGATGGTTCCCACGGGGACGTCCAATACCTGGGCGGCCTGGGCCTGATCGATCTTTTCCACGTCAACAAGCAGCAACGTCCAGCGGATATCCTCAGGCAATTGACACAGGGCGGAAATAATGTCCTGGTCGGAAAAATGCTCCAGCAACTGGCGGGGATGGTCCCAAGACGGCCCGGAGACGGAACGATCGACAGGATCGACCGCCGAATTATCGAGACTGACAGTGCGTATGCCAGCGGCGGCAGCACGCACCCGGTCGATCCGCAGGTTGCGCAAGATAGCCATCACCCAGGCACGCACATCAGTTCCCTGCTGGAAGCTGTCGATGGCCTTGAAGGCTCGGATCAGAGTCTCCTGGGCCAGATCGTCAGCCTCCGCGGGATCGTTTACCAGACACCGCGCGACGCGCAAAACCGATTGGGCCTGCGGTACGATAAGGTTATAGAAACGCCGGGTCGCGTCAGGCACATCCACGCATTCCTCACGTTAAATACCGCCGACACCATCTAAACGATGGCGCGAGGGTAAAAGGTTCAATGGTCCGGGAAAATTGCCGGGGCTCACATTAAAGTGTAGGCCCATCATTTGAGGGATGCGCGGCAGCAGGTCAATTGGTCATTGACAGCCTGGCGGCAGTTCTCGGCCAGGTAGGCGTCAAGTTGGCTGGCATTCTTATCTAATTCAGCCAATACTATAAACCAAGCCACATCCGCGGGTGGCCGTGGCATAAAGACTCCAAGGACGATGTGTTGCGGAGAAAGACCATGCACAATCAGCTTTGGGGAGCATGGCGGCGACAGGGACAGAAGGCCAGGCCGGCAAGCAGGGCCAGGACAGAAGAAGCAACCATTGGTTCGGGGGCGGCGTTGATGGTCTGGGCAGAGGAGACGTTGGTGAAGACGAAGTCCTCGTCGTTGTAGTTCAAATCTGAGCTGGCGTAGGGTTCATCCTCGAAGGATACAAAAGTACCGGCGGGAATGCGGGCGGATAGGGGGAGAGTGTAGTTGTTGTCGGCACGGGCTGGAGCCCCGGTGGAGATGATGTTCTCGGTGGCGGTGTAAGGGGCGGAATAGACGTGATTCTGGCCAACATAGTTGCCGGTATTCAGCGAGGGATTGGAGTAAACACGGGCCTGATGAGGACTGGTGGCAATGTCAATGAAGAAGGTGAGAATGTCGCCGGCGGTGACACTTTCGGCCAGGGTGGCGGAAGTTCCTACGGAGGTGATGTGATTGGAAAACACGCCGGAAGAGGTCACCACGCCGTTGACTTCCATTCCGAGGGATTCAGTCCAACCAGCGGTGGAGCCTGCGAAATACGCGGTGACTGGTCCATTGGCGGTTGCGGTGAAAGTATAGGTGGTGACATTGGCTGTGCCAGGATCAGGATAGGGAATGGAGTCACCATTTGCCCTGACAACTATGTCAATAACAATAAGCGAAGACAAAACGACGATAAATTTGCCATTCACGGGAGTCTCCTTCCAAGAAGATGCAGACCCAAACTTCCCATGCACCCACGCACGAACCTATGCATTTTAACGAGACGTTTTATGATTACAAGCAAAAAATTATTTTATTTTGCCAAGGGGAAGGTGAAGATGAGAAAATGCCTTGCAGGGAAGCATGTAAGCGAAATGGGCATTGAAAGCTAAGTGTTCGATTGGTCGGGGCCAAGCAATTTTTCGATTTGTTTCTGCATGGCTTTTACCTGGGCTCGCAGCTCGGGAAGTTTACGCAGTTCGCCCTGTTCGCGGAGGGTCTGGCGATGAGGGAGGGCGGGCATGCCGCTGACGATGGTCTTGGCGGGGATGTCGGCGGCGACGGCGGAGCGGGCGGCGATCATGGCCCCGTCGCCGATGGCAATGTGGTCGCGCAGTGCGGACTGGCCGCCGATGACCACTCCGGCGCCAAGAGTCGTGGAGCCGGCGATACCGGTCTGGCCGGCAATGATGCAGTGGGGACCGATGGTGACGTTGTGGGCGATCTGGACGAGGTTGTCGATCTTGGTGCCGCGGCCGATGCGGGTGGCGCCGACCTTGGCCCGGTCGATGCAGGTGCAGGATCCGATCTCGACATCGTCCTCGACGATGATGACGCCGATCTGGGGAATCTTGGCGTGGGCGGTTCCGTCCCAGCGGTAGCCAAATCCGTCGGAGCCCAGTACGGCGCCGGCGTGGATGGTGACGCGGTCGCCGATGGTGACGCGGTGGCGAATGACGACTCCGGGGAATAATTCGCAGTCGCGGCCGATGGCGACGTCGGCGCCGATGAATACGCCGGGATGGATGACGGTAGCGGAGCCGATGTGGCAGCGGGGACCGATCACCGCAGCGAAACCCACCGCGACACCCTCACCAAGCACGGAGGAAGCGTCAACGCGGGCCTGGCCATCGACGCCGGCGGGGGGACGCGGCGTGGGCGGCGCGTATACCGCCAGCAGGCGGGCCATGGCCAAGTCGGCATTGTCCACCAGGAGGATGGGGGTGGACGAAGGCGGGACTTTTACGTTGCGGCCAACGACCACGGCGCCGGCCCGGGTGGAGGCGAAGTACTTGATGTAGGCGTCGCTGCCGAGCATGGCCAGCTCGCCAGCGGTGGCATCCTCCAGGGTGGCCAGGCCGAAGATAATGCTATCGGCTCCGGCGACCGGGGGGGAGCAGCCAAGGATCTGGGCGAGCTGGCCGAGGGTGTGGGAGGCCATCATCAGTGCTTGTAGGTGGCGTCGAGGGTGATGATCACCTTCTCGCTGATGTCCATGGCGTCCTTCTTATACAGGACGTTGCGCTGGGCGATAATCATGCGCATGGTATCGACGGTGATCATGTCCAAGTCGGGCGGGAACTCCGGGCTCTGTTCGGCCAGGACCAAGTCATAACCGCCGTCTTTGGCGACCTGAGCGATGGCGGTCTGGATTTTTTCGTAGAGGGCGCGCATCTCGGCCTTCTGCTGCCGCTGGGCTTCGGCGGTCTTCAATTCGCGCCAAACCTTAAGCTCAACGGACTTTTTGAGGATTTCCTTGTTTTTGTCCTGGTACTGGTCGCTTCCGGGCTTCATGCCATCCCGTTCGCCGGCGAGATCCTTGATTTCCTGCTGACGTTTGCCGTCCTCGTTCTTGAGGTCCTCGGCGTCCTTCTTGAGGCGTTCTTGAAGGTCAACAGTTTCCTTCATTTTGGTGAAAATCTGCACGGGGTTGGCTACGGCGATCTTAGGCGCCGCCTGCTGAGCGGAAGCGGAGGCGGGGACAAAAGCGATAGCCGAGGCTCCGGCCAGAAACCAACCAAGAATATACTTCATCTGCATAAGGATGATCCTTTCGTTTACGGTGAAATTCCCAGAGAGAAACTGATTACCTGTGTATTGTCGTGACTGTCGTCAGTGACAGGCACCGCGAAATCCAGAGCCAGAGGAATCTGGCCGAACATGGGCAACTGGAGGCGGACGCCGGCGCCCACGGTCATGCGCAGCGTACCAAGACTAACGGTGGGTTCAATGGTGCCGAAATCGCTGAAGACGACGCCGCGGAGGGTTTCGCCGACGATGGGGAAATTGGCCTCAATGGTTCCCAGGGCCTCCCAGTTGCCGCCGATGGGGTCATTGTCGGGCCCGCCGCGCGGGCTGACGCCGCGGTATCGGAAGCCGCGCAGGGTCTGGGTGCCGCCGCCGTAGAAGCGTTCGAAGAATGGCGACTGCGAATCGATGTAGCCGGCGGTGAATTTTTCGGTCAGGGTGGTCTTGCGATCCTGGAGGTCCTCGGCGATGGTCTGATGGAAGGAGGTGTCGGCGAGGAACTTATTGAAGGTGGCCTGGCCGCCGAGGGCCCCGACCGATTCCCAACTGAAGCCGGTGGAATTTCCCTTGGTGGGGAGGATGGGGCTGTCGGTGGTATCGCGGCGGAGGTCGAAGCCGGCGCTGGTAAGGGTGGTGTGCCCTTCGCGTTCGATGATGTCCAGGGCGCGGCGCTGGGGATCCTGGACGTCGTACACCTTGACGTCCTCGGCGCGGAGGCTGATGCGGCCGATGAGCTCAGGGGTGAAACGCTTGCCGAGGGTGACCCTGCCGCCAGCGCGGGATTCTTCCCACTCTTCGCGGACGGCTTCGGAATAGTAAAAGTCGGTGCCGAGAATATAGGGCTGGTCGAAGAGGTAGGGTTCCTGGAAGGTGACGCGGGCGCGGCTCTGTTGAGTGCCGGGTTCGAGGAGGATGCGGAAGTATTGGCCGGCCCCGGTAAAGGCGCGGCTGGATGTCAGTTCCTGCCAACTGGTGGGGACGTTGGTGATGTCGAAGTTTTTCTGCTGGTAGCTGATCTCGCCGAGCACGCCGGCGTCGCTGGTGAGTCCGGCGCCGACCATGAACATGGCGGTCTGTCCCTCATCGATCTGAACCAGGACGTCGCGCACGTCGGGGTCATCGCCGAGGGGGGTGATGGTTACGTTGGAAACCAGGCCCAGGGCGCGGATGCGATCGGTGGCGTCCTGGAGTTCGCCGGCGTTGTAGAGTTGCCCGGGGGCCACGCGCAGTTCGCGGACGTAGACCTTGTCCTGGACCTTGGAATTGCCCTTGACCAGAACCCGGCCGACGCGGAAGGGGCGGCCCTCGTGGATATCATAGACCAGGTCCACCTTGCCGGATTCCTTGTGGAACACCTTCTCGACATTGACGCGCAGGTAATCGCGGTTGTCGCTGAGGGGCAGGTAGATGACGCCAAAGGGGCTGTACTGGCGGACGATCTGGCGGATATCGCGGCGTAGGATGTCGTTGTCGAAAGTCCGGCCGGGGGTGAGTTTGAGGGTTTCGCGCAGCTTGGCTTCGGTGATGTTGAGCAGGGTGGCCACGCCCTTGAACCGCACCGTGTCGACGACGTAGCGGTTGCCCTCCTCAATGAGGAAGGTGACCATCACCTCGCTCTGGTCGGCGGAAAAATCCACTTTCCGGCCCACATGGACATCGAAGAAGCCGTGCTCTTCGTAGAACTGGCGGAGGGCGGCCACGTCATCCTCGATAAGCTCGGGATCGAAGGTGCCAGGGCGGAAGATCCACAACCAGCGGGAGGTCTTGACCTGGTCCTTGAGTTTGTCATCGGTGAAGGAATTGCCGCCTTCGAAGGCGATGCGGCGGACACGCACATGGGGACCTTCGGTGATGTGGAAGGTCAGCACGCCGGTTTTGGAAAGATCCTCGAGGGCGATGGTGACGTGGGCGAAAGGGAACCCCTTATCCTTATAAATTTTCTCGATGGTCTGTTTGGCCAGGGCGATGCGGAAGGGGTCGATGGCCTGTCCGGCCTTCATGTCGATGCTACCTTCGAGGTCGCTGGTCTCCACGCGGGAGTTGCCTTGGTAGGCGATGCTGGCGATCTGCTTCTGCTCAACGACTTCGAAGATGATGATGACCCCGGTGGCGGTCGGCTCGACTTTGGCGCGGACGGCGGAGAATTTGCGCAGCGAGTAAATGCGCTGGTAATCCTCCTCGACGGTCGCCGGATCGAAGGTCTGGCCCTCGATGGTGCGGATGAGGTTGCGGATGACGGCGCTGGAAACTGTGGTGTTGCCGAGCAAGCGCACTTCTTCGACGTTGCGGCCTTTGAGTTCGGGGGCGATGGCGCTGCCGGGGGCGATGGTAACGCCGGGAAGAGTCGTCGGGGTCTGTGCCAAAACGAGGCGAACGGCCACTGCCGCCACGATGAGGGCGGCCATAATGGCCGACGTGATCCGCAAGTCGGGTTTGCCGAACGAAGAATCTGATTTCACGCGTCTCTCATTCCCTGAAACAGTTCGTTCTTCTTATCCGCCGATTCGTGGCAGAGTGTACCGGCGGGCTCGACAATGTCAAAAGGTAATGTGGGAAAGTGAGAGGTGAAAGTTGGAGAAGGGAGGACAGGGAATATCGGACTTGGTTTGACAGCGCCGATGGGGGACGTATAGTTTGGGCCGTGGAAACGGCGGTGAGGGGAGGAACGCAAGTTTCGCCGATCGGTCGTATTGGATCAGTGGTCGGTGAAACTCGCCTTCTTCACTTGCAGATGTCGCCGCTTGCCGCCTCAGGGCTGGCGCCTTGGGTATTTTCTGGGAGTCGCATACCCGTGACCGAAGAATGCCGCCGTCGTGCCGAGGAAGTCCTTGGCTATACCTTCAAAAATCCCGATATTCTCGAGGAAGCGTTGACCCACTCCTCGATCGCGGAAAACCGCCTCAACAGCAATGAGCGCATGGAGTTTCTGGGCGATTCGGTGCTGGACGTGATCGTCTGCGAAGCGCTGTACCGGCGTTTTCCCGAATACCTGGAAGGAGACCTGACCAAAGTCAAGTCGGCGGTGGTGTCGCGGCGGACCTGCGCCGAAGTATCCAACGAGACTGGGTTGACCGAACTTCTGGTAACGGGCAAGGGCATATCGGCGGATGCGATGCCCAGTTCGCTGGCGGCGGCGGTCTACGAAGCGGTGACGGCGGCCCTGTACCTCGACGGCGGCTTCGATGTCGTCAAGGAGTACGTGTTGCGGACGATGACGCCGAAGATCGAGGCCATAGCTTCCAATTCCCACCAGCACAACTACAAGGCGGTGTTGCAACAGCACGCCCAGAAACTGCTGGGGGCGACGCCGATGTACGAACTGATGGACGAGAAAGGCCCGGACCACAGCAAGTGCTTCGAGGTCTGCGTGGTGATCGACGGGAAGCGTTTCGAGTCGGCCTGGGGCGCCAACAAGAAGACGGCCGAACAGAAGGCGGCCCTGCTGGCCCTGAAGGAGTTGGGGGTGTTCAACGCCAAGGAAGTAGACGAGTTTATGGATGACATGGGCGCGCCGGAGGGACAAGGAACGCCGGCATCCTGAGGGAGGCGTTTCACCGACCGTCGGGAACGATGCCAAGATCGTCCGAAGTGAAGAGGCTTTCCAGGCGGAAGCCGGCGGCCTCGATGTTTTGACGGGCGCCCTCCTGGCGATCGATCACGCCGCAGATGGCGATGATGCGGGCGCCGGCGGCCTGGAGGCTGCGGGCGGCCTCGAGAACCTGGCCGCCGGTGGTGAGTATGTCTTCGACGAGGAGGACGGCTTCGCCGGGGTTGAGAACTCCCTCGACGGCCTTGGCGGTGCCGTAATCCTTTTTGGCGTTGCGGACGATGACGAATGGTTTGCCGCAAGCCATGGAGGTTGCGGCGGCCAGGGGCACGGCGCCGAGTTCGGCGCCGGCAATACGATCGACATCGGGGCCGACGCGCTGGGCGAAGAGACGCCCGAGTTCAATGAGCACATCGGGCTGGGTCTCGAAGCGGTATTTGTCAAGGTAATACTTGCTCTTGCGGCCGCTGCGCAGGGTGAAGTCGCCGTGCAAAAGGGCCACTTCGGCGATGCGGCGGGCGAGTTGCTGTCGGGTCATGGGAACGGTGGAGGTTTGGGAGTCCATGGGAGGGAAATATCGCCGGTCCAGGCCGGCGCGTCAACGGGTGGAACGGAATCGCCAGGGAGGACAGAGACCAGAACGGTCAGGAACAAGCGAATGGCAAAAGTGGTAAAAGACCGGTGGGCGCATGCGGCCCAGAGTCGATGCCTGATCCGTCTTCAGGGGCGATGCTCTCCCACCACAAAACCGTAGGGGGGCAGGGTAATTGTCGAGCGATGTTCGCGATCCTGCCAGAGGTCATGGAATGTTCCCAATAACGGGATGGTTACGGGCCGGCTCAGGGAATTGATGAGGAAGATGTAGCGTTGGCCGGCGGCGGTGATGCGCGAGGACAACTCCACGGATTGGGGAATTCCTGCCATAACGGGAACCACCCCGGCGTCGGCGGCCATCCGCCGGTAGATCTGGCGCCAAAACTCGTCTTCCGGCAAGGTGGCGACATACCAGGCTTGCCCTTTACCGACCTGGTTGCGAGTGACCATAGGATGGCCGGCATACCAGCCGTGGGAAAAACGCGCCAAGACCTCAGCGCCGCAGACCGTCAGCAAATCTGCCCAGGCGCGGCCCTTGCAGTGCACGCCGTCCCAATCTCCCTGCGGCACGACATCGTCCTGGTCTTCCAGATCGGGACAGTCAAGATTGGCCGCAGCCGAGGCGGGATCGACATTCAGAGGGCAACTGGCGCCATCGGTCCGTTTTAACCCCAGGAGCGTTTCCAGCCGGGGATGCAGACGGTCGGGGAAAACGCGGCCCTCGCGGTCGCGCATGCCGGTAAAAGGGGTGAGCAGCAACTGGCCGCCGTCGGCGACAAACCGCTGCAACCGGTCCACCAGATCATCGCTGAGAATCAGGCTGAGCGGGATGACCAGAATCCGGTATCCACCCAGATCTCGCTCAGAGGAGATGGCATCCACCTCCACGCCTTCAGCGCATATGTCGGCATGACAAAGCTTGAGGGTATCGAGGTAAAGGTCTGACGGTCCATTCCATGGCGAAGGCTCCTCCCACATCCAGCGGGCGGGAAAGTCATAGAGCACGGCGACGGGCGTTGCCACACGCGAGGCCAGCAAGCGCGGCGCCAAGTGGCGCAGTCGCGGCAACATCCCGGCCATCTCCTGATAGATGCGGGTGGGCCGCCCATGGTAATCGACCAGAGCTCCGTGGGGATATTCCACGCCAAACGGACACATATCCCAGCGGAAGAAGAAGAAATCGTTGACGCCATTGGCCAGGCAGTGCATGACCAGTCGCATCATCTCGCCCGGCGCCGGGGTGCTGGCTCCGCGTCCGGGAATGACGTGCATGGCGGAGCGGAGTTCGTGGACCTGAGGAGGAACGTCGCGATAACAGCGCAATGCCGCCAGGGCCAGGCTTCGGCTGCGGTACTGGCGACCATAGGCGGGATAGTAGTTAGTGCCGCAAATATCGAGGTGTTCGGCGGCGACGGCGTAGTCCGTGCGCGGATTCCAAAGGGCCTGGAAATTGGTGGTCACGGGAAGCCGCGAATGGCGGCGCAGGGCCGTGGACTGGCGGCCGATCACGCCGCAGGTGCAGTCGGAACGGAATTGCCGCCACGCCTGCAGCATACCGGGATTATGCACGACCTTGGTGCGACGCGGGGTGGGAATCTGTTCCCAGCGATCATAGGTATGGGCCCAAAAATCGGTCCCCCAGGCCCGGTTCAGCGCGGCGACCGTTGTGTAGCGATGAAGCAGCCAACGCCGCCATTCGGCAACGCAGAAAGAGCAATGGCAATCGGGCTCATCGCCATATTCGTTGTCGAGATGCCAGCCACTGAGGGCTGGATGGGCGTCAAAATGTCGGGCCATTGCTTCGGCCAGGGCCAGCCCGCGCGCAAGCAGTTGGGGATGATTGATGCAATAGGTGTAGCGCGAACCATAGGCGAGCCTGATGCCATCCTCGGTTTCGATGAAAAGATCGGGGGCGCTGGCCAGCAACCAATGCGGCGGCGAGGAGCGCAGCGGGACGCAAAGCAAGGCCGTCATCTCCCGTTCCGCCAGCAAGTCCAGGAAATGTTCGAGCCAGGCAAAGGCATACGCGCCGGCCGAGGGCTCCAGCCAGGGCCAGGCAAAGTCGGCAATGCGCACCGCGTTCAAACCGGCGGCACGCATCAGATCGAGGTCCTGGGGCCAACGCGAGTGGGGAAGGTGTTCCGGATAATAGGCGACCCCCATCTGAAACATCGCGTGGCGCGGCGAACGCGCTGGACGGCATTGTTGGACGGAATCATCGGTCATAGTTGGACTCCAGAAGGTTCAAGACGAATCACGGACCAAGGTCAGGCCGGCACGAGCGACTTCGGCGACTAACGCCATTGGCATGGTTGCGTAGGGTACTGCGGTCGGCAGAGTGGAACAATGGTGGCCCTGGCGCGTTGCCTGTGATTGTCCTTCAGGGTGCCGGTGGCGATAGTAAATGGGTTACGTGGAAGTAAACTAAGAAGAGTTGGCTGGCGAGCTGAATGGACAGGGAAGCGGGAGACCGTTAGTTTATCATGGATGTTCGACACGGCAGATAGGCGACTATTTAGGGAAGGAACTGGCATGTTTTCTTATCGCATGGCAATGTCGTTAGCGGTAGTGCTGCTTGGAACCGGCGTGCTGTGGGCTCAGGAGAAGCCGGTGGCCAATACGCCGGTGCCGGAGCCGTCTTATGCCCTGACTATTTATAGTACGGCCGATCCGGCGACGTTCGATCCGCAGGGGGCGGCGCGGGACCAGGCGGGCGCTGGGTATCAGGCAATAACCTTTCAGCGTCTGCCCGGGTACGGCGTGGTGCGCGACCAGCGAACCATCGATTTGCAGGAAGGCCAGAACATGGTCCGCTTCAGCGACGTGGCGGCGGGCATCGACCCGACCACGGTCTCGTTCAAGAGCTTGGCCGGGCCCGATGCTGCCAGCGTTATGGAGCAAAACTACGAGTACGACCTTGTCTCGGCCGACAAACTGCTGGGCAAGTACCTGGGCAAGACGGTAATCATCAATCGCAAGACCAACGCCGACCCGCGCACGGGCGTGCAGCAGTATGAAACCCTGGAGGGAACGTTGCTGGCTTATGATGGCGGGAACTTCGTGCTGCAGACGGCCAACAAACAGCTTCCGGTGCAGATCATCCCACGCGGCGAGGGGATCAGCGAGATCAAGCTGTTCGAGTTGCAGACGGGGCTGATCACCAAACCGACGCTGGTGTGGAAGGTGGCGGCCAAGCAGGGCGGCAAGCAGGAGGCGCAGGTGACATATCAGACCGATGGGCTTACCTGGCGCGCCGACTACAGCGTGACGCTGAACAAGGACGACACGGCGGCGGATGTGGGGGCGTGGGTGACGATCCTTAATCAGAGCGGGGCCGCCTTCCCGAATGCTAAACTCAAACTGGTGGCCGGAGATGTGCATCGTCTGGCTCCGCCGCAACCGATGGATTTGTCGGCCCACGAAGCGATTGGCGGAGCCGCTGCCGTTCCCGTTCCCGAGTTCGCGGAGAAGGCGTTCTTCGAGTACCATATGTACACCTTGGGCCGGACTACGTCGCTGGCCAATAATTCAACCAAACAGATCGAACTGTTCCCCACCAGGAACGGGGCGCTGGTCAGTAAGAGCTATGTCTACTACGGCGTTCCCGAACAACTGCGGGCCATCCCCTACGCCAGTCCATGCCTGGACCGGCAGTTGGGCGCTGAGGGCAACAAGAGCGTGGACATATACGTGACGCTGCAGAACACCCAGAAGAACGGGCTGGGAATTCCCCTGCCGGCCGGGCGGGTGCGCGTGTACAAGGTCGATCAGGCCGATGCCGCCCAGGAGTTCATCGGCGAAGACCTTATCCAGCATACGCCCAAGGACGAGGATGTCCTGGTCAAGCTGGGCAGCGCCTTCGACCTGGTGGGTGAACGCAAGCAGACCGATTTTGAGGTCAGCGAGCGCGATCATTGGATCAGGGAAGCCTTTGCGATCAAGGTTCGCAATCACAAGGACGCGCCGGTGAACGTCGTCATCAAGGAAAATCTGTTCCGCTGGGCCAACTGGGAGATCAGCAAATGCTCAGAGAAGTACCAGAAGGAAGATGCGCGTACGATCCATATTCCCGTTGACGTGCAGCCTAACGGCGAGAAGGTCGTCACTTACGAGGTGAAATACACCTGGTAGGGACCAGGATTTCCGACGGCGCAGCGCCAAGCCACGTACGGTTGGTTTGGGAATGGCGCTTACTGGCGTATGGTATCGGGGAGACAGACCGAAGGCATGGGGAGCGGCGCCCGGCGCATTCTCACCTTCGACAGACAAAACGTGCCATCGCGCAGCGTCGCGCCCAGGCCACAGGGAGCTTCGACGCCTTCAAGCACGGCGGTATAGGTCGCTTCCTCGTAGCCGGGAGCGGTGACCGTGAAACGGCGTTCCTGGCGTACCACTTCGTCATTGCAAGGCCATATAGGGTCGCCGATCTGGTAGATTGTTCGCATGGCACTTGATTCGATGACCGGGTCTATGCGGAAGTGTCCATCAGCATCGGAATTCACGCGGGCGTCAGGCCTGCTGACGTAGATCAAGGCGTTAGCGATGGGAGCATCGGTGTCGGCATCGACGACGTTGGCTTCGACGCCGTAGGCGGCGACGCGGGAATCGGGCAGAGAGACGGCGCAGCCCTGGATGGCCGCCAGAAGAATCACCAAGAGGGCGAAATGAAGACATGGTTTCATAAGAGGCTCCTCACGCCTGCCGGAGCAGGGAGGCGCTTATTGTTTGGTTTGAGGCGTGAACGTCAAGGGGGATCGTGGCGAGGCCACGATAGAGGAGTAGAACAGGAGATCAGTTGATCAGTAGAGGAGGAATCGTGGCGAGGGACGAGGGGGTAGAAGTTGCCAGAGTCGCCAGGGGTCTGGCATTGGCGCTGGAGCTTGCGAGGGCGTTGCGGGAAGGGGCAGAGACGGAGATGGTGGTTTACGCGGACATGGCAAAGTATCGCATATCACTCAATGCGATGGGCATTACCTGGTGGTTGCTTGTCGAAAATGATAGGAAAGCCGGGACGCTGCAGCATCGCTTGTTTCCGCTTTCCGTAATAGTAGCCGAGTGTAAACGCCACAATGCCTACAGCCAGAACCGTGGCACCCAGACAGGCCAGAGAAAGGATGGGGTCTAAGTTTAACATGTTCGAGATCGTACAGACCACAGTCTATCTCATCAACGCAGTTGGTGCCACCTCGGTGTGATCAGCCAAACATCAAGGGAAATCAAAGTCTGGAGTCTTTGATAGGCCTCACGCGCGGCCTGCCGCGGGGGTGGAGGGTTGCTTCCATTGCAAGCTGCCGTGGGTTCGTTGCTGTCAAAGTGGATCGCCCCAGGGACGGCACCGTTTGACGCATACTCGCAACGCCGCCAAATTCCCAAGGCGTCTGGGCGCGATTCGCTCAAGCCCCAGCCATGCCGCGGGGACGGGGATGCCAAGGCTGAGTATGCATCATCGTCCGCAAACGCATAAACTCGCCTGGGGAGCGATTGTCGGGTACAAAAGGGTGTCTTGAGCAACTGGTCGATCGACATCATCAGGCAGTCGGGTTGGGATCTGTGGATCCTGATCTGCGGGTTCGCATCACTGGTGCTGGTGGTCTATGCGATCGCGGGGAAACTGTGGACTAGCCTGCGGGGATGGCTGGGGCTGGCGATGATAGGAGCCGCCGTGGCGGGGACGGGGGCGATAGTGATTATCCCCGGGCTGCATAATGCGTTGCTGGGGATGGGCTGGACGTTCTGCGTGCTGGCGTTGCTGTCCATAACCTTCTACTGCAATCTCGTAGAACAACTGGGGAAATGGAAGACGGTGGCGCTGCTGGGCGTGCGCCTGCTGGCGCTGGCGATGGTGGTGCCGATGCTGTTCGAGCCGGTGTTGCGGTTTATCCGCCGGCCGGCGCCGGAGAAGCCGCTGCTGATCCTGGTGGATACCTCCGGCAGCATGTCGGTGCCGGATATCCAGAACGGACCGACGCGCATCCAGTCGGTATGGCAGACGCTGCGGCCGGAACTGGAGCGGATCAAAGACCACTTCATACCCATGTACGGCGTGTTCGACAGCGATTTCCGGGAACTTAAGAAGCCGGATGAGCTGAGCCGCATGGAGGCCGATGGCAAATCCACGGATCTGGTCGGCGGCATCAGCAAGTTTCTGGGCAAGACTACCAAGCCCTCGGCGGCGGTGATTCTGCTAAGCGACGGCATCGACAATACTTCGCCCAAGGTGGCGGAGGCGATAGCTCGGGAGGGTCGCCGGGTGCATACGGTGTCGGTGGGGTCGGATCAGGCCGAGCCGGCGACCATGGCCAATGTAACGGTGGAGAACGTGGAGACGGCGGATGATTTTGTGGTGGGGCACGAGACCAAGGTCAAGGCGACGATCAAGTCATCGGCCCTGTCCAACCGGGTGGTGGATGTGAGGATGGCCGAGATCGACCTGACCGGCAAAAACATCAGCAGCGTGGTCGCGCAGAAACTGGTGCTGCAGGCGGTGGCGGAGGGGCAGATAGTGGAGCTGCCGTACAAGCCCAAGTCGGTGGGGGTACACAGGCTGGCGGTGTGGATCGACCCTATCCCGGGGCAGCGCACCACGGTGGGCAACCGGCAGGAGTTCCAGGGATTGGCGTTGGACCCGCGGATCAAGGTGCTGTACATCGAAGGGCGGGCCAGGCCGGAATACAAGGACCTTACCTTTGCCCTGGGGCATGACAGCAACATAGAGCTGGCGACGCTGGAACGGATCACGCCGGAGCGATTCACAGCGGCGCGGACGGTGGACGGGGAGCCCTTCACGAAAATGCCCTCCAGCCTGGAGCAGTGGAAAAAGTTCGACGTTCTGATCCTGGGCGATCTGGACGCGAGCTTCCTGAACAAGATGCAGCAGGAGGCGGTGGAACAGTTCGTCGCCGGTGGCGGGGGGCTGATCATGCTGGGCGGGCAGAATAGTTTCGGGCCCGGAGGGTATCAGAATACGCCCATAGAAAAGACGTTGCCGGTGTTTTGCGGGGATACCAGGATCGGGCAGGAGATGGGCCAGTTTGTCCCGCGGTTGACCGAAGAGGGAATAGTTCATCCGGCGATGGAAGGGATGGCGGACTGGTTCGGCAGCGAGGATAAGAAAGGGACGAAGGATTTGCCGCCACTGCGAGGCAACGTGGTGGTAGGCAAGCCCAAGAGCGGGGCGCAGGTGTTGTTGACACATCCGGGGCGGCCCGGTCCTGACGGGCAGCCGCAGACGGTGCTGGCGGTGCAGCGTTACGGCCAGGGACGGTCGGCGGCGCTGACCGTGGATACCACTTATCTATGGTATCTGCCCTTGCGCGGGATGGGGCAGGACAGCCCATACAACAGTTTCTGGGGGCAGATTGTGCGGTGGCTGGCGGGCGAGGACGTGCGTAACCGCCAGCACGGGGCGGGCATCGAGGGCCTGCTCAATAAGAACCTCTACCAACTTGGCGAAAGCGTCAAGTTGCGGGCCATGGTGCGCGATGACAAAGGGGATGCGACACGGTATGCCCAGGTGGCAGCGGTCATCAAGCACGCCGGAGAATCCAACCGGCAGATACCATTGGGGCCATCGGATGCGCGGACGGGGATGTACGAGGTGATCATCTCCAGTCCCGACAAGGGTGATTACACGCTGGAACTGTCGGCGACCAAGGATGGCAAACCACTGGGCAAGCAGCAGTTAACCTTCACAGTGATTCCGCCGGCCGAGGAGATGCTGAAGATCGCCGCTAATCCGGCGCTGATGGCGGCGATCGCCAAGGCGACCAATGGATATAACTACAAACTGGATCAGTTGCATACATTGCTGGATGCGCTTATCGCCGAGAATGCCGGGGCGACGAACGCGACGGAGCAGACTATTCCACTGGTAAATGCGGTGGCTGCCGCATGGACGCTGAGCGGGCGGACCCCCGGGTGGGACCACAAATATGATCTGCCGATGCAGGCGGCGCTGGTGGTGGCGCTGTTAAGCGCGGAGTGGATCACCAGAAGAAGGTGGCAGTTGCCGTAGGTTATTGCTCCATGGTCGCAGATTGTAGAAAGAGTGCGGCATGGTCGGAGATTTCCTTCTGAAAGATGGTAACGTCCATAACCATGGCGTTGGGGCCAAGTCCATCGGCGATGGCCTGGAGCGGAACGCGCACATCGCACCACATTGCCTCGGCGGGCAGGGTGGTGTGGTAACTTAAGGTCTTATCTTTGGAACAGAAGACGATTCTGACGCCGCGTGGTCCGGTGACGGCGATGCGGAAGACAATGGCCTTCTGTGATCTGTCGGCGGGGAGGGCGAAAAAGCCCTGATCGTTGAGGAAGACAAGCTTCTGTTCGTTGGGTGTGCCCCTGGTGCCGCGGGCCACGAGCCCCTGGTTGGCGAAGGGATCTGGGACGGCCTCAAAATGCCGCCTGGAGGTGGCGCCATGGGATGCGTCGAAAAGGAGGGTGGTCCTGGTGGTTGGGCGCGATAGCGCCGCCGACGACTGGGCAGGAAATGTCCTAGGGGCGCATCCGGTCAGGGCGAAGGCCGTGGCAGTCAAGGCGATAACGCCGCTGTTGAGCCAAAGCGAGCGGATTGGAGCAACGCGGCGAGGATAGCCAATGGGGAGGCTTTCCTCGGGCAATTGCCTGGGCCGGGTTTTGCATGTTTCCACGGTAATATCTTGCCAAAGACCACGGCAAAAACAACTCCGCAGAAAGCCCCCGTCCTGGATTACCGGGGCGAGGGAGAAACTGCGGGGTTATTCCTGCGCACCGGCTATGGGGGCTATGTGTCGGCCAACCGCATGAGGGCGATGCCGACGATGCCGGCAACCGTAGCCCAAAACACGCGCCAGCCGATGCGGCTCTTGTAGCGATACCAGACCATGGGGAGGATGAACAGCGGGGATGTCGCCGCCAGGGTGCTGACGATGCCGGTGGGGGCGTAGCCCAGGGCAGCCACGTAGCAGAAGACGCCCAGTCCCGGTCCGATGAGCACGCCGGGCACGAAACGCCGCAGGAGGTGGCGGTCGTTCAGGGCTTTGAGAGATGCCGACACATCGCCGCGAACCACCAGGACGATGCCCAGAAACAATCCCGAGAAGGATACGCGAATAGTCGAGGCCACCAGGGAATTCATCGAGGGATCGATGAGCCGCGCCATGCGGACGGCTACGGCGGCCAGGCCGGTGAATGCCGCTCCGCCGACGGCCAGCGCCAATCCGCGCAAGGAAATCCGGCCGGGCTCGCTTTGCCGCCCAGTAGGGCCATTGAATACCGCGGCGGTGGTGGCGGCGATGACCATGGCGATGCCGATGAGAATGCGGCAGGACAAGTGCTCATGCAGCACCTTCCAACTACCCAGGATGGCGAAGACCGGGGCCAACATGCCGATCTGGGTGTCGCGGCGCGGTCCCACCAGTACTAAGGCTTCATAGGTCATGACGTCTGCAAGGACCATTCCGCACAGGGCCGACAAGGCCAGCCAGAGGATTGCGCTCGCCGATGGCGCGTGTCGCGCGGCGGGAACCAAGGCGAGGTAGACGGCCAGAACGGAGGCAAAGAGCAGGCTGGCCGCGACCGAGCGCAGGATGGCTACGCGGAGCGAGCCTATGCGGCGGGCAACCGACGTGAAGACCAGCGGGGAAAATGCCCAGCAAAGTCCGGTCGCTAGAGAAAGAATGACGCCGAGGTTCATGGAACGGTTTCTTTTCGGGCCGCGGATGGTTGGGGCGGCTCAAGAGGTTGAGCGAAAGTACGGGCAAAGAGAAGAAGATGCAATGTCAACGAGCGCGTTGGCTCGGCAAGGCCAGGATTAAAGTATGGCCGAGGCAATCACCGGCCGCGTTTCTGGCACCTGGGGCAGAAGTGCGTGGAACGGCCGCCGAGAACCATGCGGCTGATTCGTCCGCCGCAGCGGGCGCACGGTTGGCCGGTGCGGCCATAGACGCGGTGGTGATCCTGAAAACCCCCGGCATTTCCGGCGCCGTCGCGGTAGTCGCGGATGCTGCTGCCGCCGTGGAGGATGGCGCGGCGTAAAATATCTTTGATGCATCGAGTCAGGCTAGTCGCCTGTTGGGCGTTGAGCTTATTGGCGGGGGTGCGGGGGTGGATGCCGGCGGAGAAAAGGGTTTCATCGGCATAAATATTGCCTATTCCGGCAATAATGGTCTGGTCAAGAAGGGCGGTCTTAACAGGCCGGCGCGTGTGCTGTAGAAGTCCGAGGAGTTGGCCTTGCCGCAGGGCCAGGGGTTCGGGGCCAAGATCCTCGCCGGGGTTCCGGTTTGCCAGCCAGAACAACCCGCCAAAACGGCGGGGATCGCGGAAGCGAAGTTCTATGGGGCCACAATAGATAATAAGGTGGGTGTGGGGGGGTAGGGGTGGGGGAGCGGCCAGTGGCGAAGAAGGGTGGACGGAGGAGGAGAAGAGGAAAAGCTGGCCGGTCATGCCCAGGTGGATGTAAAAACAGTGGCCGTTATCGAGGGCAAATACGATTCTTTTGGCGCGGCGGACGATGTCATGGATGGAGCGTCCGGCGAGTTGGGCGGCAAGGTCGAGGCCGACGGGATGGACGATGTCGGGTCGGCGGAGGTCAATGGCGGTGATGCGCCGCCCGCAGAGGCTGCCACGGATGGAACGGACGACGGTTTCGACTTCAGGTAGTTCAGGCACGATCTTACTCCTTGGCCGTGAAACTTTCCGGTCCACGGCGCATTAGTTGTGCAAAGGCCACGTTCGTCTGGCCGTGATGGCCTTGTTTTTCCGCGGAGCATGGGGTACATGCTCGGCAACGCGTTTTAATGGCTGCCTTTCAAGGCATTGGAGTTTAACCGCTCACGAGGAGAATTTCATGGAGTCCAAGATCGGGATCGTCTCCCAGCAACCGGTGGATCTCGCCGCCGAGGAACTTGCCGCCGTCGAGAAGCTGCAAAAGGGGTATCACAATCTGAAGGCGGAACTTGGCAAGGTCATCGTCGGGCAGGATGCGGTGATCGAGGAATTGCTCATCGCCCTGTTCTGCAAGGGTCATGCCCTGCTGGTGGGTGTGCCGGGATTGGCCAAGACCCTGCTGATCTCGACTCTGTCGAGGACCCTGGGCCTGAGTTTCAACCGCATTCAGTTTACGCCCGACCTGATGCCATCGGACATCACTGGCACGGAAGTGATTGAAGAGGACAAGACCACGGGTGGCCGGCAGATGCGTTTCGTGCGCGGCCCGGTGTTCGCCAACGTGATTCTGGCCGATGAAATCAACCGCACGCCGCCCAAGACCCAGGCCGCCCTGCTGGAAGCCATGCAGGAGCACCAGGTGACGGCTGGTGGCAAGCAGCACCGGCTGCCGCAGCCGTTTTTCGTGCTGGCCACGCAAAATCCCATCGAACAGGAAGGCACCTATCCGCTGCCCGAAGCCCAGCTCGACCGCTTCATGTTCAACATCAACGTGGGCTATCCCAGCGAAGAGGAGGAATTCCAGATCGTGCGGCTTACGACCATGGGGCGGCAAGTGCAGCTCGATCACGTTCTGAGCGGGGAAGAGATTCTTTCGCTTCAGGAAATCGTGCGGAAGGTGCCGGTGGCCGATCATGTGATCCGCTATGCCCTGCAGTTCGCCCGGCTGACGCGCCGCAGCGAAGGCGGTTGCCCGGATTTCGTGAACGATTACGTGGCCTGGGGCGCCGGGCCGCGCGCTTCGCAGTACCTGATCCTGGCCGGCAAGGCCCGCGCTTTGCTCAAGGGCCGATATCATGTCAGCACCGAAGACATCCGGCAGGTATGCCTGCCCGTGCTGCGACATCGTATCGTCACCAACTTTAACGCCGAAGCCGAAGGCAAGAAGAGCGATACCATAGTCAAGCAGCTCATGGAGTTCATTCCGCGTCAACAGTATGACGAGTTGGACAAGAACGTGGCCCGCGTCATGGCCGACTCTCCGGTGACCAAGACCGCCTGAGGCTTTAGCAGGCAAGAACCGCGCTGCGGGGCGCAAGAATCGCCCCGCAGCGTGGGGCCGCCTTTCCCCTTGCGGAAAGCAAGCTACCTTCGATCTGGAGGCGTGCGTTTATGACGATGGCCGCCGATACGGATTTCCGAAAATACCTCGATCCCAAGACCCTGGCCCGGATCGCCTCGCTGGATCTGCGTGCCCGCCTGATCGTCGAAGGATTGATGACGGGCATGCACCGTTCGCCCTATCAGGGCATTTCTATCGAGTTCGCCCAGCACCGCCCTTATGTCGCCGGCGACGACATCCGCCACGTTGACTGGAAGGTCTTCGGACGCAGCGACAAAATTTACCTCAAGCAGTATCAGGAGGAGACCAACCTGCACCTGATCTGCGTGGTGGATTCCAGCGAATCGATGGGGTTCAGCTCGCTGGGCGAAGGCAAGGCGGCGTGGACCAAGTTCGATATGGCGACGGCGATCGCCGCTTCGCTGGCCTACATGGCCATCCAGCAGCAGGACTCGGTGGGGCTGGCGGTGTTCGACAACGAACTTAAGAAATACCACAAGCCCAGCAACTCGCCGGGCCAGTGGAAGATGATCACCCGCGAATTATCGATGGAGCCTAAGTTGCGCAAGACCAACACCGGCCGGGTGCTGGACCAGCTTGCCGAAAAACTTACCCATCGCAGCCTGATCGTCATCCTGTCGGACTTTTTTGACGATCTGGAGGGGATTCAAAAAGGCCTGCGCCACCTGCGTTACAAGAAGCATGAGACGATGGTGTTCCAGATTCTCGATCCCCAGGAGATCGAGTTTCCCTTCCAGGACGTGACGCTCTTCAAGGGAATGGAAGAGATGGGTGAATTGCTGACCGAACCGCGCTCCCTGCGTGACGGCTATCTGGAACAGCTGCGGATCTTCACCGAAGCGTTGAAGAAGATGTGCCGCGGCATGCATATTGACTTCACGCGTATGAACAGCAGCGAAGCCCTGGATGTGAGCCTGAGCAGCTTCCTGGCAACCCGCGCAGCGAGCATGAAATGAGATTCGATTTTACCATGTCAATCCTGGGCAACATTTTCTTCTTTCCGGGATTCGCTTGGGCCGGGGCGGCCCTGGTGGGGATCCCCATTCTGATCCACATTCTCAACCGCCGCCGCTACAAGATCGTCCTCTGGGCGGCCATGGAGTATCTGCTTCAGGCCATGCGCAAGAACCGCCGCCGCCTGAAATTCGAGCAGTGGCTGCTCCTGCTCACGCGCTGCACGCTGCTGTTGCTGCTGGGCTGTGCTTTGGCCAGGCCCCTGGGTTGCGACCGGGACGCCCTGGCCAGACTCACTGGCCAGCGCAACGGCCTGCATGTGATCGTCATCGACAACAGCTACTCCATGAGCTACGAGGCCCCACGCCATGAAGCGAGAACGCACCTGGACCAGGCCAAGCTCATGGCCAGGACCATCATCGGGCGCATGAACTCCGGCAGCGAAGCGGTGATCCTGATCACCGCCGGGGCGCCGGCGACGGCGGTGATCGCCGAACCCAGTTACAATCTGGAGGCCTGCCGCAGCGCCGTGGAACGGATCGAACAATCCTACGGCGGCACGGATCTGAAAGGGGCCCTGGAACTGGCGCTGCAACTGGTGAAAGACAAGGCCGGCCAGGGGCGCAAAACGCTGGACCTCCTTACCGATGGCGCCCAGGGCGCCTGGAAAGGCAAGGCGGCCGAGGGTTTGAAGGAACTGGGGCCGATGCTGGGCAATGCTTTCAAGGTGACGCATTATAATCTGGGCAAACCGGGGCAGTGGAACCAGGCGGTGTTGGATATCAGTTCGGACACGAATCTGATAACCACCAAGTTCGCCACTGATTTCATGGCGGATGTGAAGGCTTATGGGGCGGGGCCGAATCCGACGCTGCAGTGGAAACTGGATGGCGCGGTGATCGGCGGCGGCGGCATAGTGCCTTTGGACAAAGAGACGCAGCCGCAACGGCTGAGCAACCAGACTTTCAAGACCGGCGGCCCGTGTGTTCTGGAGGCCGAGTTGTCGGGCACGGATATGCTGCGGATCGACAACACCCGGCGGCGCGTGATACAGGTGGTTTCGGAACTGAAGGTATTGATAATCGAAGGCCAGCGCGGCATGGAAGGCCTGTCGGGTTCCGGCGCGTTTCTCAATCTGGCCCTGGCCCCCACGGGCGATGATCGGGACCAACATTCGACCACCCAACCTTCAGCGGGCGGCCAGGCTCCAAGTAACAGCTATGTCAGCCCGGAAGTCATCAGCGACCTGGAATTCGGCAACAAAGTGCTCAATGAATACAGCGCCGTGGTGCTGACCAACGTGGCGTCGCTTACCGAGCCGCAGGCCCAGCGTCTGGAGACGTTTGTGAAGCAGGGCGGCTCGCTGCTGATCTTCATGGGCGACCAGGTGAACAAGGACAACTACAACAGCATGCTGCTGGCCCGGAAGGCCGATGGCGCCGAGCGGCGCCTACTGCCCGGCAAACTGATCAAATTGCTTTCGTCTGATGAACATCCATTCGTGTTCGACTTCAACCCCAACGGCATCCTGCATGCTTACCTGAGCGATTTCCGCGGGGTGGAGAAATCGGGCCTGGATACCGCCCAGGTCTACAAGTATTGGCAGGTGGAGCTCGATCCGGCGGCGAACGCGGAGCGGGTTCTGGACTACGTGTCCGGCGGCAGCGCTGTGGCCGCGGCGACAGCGCCGGCGGCCCGCGTTCTCAAGGACCCGGCAGTCACTGTGCAGGAGGTGGGCAGCGGACGGGTAGTGTTCTATTCGACCACCGCCAACGCCGACTGGACGAGTTTTCCGGCCAAGCCAGCCTACCCGGCCCTCATGCACGCCCTTTTGTCCGGCAGCGTGTCGTCGGGCGACAAGTGGATGAACCTTACGGTCGGCGACGTGCTGCGCCTGCCGCCCAGCCTGGCGGTTTCCGCGGCCCCGACGCTGGTCGATCCGCAGAACCGGGCCATTGCCGTCGATCCAGGAACTGGCAAGGATGGGCAGACGATTTTCCAGAGCCCACCGTTGACCAAGCCGGGCATCTACTGGCTGTCCCTAGGCAGCAGCAAGAAGCCGATCGCCGTCAACGTCCCTGCGGCCGAAGAGGCTGATGTGCGCACCCTGACCTCCGACAAGATCAAGGATGCGCTGGGGATAAGCGACATGCTTCTGGAAGGCGATGCGGTTCCCCCGGAGGGTTCGTTTCGCGATGACAGTAGCGATTACGGTTGGTTGATCATGTGCGCCGTCCTGGCCCTGGCCGGAGCGGAGTGTTTCATGGCGATGCAGTTCGGGCATTACCGGAGGCACAAGACGTAGGCGAAAAGCGAGCGGCGCGGCGTCGGGAGCAAGCGGCGGCCGGCTGGAAAGTAACCAGCGCCGGCGGCGGGTGACCTCAACAAAGTCAGAGAGATTATGCACCGTCTTTGGGAAATCATCCTGGGCCTCGAAAAGGGCTTCCTTGGCAAGGAAGGGGAGTTCAGCGTTCAGTTCAACCCGCAGTGGCCAGGTCAGGCCAGCGTCGGGGCGGGCGTGTGGAATTTCATGCTGGGGCTGCTGGCGGTCCTGCTGGTGGTCTATGTGTACCGGCGTGAAGGCCGCTCCAAGCGGGCGCGGGTGGCCCTGGCCGCCCTGCGCATAGCCCTGCTGGCTTTTGTGCTGGTGCTTTTAAACCGCCCGGTGCTGACCTTGAGCCAGGAGCACCACGAGCCATCGGTGCTGCCGATCGTAATTGACACCAGCATCAGCATGAGCGTACGCGACGCCCTGGCCGCCGAGGCGACCGTGCCCCAAGCCAGGCTCCAGGCCGTGTTGGACCTTCTGGGCACTCA
>Ga0316217_10000438_pt1 | contig 59607 bp, 45 predicted proteins | sample 1anoAmetaG_FD_203633 | JGI IMG/M metagenome (GOLD analysis project Ga0316217, IMG submission 203633) | Freshwater microbial communities from Trout Bog Lake, Wisconsin, USA - 1anoA | ecosystem: Environmental > Aquatic > Freshwater > Lake > Hypolimnion/Profundal zone | place: USA: Wisconsin... | reverse complement strand
GAACGATTTTGTCAGCGCGCTCGTAACACCTTACGGGACAACGACATTCGCCAGCGGCACGACCAATGCCGTAACCTGGCTCCAGGCAACTGATCCGCTCGGACAAAGCGAGCTCGCCGAAGCGACGCCGAACTTCGTCTTTCCCACGATTCCCGACACCGACCCCACCTCAACCCTCCCGGTCGGGATGCCGGAATTCAACGGCGCCTTGGATTATCGCGACACTTTTTTCTGGGGCAAGAAAGCTTTTCAGGACGCAGCCGGGGTCTATACGAACGCAACAGTTTATCACTTTCTGCACAATCCCGATGTCACAACCGAAAGCGGCGTTCTGGAGAGCGTGCAAAAACCCCTCGAAAACAAGGTCTGGTACTATTACCCTGCCCAATCAGCCACCTATGCTCTTGGGCAGTTCAGCATTGCCCGGCCTTCCGCCGTGGGGCGTGTGTTGGACGACGGCACAACCCAACTCCGCCAATACCAATATAACGCCATGGGAGCCGTCACCAAGTACACCGACCCGGCGGGACGCAGTTTCACTTACGTTTATTCGACGAACGGCGTCGATTTGCTCGCAATCCAGATGACCAGCAATGGCAAGAACGAACTCCAAAAGAGCATGACCTACAACGCCCAGCACCGTCCTCTCACCATTACCGACGCCTCGGGGCAGACCACCACAAATACCTATAATGCGCGCGGCCAAATCCAGACAACGACAGATCCCCTTGGGGAAATCACGACCTTTGCCTACGACACAAACGGTTATCTCTTGAGCATCACCGGCCCCCTCCAGATGACCAATGATGTCATCACCCTCACCTACGACGCCTTCGGCCGTGCCGGCACGATTACCGACACCGAAGGCTACATGCTCACCTACGCGTATGATCCAATGGATCGCAAGACGCAAATCACGTATCCCGACGGCACCTACGAACAGTTCATTTACAACCTCCTTGACCTAAAGGCTGCCAAAGACCGTCTCGGCCGATGGACGACCAACACCCACAATGCGGACCGGCAACTGATCCAACAGCAGGACCCCCTCGGCCGCGTCACCCGCTACGAGTGGTGCCACTGTGGCGCAATAACTTCTTTTATCGACCCAATGGGCCGCCAGACAACTTGGCAATACGACGTGCAGAGCCGGCCGATCGCCAAAATCTACGCCGACGGCTCAGCAATCTCGTACATGTACGAAAAAAGCACAAGCCGCTTAAGCTACCGCTTAGATGAAAAGGGGCAGGAGACGATCTATAAATACAATACTGATAATACTCTCGCCAGCGTAAACTACCCCAACGCGGTTATTCCAACCCCGACAGTTACATTCCTCTTCGATGCGGACTACAACCGACTGCTTAGCATCCAAGACGGGATTGGACAAACAGTATATACATACAACTCGATTACGACGACCCCGACTCTAGGGGCTGGTCGGCTCGCGTCCGTTTCTGGTCCCCTTCCGAACAGCATCGTGACATATCAATACGATCAACTTGGTCGCGTGGTCAATTGTGCCATCAATGGGATTGTTCAAGCGACAACCTACGACGTTTTAGGTCGCCCCACAATAGTGACGAATGTCCTTGGGGTTTTCCAATATTCATACGTTGGCGCGACTCGGCGATTGGCATCGGAAGATTACCCCAATGGTTTGACGAATCTTTATTCCTATTACAACAATCTCGGCGACCAGCGCTTGATGCAGATCGCACACGTTCAAAACAATGGAAACGTGCTATCCTCCTTGCAGTATGCATATAACTCTGCCGGCCAAATCACTTCGACGGTCATTGGAAGCACAACGACGAGTTATTCGTACGATTTAGCAGACCAGCTCACAGAGGCACACGCCGTTGAGCACTTTGCACATCGCAGTCCTCTGTCGACTGTCACGAGTTACGCTTACGATCTTGCTGGGAATCGCTTGTTGGTTAGCCAGGCAGGGCCGCAGCTCGGGCCACCTGTAACACAACAGTTTTCGTATAATGCACTTAACCAACTGACCACGGCATCGCCGGGCCCGGCAGACGCCACTACCTATGAATGGGACGCAGAAAACCGGCTGACAGCAGTCAATCACGGAACGAACCGTAGCGAATTTAGCTATGACGGCTTTGGACGCCGGGAGCAGATCGTGGAAAAGACCAACGGCGTGGTGCAAACCGTGAGTTATTACTTGTGGTGTGGATCGAGGATTTGTGAGGTGCGCGACGCCAGCGCGGCGTATGTATTGCGTCGTCTGTTTCCGGAAGGAGAAGTGTTGCTCGGTCCAACCGGCAGCACCAATTATTTTTATACCAGAGACCGTCTTGGCAGTATTGTCGGGGCGTTGGATGCAAACGGCCTCCTTGTGACCAGCTACAGTTACGATGCGTTTGGCCAGAAGTCAGTATTGGAGGAGGGCTTCCAATCAACTTTTGGTTTTACAGGACATTTCGTTCATCAGAAGTCGGGGTTGTATCTCACTTGGTTTCGAGCCTTGGACAGCGCGAGCGGGCGATGGCTTTCACGAGATCCTTTGGGCGAAAAGGTGAGCTTAAACCTTTACTGCTATGTGGGCAATAATCCAGTCACGCTTTTCGATCCTTTTGGCTTATGTATTGTCCTGCCATCTCCTCCGGTTGGTTTCTGTCCGCCTGGTGATCCCAGCGGGACCTGCCAGTATAACCCACCTCCTATTCCTTATCCATGGCCCTAGATGACGTCTTCTTTATGGTAAGGCAGAAGTCAACAGACGTTGCCGAATGCGGAGCACGAAGAAGTGTCTTAGCGCGATGTATACCCAGGAAGCACCTTTTGAATGGCGCTAGCGGGAGAGTTAAGATGTCTTTTTTCTGGATCAGTGCTCCGAACCTCAGCGCAGAGATGTTTGCTCATTTCTACAACCCGCTTCATAGTCTGACATCAGTGAGCGAAGCAAAGTCGCTTGGATCAAGCAGCACCGCCCAGCGCCCAATTACTCCGTTTTACATCAGGCTTGTCGCGACAATTTCAGTCGTCGCCGGTGGAACTGGGCTTCGGCTGGGATGCCGAGTCACTATCGCGCCGATGTCACGGCCAACCCGCGAAAGTAGCTCCGTGCCAGACCTAAGCGTGTCATATGGAAGGGCCGGTTCGATTAGCTGCAGCGCTCCCGAATCCGTCCCGCGCACCACACCAGTCATCTGGGCCAACCCGCATGGGGACAGGAATCTCTATCTTCCCAGAAATATGGATGTACTGGCGAATGTAGCTCACCCGGGGAGCTGGACCAGCGATTATCACCGTGCGCAACTGCAGAGTGAAGCGCCAGGAAAAAGTGAGCGAACCGTCCAGCAATGGGTCAGCGCATAAGGCTTCGGGAATTACTTGTACTTGTATGTCACAACAACACATCAACCCAAATTTAAACCTGAGACGACGTCTCTGGTGGGCTTTAGGAGCGTGCTGGGCAGCGATGGCGTTTGGGGCCACGGCCCAGCAATCGGGCTATACCTACGACCAAGCTGGGAATACCGCCACAGTAGCTAGCAACGGGGCAGTCCCACCTGTCATCGAAGCGCAACCGCAAGGCGGCCTTTTCCAATCAAACGGCGCCGTGTGCTTTTCGGTTGTTGCGAACGGCGCAGGGATGTCGTATCAGTGGCTTTCGAACGGCGTGGCTATTCCTGGGGCAACCGCGGACACACTATTGCTTGCGAACCTACCTGCCAATGCCTCCGGTAGCTTTGGCGTTGTTGTGAGGAATACCTCGGGCGCTGTCACAAGTGCGGTAGCGGCGCTTGCACTTGATTCCAGGGGCGTCGGCATGCCCGACTGGTGGCAGATCCGGTATTTCGGCAATTTGAACCAACCTCCAGATGCGGACTACGACGGTGACGGCGTGAGTAATGTCGACGAATACCGCGAGGGAACCAACCCGACTAATGCCGCTTCTTACGATCCACGACTGTACATTACGGTTGCCGGCGCTGGTACGGTTGCTTTGTCGCCGATGCAGCCTTACTACAGTATGGAACAGATCGTCACGCTAACGGCAGTTCCGAGTTCGGGTTCTGCGTTTTTGGGATGGAGCGGGGACATGGCGGGATTGGCCAACCCGGCGACCCTGACGATGGACAACCACAAATCGCTCCAGGCATTATTCAGTGTGAGCACAAATCTCTGCGTGCCGCCTCCTGCCGGTATAGTGGGTTGGTGGTCCGCTCAAGGCAATGCTTTTGATGTGGTCGGAGGCAACGACGGAACGCTTATCGGGGATGTTACCTACACCGCTGGGGAGGTGGGAGAGGCATTCGATTTCGAGGGCGCAAATGGTTATGTGAACGTTCCAAATTCTACGGCTTTGGGCTTCACAAATGAGATCACAATCGAGGCATGGATTGAGCTTGGCGATTTAAATACTACATACTTTATCGCTACCAAACAACCGAGTGGTGCCGCTGGGAACAATCTCTCCGGCAACTTCGAATTCAGGATCTCACCATCTGGCTATATGGAGCTTCTGCACCAAACCGACACCGCTGGTGATTTCTCCACCTATACGGCAGCATCGGGCATAGGCGCAGGAGTCTGGCACCATGTTGCGGCTACGTTGGTGAGTGGAGGAAACGTAGACTTTTACCTAGACGGCGCTCCGGCTGGAACGTCTCCGCAGGAAGGGACGTTTGGTATCACAAATTCCCAACCGTTATTAATCGGAACCAGGGCGGATTTCTACAGCTATTTCAACGGTTTGATAGATGAGTTAAGCATTTACGACCGTGCTCTGTCCTCGAACGAAATTAATGCAGTATATCTTGCTGGTTCCACTGGGAAGTGCCATTACGTGAGACCGGAAATTCTCGTTCAGCCTCAGGATCAATTCGCTGTCTATGGGTCAAACGTTGTTTTTACTGTCAGTGCCGATGGAGGCCAGCCACTGAATTATCAGTGGCAGATAGGCGGGGTCAATTTGGCTGACGGCGGCAGTGTCTCCGGTTCAGCCACGGCCAATCTTCTGTTAAGCACCATCAACACAAGTGACGCTGGCAACTACACCGTGATCGTTAGCAACGCCTACGGCAGCGTGACTAGCGTTGGGGCGAATCTGGCGGTTTTGGCGGGCAGCCCGGCATTAATCACGTTCGACGACTTGACCAACGCGGACCTGGCAGTGCCCGTGGGTTATAATAGTTTGAACTGGACTAACCTCTATGTTCTCGATGTTGCGGCCGATAACGAGCCCGGCGGTTATGCCGCCGGCATGATATCGGCCAGTAATGTCGTCTACAACTCTTATGGGACCAATTCAGCCATCAGCTCTGACGTTCCGTTCGACCTCCTTTCCGCCTATTTGACGGCTGCCTGGAGGGACAATCTGCAAGTCGAGCTGCAAGGATACGACAACGCGTTGTTAGTCTATGATAACACCTACAGTTTGAGCGCGAGCGCTCCAACGCTAATCGTATTCAATTACCTCGGGGTCACTTCCGTGCGGTTCATCTCGTCCGGTGGCACCCCACACCCCGGCTATAGCGAGAGCGGCACCCAGTTCGCGATGGACAATGCCAGCGTCTTTTTCCCGCTAAGTCCCCCGGTGATCACGTTGCAACCCACTAGCCAAGTTGCGCTGACCAATGGTTCGGCCACGTTTGGCATCGCGGCGTCTGGTTCGCTGCCGTTGTACTACTCTTGGAGTCGAAACGGCGTTCAGGTTCCGGGAGCCACGAGCTCGATCTACACGAACAACGATGCCCAACTCTCCGACAGCGGCAGCGTGTTCACTTGCCAGGTGACCAACGCTTATGGTTCTGTCACCAGTTCGTCTGCGGTTTTGACCGTACTGGTCGGAATGCCGACGTTGATCACGTTTGACGACTTGACCGGCTCAAGTCTGGCGGTGCCGGTGGGTTACAACAACCTCACTTGGGGCAATTTGGATTATCTCAACGCCGTGGCCTTTGGAGCACCGGGATATACCGCCGGTATGATATCGGCTAGCAATGTCGTCTATAACGGCAGCGGCTCGAATGCTGTTATTAGCTCTTCGGTGGCGTTTGACCTGCTTTCCGCCTATTTGACGGCCGCGTGGAGGGACAATCTACAAGTCGAACTGCAAGGATACAACGGTGCCGCACTAATTTATGATCACATCTACACTTTAAGCGCGACATCCCCGACGCTAATCCAATTCAATTACTTGGGAGTTACCTCCGTGGAGTTCAGCTCCTCTGGCGGCACTGCTCATCCCGGCTACAGCGAAAGTGGCACGCAATTCGCGATGGACAACGTCGGCGTATTTTTCCCGCCTAGTCCCCCCGTTATCACACTACAACCGACAAGCGAAACCGTGCCAACCAACCAGTCCATCATCTTTAATGTGGCCGCTTCGGGGTCGTTACCATTGAACTTTTCTTGGAGTCGGAACGGCGAAGCGATTGCCGACGCCACCGATTCCACTTACACGACCACCAATCTGCAAGTTTCTGACTCTGGCAGTCAGTTCATGTGCACGGTGACCAATGCTTATGGCTCCGTCACCAGCTCCCCAGCAGTTCTGACGGTCGTGAGGGGAAGCCCAACATTAATCACCTTCGACGACTTGTCCGGCTCAGTGCTGGACGTGCCGACGGGTTATGGTAATCTGAATTGGTACAATTTTGGTTATCTCAACGGCGTGACTGCGGGGCTGAGCGGATATAACGCCGCAGTGATATCGGTCAGCAACGTCGTCTACAACGGCGGCGGCTCGAATGCGGTTATAAGCTCTTCGACGCCGTTCGACCTCTTCTCGGCCTACCTAACGGCCGCTTGGAGGGACAACCTCCAGGTTGAAGTGCAGGGATACAACGGCACTTCGTTAATTTATGATAACACATACATCTTGAGCGCGACCGCTCCTATGTTGATTCCGTTTAATTACCTGGGCGTCACCTCGGTGCAGTTTAGCTCTTCTGGGGGCACCGCGCATTCCGCCGGCTACAGCGAGAGCGGCACTCAGTTCGCCATGGACAACCTGAGCGTCTTCTTTCCGCCTAGCGTTGCGCCCCTGACGTTGCCTGAGCAAGTGAATGTCGTGATCGATGAACTAACGAGCCTGGTTGTCACAAACACCGCGAACGAAGCGAATCTGTCTGCGCTCCCACTGAGCTACGCGCTCTTGGCCGCGCCCTTAGGGGCGGGCATAGACGTCAATGGCGTCATAACATGGGTTCCGAGCCAAGCGCAGTCGCCAAGCACAAACGCTTTTACGACGGCGGTAACTGATGCCGCGATTCCTCCCAACAGCGCCAGCAACACGTTCACCGTTATCGTGCGGGAAGTGAACGTGGCACCGGTCTTGCCGGTCATCGGCACTTTGAGCGTGGACGAGTTGGCCTTGCTATCGGTGACTAACGCGGCCGCCGAGTCTAACATCCACTCGACGTTGGGATACAGCCTGGTCAACCCACCGGCCGGGATGGGTATCGACAGCAGCGGGGTCATCACTTGGTTACCGCAGCAGACCCAAAGCCCGAGCACTAACCTGGTCACGACGATTGTTACCAATTCTAATCCATACGACTTGGTTAACCCACATCTAAGCGCCAGCAACGCCTTCACGGTTATCGTGAACGAGGTGAACGTCCCTCCGGTCCTGCCGGTCATCCCGGACCAGACGGTCCTTGAGTTGACGTTGCTCAGCGTAACCAGCGCTGCCAGCGAGCCAAATATTCATGCGACTTTGAGTTACTTGCTGCTAGGTCCACCCGTCGGCATGGCTGTGAGTCCGGACGGGATCATTACCTGGATGCCGCAACCGACACAGAGTCCCAGCACCAACTCCATCCTCGAGGTGGCCACGAGCACGGATGCGTACGACGCGATTTCCCCGAACCTGAGTGTTACAAACTCGTTCGTCGTCCGTGTCCTCGCTCGGCAACAGCTTGCCGTCAACATGGTCAATGGCCATCCGCAACTGGCCTGGAACTGCTCGCCAGGCACCAGTTTCCAGGTTCAGTACCGGACCGACCTGGATACTGGAGCTTGGCTCGATCTCGGACTGCCGATCGCGGCCGCTGGCTCCACGTGCCAATACGAGGACGATTTGTCGTCCTCCGCAACCACGCGCTATTATCAAGTGGTGCTGTTGCCGTAGCCTGCCTGCCTATGAAGCGCAACCTATCGTACCAAGCCAGCCGGGCGGACGTGCCGCTCGCCCACCTTGCGAGAAGACGATCCAGTTCTCCCGCCACACTAACGCCGCAGTTTTCTTCTTCGGAACCACCAGAGCGGCTCGTTAACACCTGACCCAATGTAAGCAATCAACCAATACCAAATGAGCACACGTCTTATCAACGCAATCCTGCCGCTCACGCTGCTTTCTGTCCTCGTGCAAAGCCAGAGCGCGGCTGTAGCCGTAACGTTTTCGGTGACGCCAGCCACGGTCAGCAATACTTACGTAGGGCCGATCACGCTGCATATTGACGGACTGACCAACACGGAAACCGTGCTCATTCAGAAGTTCCTTGACCTAAACGCCAATGGGGCAGTCGACGCCAGCGATTGGCTGGTGCAGCAATTTAATCTGACTGATGGGCAGCCAGGAATGGTGATTGGTGGAGTGACGAATATCAATGTTCCGGGCGACACCGACACGATAATGGGGCAAATCACGGCGCAGTTGATTTTTCAGAACGGTGATTTCATGCAGAACGTCGCCGGCCAATATGTGTTCACAGTCTCCAGTCCAGGGGGTCATTTTGCGCCCATAAGTCAACTTTTCAACGTCACCAATATTCCCTATGCGCAGATGATCACCGGCAACGTGGTGAGCAACAACACCAGTGCCACGGTTGGTAATGCCGTAGTGATTATGTTTGCGCCTCCTCGCACCGGGCACAGCGGCCCGGGCAATCCACTAGGAGCGGTGGTGGCGAACAGTGCCGGCAAATACGTCGCCTCGATGCCGCCGGGAACGTATATTCCAATGGTTTGCGCGAGGGATTCTGTTTTCGATTACGCGGCTTCGCCCGTGCTCACTTTGGCGGCCGGGCAAACTATCACCACCAACCTGACGCTTGCCAATGCAACGTCCAATATCGCAGGAAATGTGGTGGATGCCAACAATAGCGCCATTACGTTGCCGGGACTGTGCCTTTATGCCGCCAATCCTCCACAGCCACTTGGCCTAGTGTCGTTCACCTTTACGGACGCAAACGGGAATTTCAATATGCCGGTCACCAGCGGGCAATGGGGGTTGGGCACGGATTATCCGTTTCTGAGCGTTCATGGATACGTGGGATATTACCACGACCCTGTGAACCAAACGAACGCGGGCGCAACCGGGGTTACCCTGACGTTTTCAAAGGCCACCGCGCTGTTTTATGGCAGAGTCAGCGACAACCTCGGGAATCCCTTGCCGGGCCTTGGGCTTGAATCCAACGACAGCAACGAACTGTATGACATGGAAAGCTACACGGATGCAAACGGCGGCTACGTTCTCGGCGCGTTGGGGGGCCTCAGCAACGATCCTTGGTTCCTGGATATTAACAATGGTTCGGAGTATTACCTGTTTCCTCAGTCGGATGTTGATCAGAACGGAGGCACGAATCTTACTACTGGCGAGGCCGTGCTCCAGAACTTCATCGCCATCCCCGCGACCAATACTATATCTGGTTCACTAACGGCCAACACCGGCCAGCCGATTTCAGGGGTCGAAATATACGCAGACGCAACCATTAATGGATCGGATTACGAGCAGGAGGCGGTCACCGACGTCAACGGCAAATACTCGCTAAACGTTGCCAACAGCACCTGGGATGTGGGAGTCGATAGCTGGGGTGACAAGGATAGCTTGCCTGCCGATTATCTTGCTCCTGCGGATCAATACCCGGTGGTCTTCAACGGCAATGCGGTGGTGAATTTCACCGCCACACTGACGCTCACCTTCACGACCGATAACGGTACGATTACGTATACCATCACGAATGGCAGCATAACCGTGATGGGTTTTAACTTCGTCGGGCCGAGCGGTTCCGTGACTATTCCTAGCGACATAAATGGCCTGACCGTCACGCAAATCGGAGATAACGCGTTCCAGGGCCAACCGAGCCTGACCAGCGTCATTATCCCGGGCACTGTCAGCAGCATCGGAGAATACGCTTTTCAGTCGTGCTCGGGCTTAACCAACGTATATTTCGAAGGCAACGCTCCTACCGCTGACTCGACTACGTTCCTTAATGACAACGCGACTGCTTACTACCTGCCTGACACTGGCGATTGGATTGCCTTTTCCGCAAGTACGGGCCTGACGGCCGAAGACGAATACACTTACACGACAAATGCCGGGACGATTACTATCGTTAGTTACTACGGACCAGGTGGCGATTTGATCATCCCAGATAAAATCAGCGGCCTGCCCGTAACCAGCATTGGCGACGGGGCCTTTTTTGACTCACCGCTAACCAGCGTCACTATCCCTGACAGCATTACCAACATCGGGACTGCTGCGTTTGAGCAGTTTTACGGATTGGTGCAACCGAGCCTGACAAATGTCATGCTGGGCACCAGGGTCAGCAGCATAGGTGACTTCGCGTTCTATGGTTGCCCGCTGACCAGCATCGCAATTCCCAACAGTGTCATTAATATCGGGACAGGCGCGTTCTATTACTGCGAGAACCTGGTCAGCGTCACAATCCCCGCTAGTGTCACCACTATCGGCGAGAGGCCGTTCGCTGGCTGCAGCAGCCTGACCGAGATATCCGTGAGCACCAACAATCCGAATTACATGAGTGCGTCTGGTGTGCTATTTGACAAGAATGAAACGACGCTCATCCAGTACCCGGCGGCCAGCTCCAGCACGTACTACACAATCCCGAATGGGGTCACTACTATCGGAGTTGAGGCCTTTACTGAATGTGAGCACCTGACGGGTGTCACGATTCCTGAAAGTGTCACTGCTATCGAGGACGGTGCTTTCCAGGGTTGCATGAATTTGTTCGGCCTGTATTTCAAGGGTAACGCACCCAGTGCTGATTCTAACGTCTTTTTATACGACTACTTTGCGACGGTTTATTATTTAGCGGGTAGCACGGGCTGGGGTAATTACTTTGCAAATAACAACCGGCCTCTTCCGACCGTCTTGTGGATTCCCGCCTCGTTGCAAGTTAACATCGCGCCGGCAATGGCAATTGCGGCGGGGGCGCAGTGGCGGCTCGATGCAGGGGCATTTGAAAGCAGCGGCGCGATCGAGACTAATGTGGGCGGAGGAACACACACCATTTCGTTCACTCCTGTTCCGGGTTGGAATACCCCCGTTGATCAAAGTGTTATAGTTACAAATGGACAAGTGGCTAGAGCTATCGGCACATACATCTTAACCGCTTTATTCACTGCCGCTCCGACCAACGGTGTCGTTCCGCTTACCGTGAACTTCTCTGCGGCGAACCTTGATAGCGGCGGGAATCCAATCAATCGTTGGAAGTGGGATTTTGGCGACGGCTCAATCAGCACAGAGCAGAATCCCTCTCACACTTACGACAGACCGGGTTCCTTTTTCCCAGTCCTCTTCGCAACGAACAATGTTGGCGTTACGGACACTGGGTCCGGCCCGCGGCGCATAACCGCCTTCATTCCTCCGGTATATTCCGGTTTGGTTCTCAACGGGGGATTTGAGACCGGAGACTTTACCGGCTGGAGCTCGTCGGGCAACAGCGGGAGTACGTTTGTGGACGACGGCTCGCAATCCGGAATCACTCCTCATTCGGGTAATTACGAGGCCGTGCTGGGGGCCTCCGGCTCGCTTTCCTACCTTTCGCAAACGCTTGCCACAACGACGGGTGGGCAGTATTCCCTCAGTCTATGGTTAAACAGCTCCGATGGCGAAAATCCGAATGAGTTCTTAGTGTCCTGGAATGGGATCACCCTTTTTGATGAAACAAATATCCCCGCCATTGGATGGACCAACCTACACTTCTTGGTTACAGCAACCGGAGCGAGCACGGTGTTGGTATTTGGATTCCAGGATGACCCCAGCTATCTCGAACTCGATGACATCAGCTTTTTGGCGCCCGCAGCGCCAGTCAATTTCGCCACCGTCGGCGTGCGAACAAACCAGTTCGGCTTCAGTATCAGCGGGACCAGCGATCAGGTCATCGTCGTGGAGGCCAGCACGAATCTGGCGAATCCAGCCTGGTACCCGATTGAAACCAACACGCTTACGGGCGGCTCCTTTTATTTTCGCGACCCGCAATGGACGAATTATCCCGGCCGTTTCTACCGCCTTCGGTCGCCGTGAGGCGGAACTGAATCGTGCGAGTGAATCCGCGGCTGAAGTGCGTCAGTGGGACAGTGCAGCTACGGCTGGCTCTGGAAATGCCCAACCACGAACGACGGTGACCAAGCGCCGAAGAACTGAATCTCCTGCTGAACAACGGTGGACGTCGCGAAGGCTAAACTCATGCGACGTTCCAGAGTTCCGGGCCGGGGGCGCGCAGGAACGTCTGTGGCGCCGTGGTAAGCAAGTGTTCTACCGTCATCGGAAATCCGAACTAACTGAGGCCTGAAACTGGCGTTCTTCGGCGGGTCAGCCGAATTTATCTCCGTCAGGTAATGTTCTACCCCCAACCGAACAGGACTATGCGGCAAGGTGACGACCGTCACCTTTGCTGGAAGTGGCTAGCTACCAATGTTTTACGAAATACCTTGTGTCTTCTATTCGCAACCGCGCATACTCCTTTCTTGAATATGAAAAGAGTTCGCAATTCTGATCGTTCCTCGAAAGCTGGAGTGCCTGAGAAAACGGGCGCACCCTCGGACCCGGGAGGGCAGACAAATCCGACTGGTCTTGAAATGGTCAAAATGCTTAGCTCAGAGGAGAAGCAGCACCTCGCCGAACTGGAGAAGGTGATCGACGCCAAATTGGCCGATTTTTTCGAGGTCGGGAGCGCCCTCACGGAGATCAAGACCAAAGAATTGTATCGCGAAACGCACTCGAATTTTAACACGTACTGCCAGTTGCGCTGGGGATTTGGCCGGAGTTACGCGAATAAATTGATCGGCAGCGCGGAGAGAATCCTACTGCTCCCAAAAGACGTCCCGAAGCCGGCGAATGAGTTCCAAATTCGACCATTTCTGGACCTGAAACCCGAGCAGTTTCCTCAGAAGTGGCAGGAGATCGTTAAAACGGCGGGACCGGGCAAGGTCACTTCCAAAATCGTCGAAGATTCGCTCAACCTGCCCAAGAAGAAGCGCAGGAAACGGAAGGCGAAACCGTCAGGTGAAAAAGCGGGCGCCATTGAGCTCATCGAAGGCATCCGTGCCGCGCTGCAGGAGAAGAACATGGAAAGCGCTTTGAAGCAGCTCGACAAGCTGGAAAAGTTCCTCAAGACTTGAAATCCGCCTCCCGCCTGAAGCCATTGTGCATCGGCTGATTTGTGCCCGATTCTACCGCCCGTGAATCCGCTCGCGGGCTGGCGTTCTGGTCGGAGAGTATTCACCAAGCGAATCGCCTTCTCCCCAACATTTCTGAGCCCACATTCCGCTGGATTAGTTCATCCAACTGGCCCTTCACTCCCCCAACTCTTCCCGGCCGCGTTTTGCCCACTCAGTGGAAACGCCCATGGTTGCCTTGGGCCATTACAATGTGGATTACAGAATCGGCGCGACGCGCGTTCACAGCAACCAACGCGGCTACGCTGGTCATGTGCTCCCTTGCTTTGACCCGGTCGGGGTCATAGATGTGTGAGGCCCACCCGGCAACAAAGAATACGAACAGCCCGAGCGCCTCGTTTCACCTCAACCAACGCGCCGACACCTTGAAAACAGCCAGCCTTGCGGGTTGTCCCTCACCGATTACGATATGCCCGACGAGTCCTTTTCCACCCAATCATCATCCAGGTTTGTTGTAATCAATTCTGCGAATGGATGGCATTCGGAATGAAAAGCAGGTTTTTCCCTCAAAATGAGTCACGGCAAAATCGCCCTGAGAAAGTATATCCATCCCAATCAATACATCTACTCTCTTTGCCCCTGTTTCCTTTTCATCTATTTGATAATCGAGATCGACCTTCATTACTTCCCAAGTATCGAATTCCACCAAGTTGGGCAATTCGATACTTACTGAGTACGCATCGGGTTTCTCCATAATCCCGCGAGAGGTATATATTCGTGGCAATTCCTTCGCAATAGGCCGTAAGCCGAGTTTCTCAACAACATTTGCAGAAATGGCCGTTTTAGTTCCACCTGTATCCCACAAAGCCACAAATGTCTCTTTTCGTGGTGCTTCGGCTCCTGATCCCGCATCATAACCACATCCAATTTCAACTTCGGTTAAGAGGTTCGGTAGACTTGAATCAGCCGAAGCTGTGAAGCTTATTCCGCCCACGTGTGTTATTGTAACAGTTTTCATGATTATCTTCCCATCGTGTTTATGTGTTTTTCATTGGTGTTCTCTAGCAGAGGACTCACCATCAAGTAGTGCATATCGTTCTTTCCTGAATCCCTTGCGAAACTTCAAATGTTGAACTGCCATTCTCGATCTCATTTCATTCGTTCTTGCCGTGCGAAGACGGTATAAGGCGGCTGAAGTTCTCAGCGACTCAGACGGCAAAGCGTCCCCCGCCATTCTAGACCAACCAGCACCGAAAGCAGTTGTTAGCCCTCCAGCGGCACGAGTTTTTCAATCCTGCATCCCCCCTTTTCGTCAGCGCCCACGCGCAGGATTTTCACTCGCAGTGTGGCCAGCATTTCAAAGAGTTGGCCCAGCCCCTTCCCATGCACTTCAATGCTCTGCTCGGCAAACTCCATCACGATCCGTTCCGGTTCGTGCTGGTGTGCAATTTGCCTGAGCCCGATATATGGCAGCGCAATGCTGCTTTTCTGAAATTTCAGGATAAGGAACCCGCCTACGTTACCCTCAAAAAGCTCATACGGCGCCGCTTGCTCCGGCTTGGTCATATTCACTCCTGTTGTTTCTTCAAAGTATCGCCAGGCCTATCAATCGGAAGTAGCCTTCTCCGATGACACTCGGATGAAACGTGGTCTTAGCGTCTCCCTGCGCTATTTGGTCTGGTGGACCACACATTATTGTGCCTCCGTCACCAGACCCCTTTCTGGCTTCCCCCCATGTCGTCAGAAAAGTCATATCAAAGACTTCTCCTGTACCCAGTGTCAACCATACGTGAAATGGAAGTATTCCTGACCGTTGTATCTCTTGCTTATCCTTCGTGTTGTAGACCAAGTCCTTTGCTTGTGTTGTCGTAAAGCGGCAACACTGTTCATTTTCGTGTTCCAGCCAACCGATGGTAACCCAAACGTCGGTGTCGAAGGCGGGCGTTTTCACTTGGGCCGCAAGGTACGGTCGCCCCAACACGCTTATCTGCGCACAATTGCTTCCCACGGTTTTTACCCCGTCTTCTGCCAATGCTTGCTGAAGTTTTTTTTGCATGGTAGGAAGGGCTTTCAGTTGGCCAAACCATCGATGTGGGTTGGTAATCCACTTCACTGGAGGGCGCGGTAAACCTAGGTGTTGACTAGTGGCGCATGCTTCTTCGAATTCTTGATTGTATGACATATGTGTTTTCGATGGAACTACTTTGGGTAATACTTTGATTTCTACCCTTTACGCTCGGTTGTCTGAACCGTGCATGATTCCAGTAGAAAGTGTTTCGAACGGAGGTTGAGGCACCCTTTTTCGTGGTTCGCCGCGGTTCATACGACTGCCTCGGTGTTGCTCTGAGACGGGATCCGATGGTTCTTCGTCTACTGATCGCGTTTTGCTCATATTCGTTCCTGTTCGTTGTTTTTCAGTTCCCGAGAAACGCTCCGGCCAAGCTGTATCAAGAGTCCCATCGCGTGTTCCCAACCAGAAAGGCGCAGCCCCGCCAAACCCATTGCCACGCGTTGCCCGAACTCCTCCACTTTCGCTCTCGCCACCTCCTGAAATGCTTGCAGTCGATTTAGGCCCTGGCCTTCGCCCGCCGAGACCAGCGGAAAGTCCAGCGCCATTCTCCGGTCACCCGAACCGAGCCTGCCCAGCAACGCTTCCTTGTCGGGTGTATGCACCGAGCAGGAAAGCTTGCCCCGACTGCACGCCACGTACGCGGCCTTGCCATCCAGATGGCTGGCCGCCACCACCACGTGATCTACCGTCATCCCCTGCGACTTGTGGCTGGTGATGGCGTAACCATGCAAAAAGCGCTGGAAGCGCCTAGTATCCAGGCGCACCCCGTCTTCAAAGCGCAACACGTCTCCATCAATGGCCTTCACCCGATGCACCCGTCCGTTCAGCAACCCGGCTCGCCGGTCGTTGTCCCTCAGCAATACCCAATCGCCCGGCGCGATTTCCAGCGAACGCGTCGCCGCCACGTCGAAACACCTCGCCCCATTTTTCGTATCCAAGACGCGCTCCATGCCCCGATCGTTTCTGACTTTCAATCGGCCCTGTTCTTCGCCCAGGACCGTCCATGTAGACCCCTTCGCGAAACCGCGCCGGCCTTCGTTGAACTTCACTATCAGACCCGCCCGGTAGTTCTGGGCGTTCGCCCTCTGTGCTTCAGTCCATGAAAGGGATTCATGCGCCGTGAACATCCTTCCCCCTTCCAGTTGCCCGGACGCCCGAAGTTGCCGCCGGATTTCATCGGTCACCGCATGGTTCTCGGCCCACGTCGGGCAGACGCAGACCACCTTGCCCCCTCTCTCCTCCTTCAGCCGAAGGTATTCGCGCGCCGCATTTCCAAGATAATCCCCTTTGCCCTCCCGCACCCAGCCCATGGCATCCAGCTTTTCCAACCCCGTTCGAACCGATCCCGCAGCCATGGCTTGGATTGCTTCTCGGTAGCCGACCGTTTCCTGGCGGCGCACATGCCCGATCTCCGCCCGTTCCATCGGCGAATGCCTCTCCAACACCCGCAGGAAGTCCCCGGCTTCCACGCCCGAATGTTGCCGTGTGTCCCCAACGAATATCACACGACCGCGGCTCGCTTCCGCCCATCGCATCAACGCCGCCCCCTGTTTGTTGCTCAGCATCCCCGCTTCATCCACCAGCAACACCGTTTTCTCCCCGCTCTCGCGGAACCCCTTCAACAGGAATTGCGCCACCGTCGTCGCGCTCTTGAACCCCTCCTTCCGGAGCGTGTCAGCCGCCGATGTCGTTGGGGCGATCGCAAGCACGTTCTTCCCGCCTCGCTCCAGGGTCTGCCGCAATTCGGTCAACGCCGTGGTCTTGCCAACGCCCGCCGCCCCTCTCAGGCCTAACACTTGGTCCCGAGATCGGAGCAGGGTTTCCAGCGCCCCTTTCTGCTCCGCCGAGAGTCTCTTGCCCAACCCGTCGGGGTTACCCAACCGCTCGAAGCTCCCCTTGGTCCGTTTCACGTAGCCAACGGCCCATTTCTCCAAGTCCAACCCGGCCCGCGTCGCGCACTGCCGGCTCTCCGCCCCGCCACCGACCAGCGTCACCAACTGTGTTTCCTTCCCAACTACCTCCTTGACCCAATCCAGGTTCAATCTGCCCAGTTTTTGATTCAACGCCTCCGCGATGATTTCATGCTCGGCGGCCACCGAACGCCGTTCGTAAATATGCGAGATGCCCTGCCGCACCGCTTCACGTTCCAGCCCAGGTTCCGCCCGCAATTCTCGCGCCCTGGCTATAGACTCCCGCTTCAAGTTCTCCAACTCGCCCAATTCCTTTGGCGTCAATTCCGCCCTCTGCCACCTCACTACTTGGACCGTCGATGCTTCCGCCAGTTTCGCGCTCCGGGTTTCCGTCGTAATGACGTGGATTTCCCCAGGCGTCGGTTCCCGCCCGTGTTCCTTCTTGAACGCCGCAATCCCCCGTTCCACGTCTGCTCGCCGCTTTGAAAACCGCTCCCGGATGTTGGCGCTGACCCCCTTTATTTCGAACCCTTTAATTGCCCCCTGCTTGTCCCGGCTTTCCTCGATCTCATACCCCAGGCGCCGGACCTCGCATGCCAGTTCATTCTGATAGGCCTTTCCGGCATACCGAATCGCCCCCAGCATTTCCCTTTCCGTCAGCGCCCCCCATTGTCCCGTGTGGGCGTCGTAAGTCGCATTGACGGTCACATTGTGCTCGTGCAATTGTGGGTCAAGCGCCCGGCTGGCCGTGTGCCCGAACCGCGCGGCGCAGACGTTCCCCGTGAACCGGTTGTGCCTTTCTCCCCTGTTGACTTGGATGGCCGCGAATCGCTCCAGTTCGGCAAACGCCTTGCCCGCCGCCCGCTGGTGCGCCTCGACGAGACGCTTGTCCCCGAGGGTGATGGCCATGATCGAAACGCTTTTCTGCGCCGACACCTGGAAATCAAAGAAGCAGACCCGGTTATGCCCGTTTCGCGGCGTCAGCCTGCCGCTATCATCCGGGAGGCGGTTCTGGCGCAGATTCTCGAAAGCCTGGTCCCCGGCCTCAATGCTCTTGCCTTCCAGGCCGAGCCGCCGCGATCCCTCTCCCACCCATCTCCCCGTAACTCGTTCCTTTTCGGAATAATAGTCGCTATGGGTGAGATGTTTGTCCAGGTAGGTTGAACCTTCCCGCACTTTGGCCATGGTGAACATCTGTCGAGCCCTACGATGAGTGTTAGGTGGTCGAGACGCAATATGTCCAACGTTCGTTGGATGTTCTATATCTGTTCTTCAAATGTTCGTTTGCAGTTCTGTCTCTGTTCGAGTATGATAATCATTATGGACGACCAATTGGCCGATTTTATCAAAGGCGCGCCGCCAGGCCGGCGCGTCAAAAAGCTTGAGCACTCGCGCTACGCCAACCAAATTCTGCAGTCCTACTACGAATTAGGCTGGACGTACCGCGCCATCGCCGCTTGGCTACGGCGCAAGCGCCTTCCCGTCGCACTCTCAACTCTGCACAGTTTCATCCGCGAGCATCCGCCATCATCCAACTCAGACGTCGATCCTTCGCCCGCCACGGTCAACGAACCCAAGCCTCTCCCGCCCCAGCCGATCCCCCATCCGCAAACGCCCATGCCGACCACCACGCACCAACCCTCGCCCCCGACGTCGCCACCGCAAAAGTCCAGTATCCGCAAGCCGCGTTTTAACCTTGATACTTGACCTCAGGCGATTTTGACCGTGTCCCTTTCGCCTGGGGTTTCTTGATGCCAACCCTCACGCAATAGCTCTCCACCCCTCAGGATGATTGACTGGACGACGCACTTGTTCTTCTCGGTGCCGTTCTTAAGCCGCAGGAACTCTATCGGCGCCACTCGGAAATCCCGCACGATTGACTCTTGTTCTCCATGCGTTGGCGCCCCCTTTCCCCAGTGTATCGATCTCTGAGATTGTGCCTGCTTTACCTCCTCGATTTCCTCGGCCGCCCATCTCCGCGTCTTGGCATGGTTCTGCTTCAGGAACACTTTCGTCTCAATGTTGCTGAAAAGGGCGTCACGCTCGACTTCCCCAACCCGAGCATTCATCACAGCCAGATCCTGAGTCAGCAAAACCGTCGCCACACGGTACTCTCGGAGGACGGAAAGCTTCTCCCGAAGCTCTCTCGAAACCGTCTCCTGGCATTCGTCCGAAATGAGAAAAGCATCCGTCTCTCGTTTACCCCGCGTCGCCGCTCGCAGAAAACAAAACTGCAACACCCCGTTGGCGATCCGGCCCTCATCCCCCGACACGTCTTTCTCATCCCATCCTAATGTTGGCATCCCCACAACGCAGATTTTTTTCTTGTATAGCAGGTCATTCATTGTGAACGTGGATTCGCCCCCGAACAGACCCGCCAACAGCGGCCGACGCAAATGGTCCAAAGTCCCGCTGACGGTCGCCGCCACCGACCCTTGCAACCGATCTCCAAGAGCGAGGAATTCGCGCTCGAAGTATTCAATGGCCATCTCAAGATCAGTGTCCTTGCCGGCACGCTCCCGGGCTGAGTCCAAGGCTTCGGCCAAAACACTCTTTTTCCGCCACGTTGGGTCCGCCAACTGATTAAAACTGGTGGCCCGATGGGCAAAGAGCTTACCAATCTCTGGAATCTCCAAATGCCCCTTCGCCACTCGACAGAGTACGACAAGATTCCGCAAGGCCATTTGGCATTGCTGGCGGAAGAATCCCTCGTTCTCCGACACCTCCGAGGACCTCCGCTGGCTCAGAATTTCGCCGATCTCAAGCAACAACGAAGTTGCCTCCGTATTGCTAGCTTCCTGGAGCGGGTTGAAGACGTGCTTCTCCCCTTTGCCAAACACTATCAAATCTCCAGCCCGGCGACACTCCTGGCATAACTCCTGGAACTCCGAGATTTGCTTCGACTTGACGCAAAGCACCAGACCTCCGAATCCTTCCTTGAGGAAGGCGCGGTACAGCGTTTTCGCTGAACTCGTCTTGCCCGAGTTTTTCGATCCGATAAACAACACGTTGTTGAACGTATCCTCCACGGTGAGTCGCCCGCCATGCCGAAATTGTAACAATGGCACATCGCGGCGCGGCTCCGCTGGCTTCTCCTCGGCTTTCCGTCCGATGATCCATTCAAACATTTCAAGCAAGCTCTTCATTTCTCGAGAACGTCCACAGCCACTCCACCGACCCCGTTCGTCATGCGCAGGATGTGCAAAACCTGCCCATTTACGAACACCTTGATTTTCTTTTCCTCCAGCAGGACGTTCAACGACAGCCCGTCGCCATTCACCCGTTCCTTTTCCAACAAGACTCCATTCCCTCCCACGTGCCGCATCCTCCCTGACACCAACCAACCGGACAGGATTGCGCTGGCGCACATAAGCAACAGCACCCCCCCTACGCGCACCAGGCGTAAATGCAATACCTGTCCATTGAGCGTTTTGACCTCAGTGGCGAGGTTGTCCACCTTCGATCCAATCGCGTCAACCGCCTTGCCGGCATTTTCGCGTTCGGTAGCCAGCAACCCCGCCATTTGCTCCCGAGTGGCGTCCGTCTGCGCCACGTGCGCCTCAAACAACAGGAACAGTTTCGTGGACGCTCCGTTCGGGTCTCCCCTCGAAAACTCTTCGACAATCAGCTTCGCCCCGGGCCACTTCTCCGGGGGCAATGCCGTTATGCAACGATCCCAAAAATCTCCGGTTTCTTTCACAGGTTGGAAATATTGATTCGCCGACCTGAACGACGCAGTTTCGCCTCGGGCTCCTCTTCCTTTGCCGGCGCCACCTTCGCAGCATCCACTGGCGGCAACAGCAGGCCGACATTCTTGTCATACCCGTAATACACCCGCTTAAGCCAATCCTCGATCACGAACCGCGCCATGAAGTCCAACGGCAGGTCGTTATTTTTTACGGCTTCTCCCAAAGTCACATTCCGCCCCTGAGTAAGACTCAGTTTCGCGAGCGGATTCTTGCCGCTGGCCAGCAAGACGGGCATTTCCATTTCACCCGCCCCCATCCCAATCAGGTCCTTCTGCAACTCGCTCCCATCGTACATCTTTGTGTCCGCCGACTTGAAACGGTTTTTAACGATGAGATAGTCCACCGTTTTTCCCAGGCTCTCGGCGGCCTCATCCATATCGTTCATTACCTCCATATTGTCCTGGGGGAACAATACGACCGTGAGCCGGCCCCCGCGATCGGCGGCCTGTTCCGGGAATCGCGTTAATCGCAGTGCCTCCAGAATCCAATCGGCCATGTGCGCCCGCACATCCCACTTGGTCACCTTCGCTTCCCCCGCCCGCTTCAACAACGCGATAACCGCGTCCACCGGCTCTCGGCCCAATTCGGCCAGCGTCACTTCCTTGGGGAATCGGCTGGAATAACTGCGATTGTCGCTGTCCAGGTCGAAGCCACGCCACTCAACACCCCGGTGGTTCAGGTAGCACCCGAACGCTTCCGCCTCTGACGACTTCCCCAAATCCCCCTTCCTCTGGATCGGCAGCACTAACCGCCACTTCACTTCCGGCTTTTTCATATATTTCGGTTCCAATGCTGTCTGCAATCGATCGGCGTTGCTCATCTCCCTTTCAAGTGTGCTCTGGTAGCGGCCTCGCATACTTGTTCGGCCGTTGGTTGGTATCTGTTTGCGGGAGTCAACTCGTATTTGCTTTCAAGATACTTAATGAAAACCGCCCCATCAGCTTCGAACCCAGTGCTGATCGACCAAGGCGCACTCTCACTTTTTGGGCCAGCGATGACGATCGAGTATCGTGGCATTACGTCTTCGAGCGTCTTCGGCTGGGGCCAACCGGCATCAAGTACCACTACGTGGTCATAACCCGCGTTTCCTTGAGCTAGTCCCTTCCACATCTTCCAATTCCATCCCTCCCATTTGAACCCCTTGCTCTTGAAAATGAACTCGACCCCGATCGCGAAGAGCTCTTCTAGTTCTCTGCTCCTCGGCCCCGGTTCGTCGCCGGTTCTGGCCTCTTCCAGCGATTTCTCGAGCAGTTCGGTTAGACTTGGTTTTGTTGGCATACGTTAAGCATATGTGTCATTGCGCCCGTCTCACGTTGATTTCTACGCAGGGACACGACCCCCTCACCGTCAGTGAGGGAGTCTCTTCCACACCTTGCCGACGCGCGTTCGCAATTTCTCTGCACCGTCTTACATCGGCTACTTCCCCGCCACCTTGAGCATGAATCCATCAATTCCTTTTGAGCTTTGGTTCTTCCGGCATGCACCGCTCTGCCTACCCTGCCGCCGCCCATTCCAATTCTCCAAGAAGAGATAAGGCTGAACTTGCGAGCCACACGGAATAGGGCACCCACCACGGAAACCGCTGGGGATTCCTGTAAATCCTCCCCAGCTTGGTTAGGCTCCGCTGTGGCCGCGTGACAGGATGCGGCCACTTTCCCCCTACGCGCACCGCCGGCTGAGTGCGCTTCGCCCCGTTTGCAGAATCGCGCCAGTCGCCGCCGCGCTCGCAAGCTCGCTAGCTCCCCAGCCTCGCTTCGCTACGTCGGGTCCCCCGTCTGTCACGCTTCTGCCCGGACCTTCCTTGAGTGGTGTGGTGGGTGCGGATGCACCGCCAAAGAAAAGCAAAGCAAATGAAAACACCAAATCTGATAGACGTGCCGCCCTCCCCGAAGCCTTTGACCGCGCATGAATTCAAAGTTGTCAGCTTGCGCGACTGCCCCTTGCCCGACCACTTGGCGGTCTGCGACACGCCAGCGAAGGCCGCCGAGTATTGGACGCTACACATCGAAGATAATCCCTATTTCGATCCGGAAAGGGAATGTTTTTGCGTCCTGTTTTTGAACACCAGGCGACGGATCAAAGGTCACCAGCTCTTATCGCAGGGCACCGCAGACACGATCCTAGTCCATCCCCGAGAGGTATTCCGGCTCGCGTGCGTGTTAAGCGCCGCAGCCATCGTCATCATGCACAACCATCCAAGCGGTGAGGCCCAGCCCTCGGAGGCGGACATCAAAGTGACACGCGACCTGATCCGCGCCGGTCAACTCATGAAAATCGAAGTCCTCGACCACGTGATCATGGGCAGGCCCAGCCACGTCAGCTTGCGCGAGCTTGGCTATTTTTACAACTAGACTTCAATGAAACACATTCGTAAACCCATGCCGATCCCGCAGCACGAGTTCGGCTTCACCCCTAACACCTTCTCCCTGTTCGCCGAGGCTGGCGTCGACGGGGAACGGATTGCCCGCGAGCGCGAACGAGCCGAGCAAGCCCGACGCGACGCGGACGCGGCGCAAGCGCCTTTGTTTCCTGTATCGATCCAACCCTTCAACCAACGACACTATGAACCCTAACCCCGACGGCCTCGCCGAGCCATTCGGCCCAATGCTTTACTGTTACACCCGCGCCCAGGCCATTGCCGACGGCGAGCAAGTCGACGTTTCCAAGGTTGCCCAGGAAGCCGGAATCCTCTTCCCGGTTTTCCTTACCCGCGCGGTTTATGATGGCTTTGTCACCGTCCCCCCGGGCGTCACCGGCCAGGATGAACCCGGAAGGCTTTGGGATCTGGTTTGGATGCTCCGGTTTGCCATTATGCGGATGCGAGCCGGACACAATACCGCCCCTTCCGTCAGCCGACTTCCCGTCGCCCTTTATGTCCGCAACGATAACCACCGAGCCCGCCTGACCAAGCTGGTCGCCATCTGCGGCCCACTCGATATCAACGATCCCGCGCCTGCAATAACTTTAATGCTCCCCGAGGAGGACTAACCCATCACCGCCCGCCCCTCTGCCGCTGGCGGAGGGGCACGGCCCCTACACGATGAATATCCTCGCCGCCCGCAAATACTATAGCCCACGAGACGGCCAACTTTCCCTCGACCAGGCGGAGACCCGCCGCCTCGCCTATGCCATCAAAAGCGCCGCCAGCCCATCGGCGGACTTTGACACCGCCGCCCGCGAAATGGCCGTCCTAATCACCGGCCCTTGCTGGCTTGTCCCCGTCCCCGACAGCACTGGCAACACCGACGCCAACGCCCGCCTTGCCAGCATGATCGCCACCCATTGCCCAGGCGCCCAGGTTGCCAGAGCCATCACCCGAACCCATCCGATCCAATCCCAATGCACGCGCCACAAGCAGGCCCTCGGCCCCATCCCTCCCGACCAGCACCACATGGCCCGCACCTGCAAAACTCTGACGCTCCGCCAGACTTATTTCATCGACAACGTCACCACCAGCGGGAATACGCTTGAGGCCGCCCGCGCCGCCCTCGGCTTTGGCGCCGGCCTGGTTTTCGCCGACGCCGCCAACCACCGAACCCAGATCCAGCCGGACCTGTTTTGAACCCACCGCCCCGGTTCCGCCCCGACCAGGGCTTCGCCCTGGACCCACCGGGACTTGCGCCGTCCCGGCCTCGCGCCAAAGGGCAAGCCCTCTGGACTCCTTGTCCGCTACGCTGGTCTCCACGCTTCGCGCCCTTTCCGGTTGGCCGGAAAGGAAAGTGTGTTGATGCAGCAATTAGGCTGCGAGGCTTGCACCCTGGCGGCTGGCGACCCGTTCGCCCGCTCTCCCCTCGCCCGTCCCGTCCCGCAATCCGCCACCGCGCTTTGAAAGTCCTCCGCAACAGGCCGCCGAAACTGGCAGCTTCTCCAGCCCGCCTTTCGAACCCGGTGCCGTTAAGAAGGCCCCGGTGTCCTGCCCCATCGGCCCATCGCCGCGTCAGGTTATGGCCGGTGTTGTCGCAGCTTGATTTTCCATCGCCTTTCACGCCTCCCGCTCCTGATCTCCGGTTGCTCCGCGCAACGTTCGCGCCAGCAATCTGTTCACTCCGTTGCTCCTGCTCCGCCGCCCTCCGCTCTATTCGCTCCCGGCTCGCGCATGCCTCACCACCGGCGCGTTCGTTTCTCAACCTCAAATCGAAGAAACAAACGCCCCGGTGGCCGGGGCAAAACTGAAAGGCTCAAAATGAAAAATCAAACCGCTCAAAACACCAATAAACCCGTCCAAACCATCCGCCACGGCGCCCTTAGCGCGAGCATCTGGCGGCAGGACACCGACAAAGGCCCCATGTTCAACGTCACTTTCCAACGGTCCTACAAGGAGGGCGACGACTGGAGAAATTCGACCACTTTCGGCCGCAACAACCTGCTGTTGCTGAGCCTTCTGGCAATCCGCGCCTACGAATGGATTGCTGGACAACCCAAAGCAAGCCGGGCGTGAAATCCCCGGCTGGCGGTCGAACAGGCCGCCAGCCTTTTTTTGTTTCGCGATAGGGAAATAGGCAGAACGGGCCAGGGGAAGACTTGCCCCCTCCGCGGAGACTCGCCGGCTTTCCCGCTCCCCGCCACCCAAAGCCGTGAAACCGCCGAGACTCCGCTTCCCCTGGGCGCTCCCTCGGGAGCTTTCTTAGCGCCATCGCTCCGCTTCGCTCTTTGTCCTGGCCGCTTTTCCGCGACCCTGTCCCCTGCGCGGGCGGTCAGGCCAAATGCTCCGCTACGCTCCCGGCTTCCAGAAACCCCCGAGCGAGCCAAAGACTATTCCAGCTCGCGTTGCTCGATAGGTCGCTGAACCGTTCGGGGTGGCACCGCCCTGCCGCCTCCCGTCGTTTGGTTCTGTTTTCAGGTCGTTTTTCTCTGCCGGTTCGGTCCATCGCCCTCCCCGGCGCGGCTTGTCGGGGGGCCTTCGTGGTGCCCTCTGGAGACTACTCCCACGGGCCGCCCCGAGTCGACGCGCTTTTCGGTTGAAGGGCGATAGCCCAAACCCAGATAGCAGAGACTAAAAAAAAGACCATGAAAACCAACACCGACAACGAATTGAAGATCAAGGCTCCCAGCCATCCCGAACTGAAACAGCAGAAGTGGAACCTGTTTATCGGACAGGAACCCTACGGTTTCGTGCACGCGTGCAGCGAGCGCGAGGCTCTGGACCGCGTCGCCGCTTTCAAGAGGCCCTTCCGCGCGGAGTTGGCCGCCGACCAAGATTGATTCCACCGCAAGGGCGGATCCGAGTGGATCCGCCCTCTTTTTTTTGTCCGCCCGGCGGGCCGCGCCGACTTGTTGATTAAAGTCCACTGCGCACCCGGCAAGAGGATGAGAAGGCACGAAGATTCAAAGTCCAGTTACCGATCCACCGCCGGCTTTCACTCCGGCGACATAGGCCTCAATCCAAATTTGGTTTTGTTTTCCCGTGCCCACTTTGCCGGGCAGATATCTAAAATGACCTCGCCGTATATGGAACCGTAGATGGAATTGAGGTCCAGCGCTCGCGTTCGCTGACGAAGGGCATTTCGTCGGTATTCGGTAACCTTTCCCGATCCACTTTGGCTCCCACAATCCGGGCATCGGCGCGCTCTTTTGGCCGTTCACTCGTCCTCCTCCGCTCAGAAGTCCCGGCTTCAAAATGGAAGCCAACAGGAGCTTGAGCGCAAGCGACGCTCCGCGCCTCAAGATTTCCTTGTCCCTCTCCTCCGTCTGCATCCGCGAGTCGATAAGCGCCTCGGCAAAATCGGCATCCTCAAACTCCCCACTTGTACCGCTTTGCCGGGCGATTTTACAATACTGCGGAGCACTGCCACTTGGATCAAACACGTTCACTTGGATTCTGTCATCTTCCACTTCGACTCGCGGCAGCGGGAGTTGTTGGGTTTCTGGCCGTTTCAGCTTAAACGGATACACCCCCGCCTCGATTCGGGAAATCGACAGCACATAACGCTTGCTTCCGAATTCTTGGAGGACGAATGCATCCGGCAGCACAAAAGTCATCATCGACGTAGGCCACCTCAACGTGTCGAGAGGCATATCCTTTGGCAACCCTGTCGCCGCTAAACTGCGCGCTAGATCCTCTCCCACAAAATAGACGGGTTCTAACTCGTCCATCCACTTCATTGCGGCCAAATAAGGAGGCAACTTCGATTCTGGCACCTCTTGCCCCTTTTCAAGGCATAAGCACACCTCGAGAACCCTTGTCTCTAAAAAAAAAGCAATCCGCTTAGGGCTGCCATACCCGGCCGGAGGTTTAATATCGCGACCGTACATTTGCTGCCAGAGAACATCCTTTTGGGCCTGCCACAACCGACAGACATCCTTCCAATTCATCATGTTCCCTGCTCCCTTATCTTCATGCGACGTATCCATTTATGTTCCGGCATTATCGGCGATAACCAGCGGTACTTTAAAAGAATCTGGGTATGCAGTTGACTTGACTCTTGCATTTGCAAAAGCCCCAGCAAATTCGCAGGTCGAAGGTCGCAAAATGCTGCGTTGCAAGAGTGGTCTGCATAGCCAGGTATGCGCAGAGGGGATTCTAGCGCAATACACGAACGGGTTGGGGGGGGCGATTGGGCGCAAGCCGAAGAATCCCTGATACCCTGCTCTTCGGAGCGCCGCAGTCAATGGAGCACGCACGGCACTGAACACCGCATGACTACTCGCTTACGGCAAGAGCTAATACCCTTCTTCGTATGCGCAGCAATGCTCCGCCGCCCAAACCGCATCGAGTCAGCGCCAGCTTTCGCGCCCATCAAATCACGCATCCAGCAAAGCCTTAAACGCCGCCTGCGACGGGTCGCTGTAGAAATCAATCTGCAGCTTGTCGATGATCTCCGCCGGCAGCTCCGCGAAATCCCTTCGATTCTCGGTCGGGAACATCGCCCGCTTGGCACCCGCGTCCATCGCGATCCGCAGTTTGTCACCCAGCCCCTCGACTCGGCTTAAAACCCCGTGAATGCTCATTTGCCCGAGGATGATCAGCCCGCCGCCAATTTGGCGGCCCAGCATCGCCGAAATCAACCCGATGTAGAACGCGACGCCCAGATCGGTCGCATCTTTCCCTTGCATCAGGCTCATGACTTGGATGTTGAAGTCGTAGGCAGCAACATCCCGGTCTATGCCGATCTTCTTCGCGTTCGCTTTCAAGTAATCGTAAGCCATCCGGGCGCTCTCCCGGATTCCCTTCCCTGAGGTTCCAACCACGTTGAACCGGTGCCCGCCAGCCACGGCCGTAACCTGAAGGCGATAAAGGGAAAACCGATTCTCCGCAGGGTCAAACCCAACCGTGAACAAATCGCCAGGTGGCATAGCCGTGTCCGGGATGAGCTGCGTCGAGCCCAGTTCCTTGCATGTGATGAAGGTCTCTTGTTTCGTTTCCTTGTCCACGTAAGACAGGTTCACCTTCGAATACTCAATCCCGCCCATCCTCTTGAGCTGCTCCTTCACGCGCCTCCTCAGCTCCAGGGCGAACACTAAATATTCCTCTATTTCCTCCTTCGAACACTTGCCGTCTGGATGGAGCAGCTTAATCAGCCCAGAGAGAGTCCTTGCCACCGCTTTTCGATCCCGCTCCTCGACATGGTTGCCCAAGCTGAAGAAGCGGTCATACGCATCCGTGTAGTTCCGCCGCCGCAGCTCTTTATGGAAAATCTCCGCGATGTAATCCGCGATGAACCCCACGTGCGTTGTGAAATAGTCCGGTTGCATCTTCGGGACTTCCCACCCCGGCAGGTAGGCGTGCCACCGGTCATGGAACGCCATGTCATGCCGCACTGTGTCCGGCAGCGACGCGAAGAGGTGCGAAACCCGCGCAATCGTTTCCACATCGCCGTCCAGGTTGCCGTTGAATACAATCCCCGCATCCGCCGACAACGTTCCTTTGTCATCCCCGCGCGAAAACGATCCTTGCTCCATGTATCCCTTATACATTTGCTTGTCACTGTCAGCTTTGAAGTTCGACCCCGCCACCTCATCGAAGGCCACCATATCGAACTTCAGCACGAGGCCCGGCTTGTCCTTTCGGTTCTTCCAACCGAACAGGTCCGGAACCCCGCCTTGGCCGCCCGAGAGCAATATCACGTATGGAGAGAGCTCACGGTACACATACGATTTCCCCGTCCCACGCGGCCCCAGTTCCACGAGATTGTAGTTCTTTTCAACCATCGGCACCAGCCGCAGCAGGAAGAGTAGCTTCCGCCGGGGCGTAAAGTCCGCATGTGCCGGCTCATACCCCATCGACCGGAGCAGTACATCCAGCCACTCGTTGCGGGTGAAATGCTCCCGCCCCAGCAGGTATTCCTCGAAATCCGCGCTCGCTATCTGGATCGGTGAAAGCCGTTCAATCACGAATGGCCGTATCGCCCCGTCTTCCCCCTGCGTATCGTCATAAATCAGCTCCACATTCGCCCACACTCCACCGGTAAGTAGTCTCTCGTGCTTATGGACTACCTCCGCGGCAATATGCACCTTGTCCAGACCGCATGTCGCCAGCCGCGCCCAGAATTTGCCTCCGGTCACTTTCTCATCAAATACCACCGTCACCAGATCAATCAGCTTGAGCGAACCGCTACGTTGTAACCGTGCCTTAATCAGTTCCGACTGATCCCCACGGACGATCCGCTCCGAGATCGCGCTCTTGACCTGCTCCAGCCCCGCGTGAATCTCCTCTTCCTTCGTCGTCGAACAATACTTGCCCAGCAAGTATTCCAGCACATAGACCGGTACGTTGAACCCGACCTTCAGCCTCTTCACCAGGTCCTTGCGCACGATCCGGCCCGGAAAGGCCGACGCCAGTTTCACGTCCAGTTGATCTAAAGTCACTTCTGCCCCCATACGCCTTTAAAACCATTCATCCAAGTCCACCTGCAAGCTCACCGTCCGCCGATCCAGAATCTCCTCGTCATCTGCGTCCACGGCCTGCACCTCCAGTTCATCCCCCCGCTTCGCCTCCGCGCTCTCCACCCTCTCCAGCTCCACCACCTGGGTCACACCGCCCGGCTCCACGACAATGGCCATCTTCCCTTTGAAAAGCACTTTTCCGGTTAACGGTGTTAGCACCTTCACCAGCACCTTGCGGCCCAGGAGGTTCTCATCCACCGCACCCAATAAGTCCCTTTCCCCTGAACCCGGCGCGACTTCAACCCGCTGTGTCAACGACACGATCTCGCTCAGCGGCTTCAGCACCACGCCGGTTTTCTTCGCCTTCTTTGGCCAACGCACCACCACTACCGGCGTGACCAGCTCCTGCAAGGTCGCGCCACCGTGGAAAAATCCAATCCGCCCGTAGGTCTTGAAGCAATTCACGCTCCGCGGCAAACAGGCCTCCAGGTTGCTTCGCGTAACGCCGAATTTCAGTGCCGAGTCGTGCTCCAGGTTATGGCCCACAATGGCCCGCCTGCACTCAAAGACAACTTCACCTGTCGGTTTAGGAATCTCCCTTTCATCCGCCGCGGGCTCCCAGTGGTAAAACCCGTGGTCGGTCACCACCACCACCTGATTATAGCCCCCGGACCTCAGCTTCCGAATCACCGTCGCGTACCGTTCCAGCGTCTGGTCCAGCCCGAAAGGCTTCAGCACGCAATCATGGTCATCGAGGTCATCGCCGCTGACGAACACCAGCCGGCCCAACGCCTTCGCGTTGAGCCACTCGCTCGCCGACGCGTCCGCGATTTCAGCCACCGTCAGTTTCACCGCCCGCTCTTTCAGCTTGAAAGTCCCCCGCAGCCACTCGCGTCGCTGCTCCGCCACCGCCAGATTCCCAGCGAAACCCTGCACCATCGCCTGCCACACTTTCCCCACCACGCTCACCTTCAGCTCCCCGCTGACTCCCGGCAGACAGAGCGGCATCCCGATCGCGGTTATTGACGGCACCGGCGCTCGCGCTGCGGTCACGGTCGCCCGCTTCGCTGGCTCTCCCTGGTTCAGCAGCCCCGCCAGCCGGCATCCAAGGTCGAACCGGCAAGCGTCCAGGACCACGACCGCAACCGGCTCCTTCGCGGTCGCCCCAGTAACAGCTTCCTTAATCGCATCCCCTGCAAACGGGAGCGCCAGCAACTCCGGGCTCGAATAGGACAAAAGCTCTGAAAACGCGATGTTGGTTGCATCCACATGGCGCAGATATGCCTGCCGGACCCGCGACAAAACACCCGCCAAGCCTCCCGGAAGCTCCGGGTCCTCCCGGAAAAGAGTCTCCCCGCGCTGGTCGACTTCCCAACCTTGTCGCACAAACCAGTCCACCGCGTCAGCCGGACTCTTCCACCCGGCCTCTACCCGGTACTCTTGCAAAAGCAATCCTGCCGCCGAAGCCAATTTAGCCAGATGCCCCCACCGCAGTCGGCTCTTTGCCCGCTTCCCCCAGAAACCGTCCTCATGGCGGCGATAAAACCCCATCCCGGCCTCCAGCGCCTTGGCCAACTCTCCGAAATTCTCCAGCCCCGCTACCTGTTCCACTGCCTTCTCGAACAAAACTCGCTCTGCCCCCGGTGACGCCAGCGGCGGCGGCGAATGCGGCAGGCTCCTGGCCCAATATTGCAGGCTCGTCAGCCCGTCCCCCATCGGCGCCAGTTTCTCAAACCCCTCCACCAGGTCCACCTGCCCCTGCCACCGGCTCAGTAGCTTCAGCGCGCGCTCCCGCTGAGCCCCCGCTGGAATAATTCTTTTCTGCTCGCCGGGCACGCTGCCCGGGCACTTTGCCGCCGCGTCGGTGCACAGCAGCGTCGCCACCGCCTGAACTCGCCAATTGTCCGGTCCCTTCTCGCCTGGCACCGGCAGACCAAAATCCTCGGCCAGCCGCCGCGCAAACAACGAGAACAGATTCTCGGCAACAAGCCCGTCAAAAGTCCTTCCTGGTGTCGCCAGCATCTCCAGGATCACGTCATCATCCATCAACGCGCCCTTCGCGTTGCCAGGCGTCAGTTCTTTCCAGGCCGACAACGGCCTGCCAAACCACTCCTTCGCGTGCGCCGCCAGCAGCGAGTCCAATTCGACCAGGTGCTCCGGCGAAATGTCCACCCCGTACTTCGAAAGCGCTTCCGGAAGCGTCAGAGTCACCACTTCCGCCGCCCGCAGCTCGAAGACTTTGAAGTAGGTGATGCCCGACCGGGCCGCCGGGAGCCAGATCACCCGTCGCGCCGCCGTCGCGCTCTGTATCCGGTCCCTCAACAGCAGCTCATGTGTGTCATCCGCCCACAGCTCGAAGCCCCCGCTCTGCGCTGCCAACGCCAGCAAATCCTTCCAGACCCTGCCTGGGTCGCACCACACGATGAATCCCGTCCCCGTTCCGCTCCGATTCAGCAGGCTCTCGATCTCCTGGCAAAGCCAGCTTTGGAAACTGTCCGGGCTCATATCGGGTTAACCCTCGTCAGGCCGGCTTTTTCCGCCAATACTATCATGTCGTCCAGCATACTCCGAAAACGCGGGCACTTATCCCGTGCCGCGGCCGGGTTCAACCGCGCAAACAACTCGGTCCCGTGCGTGACCTCCTTATATGTCTCCCGCAACTTCTCCCGGTAATGCTTTTGCAGCAACTTCTTCGGCGGCTCGTAAAAATTCACCCCCTCTGGTTGCCCGCACTTCCCAGGTAGGCTCTGGCCCACCTCCCTCGGAAACACATCGAGGTCGCTCAACAGCCAGGCCTCGCATTCATGCACGGCAAAATATTGCCGAAACTTCGCGCTCCCGACCCTCTGTTCAAGCTCCGCCTTCGCCCACGCATAGCGCTGGTCCGCTGTGGTTTTGTTTCCTGGGTAGAAGTCCGGTCCATACAGATCCAGCAAGCTGATCACCGCAATAATTTCACCCGCGGCAGGGCCATTAAGGTGGGCGTGCGCCCTCTTTACAAGGTTCTTCACCAAGTCTGACCACCCCACGAACAACACCGGCTGGATGCCAACATTCCCCGAAAGCCTGGGGTCCAGCCACCTCTTCAGAAACTTGGGCAGCACCTTCTGCTCTGTTTCCCCCTCAACGAAGAGCACGAACTTCATTTCATCGCCTCCAACTCCCCGGACCTGAACAAACTCCCCAGCGTGTATTCCTTCAACCAGTATTGCAGGTCCTTGCCCTCCACTGTCTTCAACTCCGTCTCCCCGTCTTCCCATTTCGTCACCGTCGTTGTCGGGAGCGTGTCTCGAAACGCATCCAGAAACTGCGGCGAGTGCGTCGTGAATATCACCTGCGACCGCGTCGCCGCGTCCACCGCGTGCTCCGCCACGATCGGCAACATGCCCGGGTGCAACCCAATCTCGGGCTCATCTATCGCGATCACCGGCGCTGGCGTCGGGCTCGAAAGCACCGTCAACAAAAACAGAAACCTCAGTGTGCCATCCGACAAATCCGCCGCCGATTGCTCCCGCTTCAGCGAATTCCACCGAACCTGCAACTGAATCTTTTGATCTGCCGCCGGCGCAAAGGCCAGCTCCTCGAAATCATCCCCGAAGGCCGCTTTCATCGCCGCGTTAACCCCTTTCTTGAACTTCCGATCCCCTGTGTAAAGGGAGTGCATCACCGAAATCAGATTCTGCCCGTCAGGCGATACACGCTTCTCCAATCGCGTGATGGCAGGCTGCCGGACCGGGGCCAGGTAATCCACCCTTAGATCGTGATACACCGACCAACCCGCCACTTCCTTCTGGAACAGCGCTATGATGCGGTTCCCCGAAAATGGCCCTGACACCAGCGAAAGCAAGGTCTCGTCCTCGGCCACCAAATCCGATGCCGCCTCTAGTCCCCCTTGCGCGGTATTGAACAACATTCCCTTCAATCCCTGCCGTTCCAGAAACTTGAATGGCTCCGTCTTGTCCCCGATCTCCACCCGGTAATAATTACCCAGCAGCTCCCGGCTTATGCGGTACGCCGCCGTCTGCCCAATCCGGCTCATGTGAAAGTCGTACGTCAGGCTATCCGTCTCCACCTTCCGTTCCGGTTCAGGTGGCGTCGTCTTCACCTTGATCACGATCTCGGACGCCTCCCCGTCCCATAGCAGCGATTGCATGCCGCCCGCCGCTTGGACGTGCTTGCCCAAACCGCCCTGCGAGGAAACGGAAATCATCTCCAGCGCCCGCAACAGGTTCGATTTGCCGCTTCCGTTCGGCCCAATCAAAACGTTCAAGTCGCCCGGTTCCCACACCACCTTCTTGAGCGACCGAAATCCCTCAACAAACAACTGTCTAATCTTCATATCTCCGTGCCCTCTCTGTTCTCTGTGGTTAAATCCTCATTCGCGTTCATTGGCATCCATTCGCGGTTGGCCACCATCCGGGTTGAGGCAGCTTCCCCTCTCGCACCCACCGCCGCTCATGCGCCCGCCACTCGGCTCGGTCCGCTATCGCCTTGTCGACATCCTTGAAATCCAATACGTCGGCGTGTAGCAACCCCGCCTTTTGCAGTGGCGCAATATTCACCCGGACACCGTCGTTGATGTCGGGCGCGTACGCGCTCTCCTGCGCCACAAATTCGGCAATCGTCACTGGCGGCTTCCGTTTGCCATCCAGGCTCGCCACCCCATCAAATAACGACTGTGTTCCCAGCCAATCCTCCCACATCCCTGCCTCAGGACAGGACCATGCCTCAATCTCCGACCGCAGTTCCTTGCCCTTATCGGTCTTATCCTCGATTTCCTCCTTCAGCCGCTTCATCTCCCGCTTCAATTTGTCCCGCCGGTCGGCCAGTTTCATGTGCCGGTCGTAATCCCGCTTCACTTCGTCCAGCTCCAACTGCTCCTTCATCTGCTCATGCTCCGCCTTCATCCCCTTCAATTCCTCCTTGAGCGGGTCCAACAGGAACACCTCAAACCCGTGCCACCACCGGTCGCAAGCCAGGTCCAGCACCCGATCCACCGTCTTCGCCGGACTTGCGCACACCAGCGGCGCCAGATCCTTGCTCGTGGGATCAGTCGTGAATTCTGGTTCCTTCGGCGCTTCCGGCCCCACCGCCGAGCAAAAATGATCCAAGTGCTTGAACGCCTCATCTATCCACTTTGCCAGGTCCTCATGCAGTCCCGTCGCCTCCGCCGCCTTGCACCATTCGGCCAACGGAACACTGACGGCTGCCTTGCCCTCACTGCCCACTGGCCACTGGCCACTGATCACTTCCTCCAGCCTCCTCAGCCAGCAGGCCATCAGACTCAGCAGCGCATCCTCAATCCCATACTGCCGCAGCGCCAACCGCATTGGCTCCGGTCCGAAACCCGCGTTCCCAACGGCCTCCAACTTCTGGTCGAAAGCTTTCAATTCCTCGACCCATTGCTCCAACACCAGCTTGCGCCCCTGCTGTTCAGGTGTGGGATTTGCCAGTTTCTCCAACGAGCGAAGCTCCACCTCGTAGCCGCTCCGCAGATGGCCTACGTAATGCGTCCGAATCTTTGGTAGAAGATCCCCGTCCACCTTGTGGTAATAAATGAGGCAGGAGAAGCCCGGCGCCAGTTTCTTGCCCTTCCCACCGCCCTTGGGATTGGTCTCAACCTGCCAAGCTACAGGGCGCTTGTCGAACCGACCGATATGGAACTTGAAGAATCGATCCGTTAACCACTCTGGGAGCGGTGTACCCACAACCTCACCAAACTTGCGTTCTAGGGCGGCAACCTTCTCGCCAGCCACCTGCTCCGCCAGCAGATTCCTCAAACGTTCAACCAGCGACGTCTCGCCGCCACCATCGGTAACAGGAACAATCCCGTCATGGTCAGCCCATGGCGACAACGACTCACCCGCCTCAAGCTGCTTGGGCCAACGATGCCCAAGCAATAGCAGCACGAGCACCGTAAACCGGTCCTCGGCCAGCCGCTTCTCTTCTGGCTGACAACGCCACCCTTCGCCGCTGATGCCCTCCTGAAGCAACCAGTAGACACTTATCGGATGCAGCTTAAGCTTTTGCGATAGCTCCTCTACAAAGGTTTCCGCGGGCAATACCAGATTGCCGCCAGTTGGTACCCCATCCTCCTCAGTTTCGATCTCCAGCGATGCTGGCTCCAATGCCTCCTCCGCAGATTCCCCGCCCGGCCCCAGTTCATATAGTTGCCGTAGTCGGCGCCTGAGGTCACCCAGCTCATCGCCAGATAGAGACCGTCGAGGGTAATCTCGGAGCTCCGCAAGAATTTGCTCACGGACTGTTTCCGGGCCAGCTGTAAGCACTGACACACCGTCGTAACCCTTGAGCAGACCGAACCAACCCGCAGGGGACCCCGTTTCCCCTACAATCGCAGCGATTTCCGCCTCAGGAAGTTCATAAATGCCAAACAGTCGCCTCTCGATACATCCTTCAACAACTGCCAGCGCAACAGCGCACTCGTCCACTGCCACGCTGGTCATGTTTCCAAGACGAAAATCGAACTCGGTGTGATCCCTGCTCACGAGCGTCATCTTCAAATTGACAGCACTCCCGATTAAAGGATCACAGCCAGAGGTTGCGACGACAGGGATTTGACCCGCGGTCCCCTCTCCCACGACAATCGTAGTTCCAAGAGCCCGAATTACGAACGAAGCAATGCGGCTGCTGAGGAGTGCCGTCAGGTACACACGCTCCTCTGTGGCCGGGAATAGCGAGGGAGAAGCGGAATCGAAAACCACACCGGAAGGTAAGAGTCTCGCCCCAAGCTTCCCACGGCATGCCGCCGAGTACGTGACACCCTCTCGAAAATAATACTGAGAGCTCTGAAAACGTGCTCTAGGATCCCTCCTTAAAACGGCAGCATCGTTGTTCCAATCAACCACCCAGGACAACAGACCGCACCACCTTTGAAAGCGCCCTGCCTTCGCCAAAAGCCGCCACCGGCCTCCAACCCGCGGGACCTCCCACACGCGACGCAGATACCGGTCCTGGTTGGCTGTTTTTAGCCCCTGGCGAGGTGCCGCTATGTCGCCCAGCAGGCGAGCATCAACCATCCGTTTCAGCAACCCCTCGCCCAACCAAAAGACTATAGGGTGAGCAGGCACCCTTAGAAACGTCTCCTGGGTCGGTCGGAAAACCGATGCTACGCCGCGCGCCGAATCTCGAACGATCTGCGCCTGTACCTCCGTTTCGGTCGGCCCGCTCACTCTAGCGCAGAACATTCTGCGACCTGGTCGCGGCGCCACACACGAGATTACTGCGAGCGCAGGCAATCCCGGTGGGTCCGCATCAGAAAACGCATATCTACCCAAGGAACATACCGCCTCGATCGAAGTGCCCTCCAGAAGCCCTTTCCTCAGCTCAAGGAATGAGGGGCTGAACATCCAACTTTGGAGGGTAACAACCCCCACGCGACCTCCGACTCGAGCGAAGCTCAGACACCTAGCGATAAAAGCGGCATAAAGATCGCGTTTGCCGAGAGAGAAGTGGGTGGAAACATATGCCTTCACTTCCAATCCCATGTTCTTCGAACCCATGTAGGGGGGGTTAGCCGCCACGACATCATAACGGCGCGCAAGTACATCGAGAAACGCAAGCCCCTTTCCGGCAGACTCCCCAAAGAAGGCCTGAACCGCATCGGCCGCTCGTGCTTCCGCATCAAGGTGCGCTCCGAGGCGCTTTAAGGTGTCACGTTTCCAGTCGTCGTAGCTCTCAACACCGACAGGAAGGCTAGCCTGAACAAGTGTGGGGCCAAAAAGCCCGCGCTGGACCGGAACTCCACGGACCGTGTCCGACTCCTCCTTCAAACGCCTCAACACAGCGTCAACCAATTCTTCAATTTGAACCAGCGCCCCCAACTCATCCGCATGTTCCAGGCCTCCAAATACCAGCTCAAGAGCCGGGCGCAAAACCTCGTCATCCGCCCGCTTCTCCAGGAAGAGCTTAAGGTGGTCCTGTCCCTTCGGGAGCCGAATGTTCGTCGCTACGAGGTGCTTATGAAAGCTGGTTAAGTGACCCGCCTCCAGCTCAGGCGCCCGCTGCTTCGCCTTCATCCACAGCGCGGCAGCCGCAATCTGCACCGAACGCCCATCAATATCAATCCCGTAAAGGTTGTTGTTAAGGATTGAGGCCGCAATTTCGCAAGACGACAGCGTCCGATGTTCCCGTGCTGCCTCCTCCTCGTACATCGAGTAGAAGATGTCAAAAGCCTCCAAGTGGAAATGTCCCGACCCCTCCGCCGGATCCAGAAACGTGATTTCCCGTACCGGCTTAGGTGCCGCCGGTGCCCGGTCCGCGTCCTTCACATAGTAGCCCCATGCTTCGCGCAACTTCGACTTGGGATACATCCCCATCCAGAGTGCTCCCAGCGAATTCTGCACCAGGAATTTCACCATGTAAGGCTCGGTGTAAAACTGTGTAGCAGGCACAATGTCGGTGCCCTCGATCTTTGCGTCCTTCTTGGTGCGCACCAACTCGAAGACGCGCTTCTGCTCTTCCGCGTTCCAGAACTGGTAGGCCCAGCCAAAGGCATCCGCCGCAGAAAAAACGTCATCCTTCGCCGCCTCCTGCCCTCGCACGGATTCGCGTCCACTCAGCAGCGCGACCGTCCGCTTCAGGGCCGCTACCGACGGCCTCAACGCAACCGCCGGAGAATTTGGATCGAATAAAACCGGTAGCTCCGCCGCTCGACTACCAAATTCCTCGAACAAGACGGCAAACAGGCCATCATCCTCACCTGCACAAGCCTGCGGGTCCTTCTTGGCGAACCGGTTGTGGACCATGGACCTTCCGCCGTATGCATCCTTCTGCAGGACAACCTCGTCGATAATCTCCCGCGCCTCCATGCACCTCAGCGCAAAAAGTCGGTTGGCCCATGTGTACGAGGATTCCCGAACAAACTCCGCAACCGCATCCTTCCGCTCCACCCCCGCTTCCTCGCGTAGCTTGAGATACCCATCCACCAGCCGCCGCGCCGCCTTGTCCTCCGGCGAAAGGTGTGGCAGTTCCTCGATTGGCCTGGGCTCTCGATCCCGCCAGACTCCCATTCCATTCAACCGCTTCTCCAGGTCTCCCGCCACCCACTCCCCGCGCTCATCGTGGTACCCCTCCAGCAACCGCCGAATCTCCAGGCTGATTCCCCGCAGAATCTTCTTTAGCTTGGGATCCATACGCTAGTACCGCCTGACCCCGCCTTTCCGCTTTAAGCCCAATCCCGATTGGTACAGGTCCGGAGCATCGAGCCGGTCTCCACCGCGCTCGCGCATTATTCCGAGTTCTACTAGGTAGTTAACAAGATTTCGCGCATCATCGGTGGGGGGGCGCACACCCTGGTGTGTGCTCCACGGCTTGTCCCAATCGCCTCGGAGCAAATTCTCCAACGCCCGACGGCTCATTGGCACGGACTCCCCCTGGATTCGTTGTTTGACACCCTCTAACCACGGCCATTCATTGCTAATCGCCTGCTTCACTTGCAGCTTCGAGACTTCATCGATCGCCCGGCGGACTGAAGTCGGATGCAGCAAATGGTCGCGCCCCGCCTTGGGACTGTCTAGCTCGTTCACGGCTGCCTGCTCGACGAGTCTCACCAATGCCCGCGGGTAAGCTTTGTCCTGCCCGTCGCGGATGTGGTCCAGCAGCCAATTAAACGCTAGCCCCTTGTTTTGGTTGGCTCCCATGTAAAGCCCAATCATCCGAGTGACCAAAGGCTGTGCGGCTTCTGCCCGCTCGATCTCCGGAACCCAGCCAAATTTAGGGTGCTTTTCCTTGAATGAGATCTTGGCTAAGCGACAGTATTCCAGCAATTCTGGTGAAGTATTCGCCACCCGTTTGACCAACATGGCGTACATGTTGCGGTCGCTCCAGTAGAGGTCCGCGCGGTTGGCTGCGAGCTTCGGCAAATCCGCGCTCAGGCTAGCGCTGTTGCGCCGGAATAGATCTGTGCGCATGAAGATCTTCGCCCGGATACGGCGCCACCGCCGGGAGTAGGTGGCCCAAAAGCTAATCAATCCCGATATGGTCTCCCCCATGACCGACCAATCGAAACCGCCAAGCGTGTCCAGTTCATCATAGCCCACAAAAACCCATCGCTCCTGACTCGATAAGCTCTGGTCCAGTCTATCCAGGGCCAGCACCGTTGCCTCCTCCGCTTTATCAAAAGCCGCCATGATCCGCGAGATTTCCGCACCCTGCGGGGTCAACACCTCTGCCAGCGCTTGCTTATCCGGTTCTCCCAAGTGCGGCTGCAAGATCCGTAGCAAATACGCGAACCAAAGCTTTTGCACTTGGCTGAGTTGGAGCTTTCCCCCGCTGAAGAAACGTTGCAGGCCGGCCACATCTGGAAAGCCGGCCCCCAGTGGGTAAGCCTGCACCCACTCCGTCTTGCCGTACTCCAACGGCGGCAACCGAACACCAGGTGCGAACCCCGAGATCGCCGGTAGCAACTTAAACTCAAGCACAGCGCGAAAGAGTTCAGATTTTCCTGAGCCGCGTTCACCGATAATCAGGGTCACATCTGGCGCGAACGCTCGTGCGTGCTCTGGCACAGGATGAAACCGCTGGCAGAAGTTCTCCGCACTCTCACTCTCTGCCTGGCCCGCTCCGCCCATGTCCGACAACGCGCGCAACAATACGTCCCGCTCGCCTTGAGATAACTTGCTCATTCAGTAGCCTCCAGGAATCGATCGCAGATCCGCTGCTCCAAGCGCTGGTATTCGTCTCCCATCAGAACCTGCACCACATCGTCCACTTGTTTAAAGTGTGCCAGACTCTGCCTATAGGAGACTGGCACCGCCTGGTGCGGTGCGTCTTTGCCAGCCGAGTCGCGAACGTACCACATCGAGTCGTCTCCTCCATCAGTCGGGTCTTCTGCGTAATAGTGACTCTCAAATTCATCTTCCGCTCGCGCGTTAAACTGCCCCTTGGCCGCCTGGGCGGCGTTGACGTCCTCAGGCACCATTGCTTCCACCAGAACACAATCGGCCTGCGGCTTTCCGGCCCGCACCCGGTCCGCCCCTAGGCGTTCCAAAACCAATCGCAACCCCTCCCAGCTTTGCTCCGAGGAGGTTCCGAACAGCACGTGTAGGTGCGCCACACCTCCCAGAAACAACCCAGCCGGTTCACCCAGCCCCGCCCGGGAGTCCAGCAGGATCCAGTTCGGCTTCAGTTCCTGCCGGATATGGTCCAGGAGCTGCGGCCAGGGCGTTGGCAAGCCCGTCTCAGTCGGTTCAAAATCTATCCTCGCCAGTTTCCCTAAGTAGTCGGAGTTCACCACGCCCGCGGGAAATACCAGAATTTCCCCTCCTCCTCCGGCCACCGTCTCGCGGCGGAGGCCATGGTAGTAGTCCCCGAGGTCCACAGCGCCTTTTGCTGGCCGCTCTAGCAAGTAATCCGCCACTCCCCAGCGCGCACCCGCTCCTGTCTCATCTGGTGACAACAGATTCCCGACCCCAGGAGCGTCTAAATCGCCGTCGATAACTACCACACGTTCCCCCGCGCGCGCGCGCCGCAACGCAAACGATGCCAGGCTCGTAGTACGCCCAACGCCTCCCTTAAACGAATAGAAAACTATGATCGGCGGGTGCTCGGAGCCACCCGCACGACTCGCTGCCCAGGGCGGTTCGGAGAGTTCTTTAAACCACGCCGCCTTGCTGCGGTAACGCTCAGCTATTCTCAAGCGCGGTTCTCCCGCGCACTCTTGGCCCTCGGCCCAGGTGCTCTCATACACGAGTTTATCCGCTCCGGTCGTTTCCGGCGTCACCATCCACATCTGACCCGACCAAGCAGCCCCCGCAGCTTCGGCAAGCTTGCTCTGCACCTGGGCGGCAAGCCCTTCGGCATTCGATTCTCCAGGCCACAACGCAACCCGGAAGCGGCCATAAAGATCATCAATTAATACCGCTTTGCTCGAAGCCGACGCAGATCCGAGGATCTCCGACAAAGCCTTGATTGAACCAAGCCGCGCTTCATCATGATGTTTGAAACTCATAAAGTAACCTCCCCATCTTTCACTAAACCGCCAATCACATCTACGTAAAGGCCTTCCGCATCCGAGACCCAAGCACCCGCCTGAGTCGCCGGAATAGTACCGGCCGGGAAATACCGTAAGGTTTCGCTCCAGCCTCCGGGGGGCGTTCTATAAGGGATATTCGTGATGGCAACGTGCTTCAGATACCGAAACGTCTTGCCGCTGGCCAGCGTTGCCAGATCAAGGGCCTTGAGGCTCAGTGTGTTTAAGTTATGCCCCTTCACCAGCAGGTTGTGATTCTTCTCCACCTGAACCAGTGTCTTGAGCATGCACTCAACCGCATATCCCGATAAATAGGCCGCCCCGTCCGGGCGGTTCTCCGTCAGCAGCGTTCGGGCGTCCGTGCAGTGCTTTCCTGCCGCGGCGGCATAATCCTCACCCGTCGCCTGTTTCTTGTTCGACATATAATTGCGTTGCGTATCTTCGTCTCTTCGCTAATTGCCATCCGCTCTTGGCCATCAACTCTCTACTCTCAACCATCAACTACCGCATCTCATTCCAATTCCACCTCGTTGCCCGCGTTCAGTTCGCCCCGGACCGTCTTATCCAGTTTCTCCCGCACCAGGCCCCACTGCGCTTCATTTTCAATCCGAAGACTGGCGGCCACCTCGACCAGGCACACCCGCTTCACCGGTTTCTTCGGCTTCTGGCCCCGTTTCTCCTTCTCCGCCTCGATGGCGGCCTCCATCTCCCAAATCAGTCGTGCCGCCCGCTCCGGCAGATTCGCTGCCCGCGTAATCTGGGTTTCACGCTTAAGCTCATCCCCGAAAGCACCAAGCCTATCGCTAACCTGCTGTCGCAGGTCATCCATACCCAACTTGCCCAGCTCATCCCAAAATCGATCACCAGAATCCTCAATCTTCTTCAGCGCTTCATTCTGCCAGGCCTCAACGAGCTTCTGCACCTCTATCTCCGCCAGCGCTTTGCCGTTCCTCAGCTCCTTGATGACATCCACATTCGTCACCTCGCGCCGCTCCACCGCGACCTGCCAGTTCTTCAGGAAGCCCTCGCATGTGCCCCCGGGCGGCAGCCGGTGCTCAATGGCGCCCAGCGAACCCGCAAACCCTCGCACCTCTGTGTACGCCTTGCCGTAGGTCTGCACAAACGCGGCCAGCTTCCGGATCGTATGTAGCCAGGCTTCCAGCTCGTCTCGGTGCGCGTGAATTTCCGCAACCCGATGTGTCGGGTTAGAGAGCGCCTGCACCTTCTCCAGGGCCGCCTTTCCCTCGACAAATTCTGCTGGCAGCGTTAAACCCGCCGGCTCCGCCCATAATTCCGTCTTCGCCACGAGCCCCAGGATTTCGGAAATCAGATTTCCCATCTCCTCCGACAGTGCCGCCGCCGTCTCATCAATCTTCCGCTTGCCGGTCAGCTTCATGACCACCGCTCGCACCTCCGTGAGCACATCCGCACCCACCTCGGTCTCCTCCAAGACCAGCTCAACCCGGTCGAAGGTCCGCACCACCCGCAGGGCATCCTGCAATTCTGTGTCGGCCGGGTTGGTGAACGGTTTCTTTCCCATCAGCACCTTCACCGCGCCAGCCCGTACCAACGCCGCTACCCCCACGCGGATCGCCCCCGGGTCCCAACCGCACGGCGGCCGCGTGAACTCCTCCACAAGGTCTCGCCCCAGCGTCCGCTCCTTCCGGCTCTGACGCCCGGACAAAAAGGCCCGCGTCGAGTCCAGCAGCGGACAGCTCGGATCGAGTTGACCGGCCTTGTCGAAAATCCTCAGCTCCCGGACATCGCTCGTCAGTTCCTTCGCCCCCTTGAGCACGTCCAGAATCGCTCTCTGCTCGTTGACGATTCGTGTCGGCACCTTGTCAAACCTCGGATACAGAGTGGGCCAGTACCCCGCCAAATCCGCCCGTAATGTCTCCCCTGGTGTCTGTCCCGCTTTGCTCGAAACCTTCCGGCTCGCCCCCCGGAAAATAATAAACGCCTGTTTCAACCCGTCCTGCAAACCCTCGTTCACCCGGCGGCGCAGCTTGTCCAGTTCCACACTCTCGCGGTCAGTGGCCAACTTGTGCGCCTCCTCCGACTTGTGCGGGTCATTCTTCCACCGGTCAATCACCTCCCGCATCGCCAGAAAATACCGGAGCTGTTCATCAAACCCGGGCACGCTTTCGCTCAGCACGAAAATCGTCTGCTGCTCATCCGGCCGCAGGCTCCGGTTTTCCAGCTCCGGTAGCCTCAGTTTTCCGCCCGCCAGCGGCGACGCCACCCGCACTTCGATGTACCCCTCCCGTGTCACGGGAGACTCATCGAAAAAGATTCTCACTGGGAACTCCGTCCCCTTGAATGGCACCGTCTGGAAGCCCAGGCCATCGCTGCTGACGAACTTCGCAAGGCCGGAATCCAGGTCCTGGACCTTCAGGTCTGTCCCGACCTTGTCAACCTCTTCCTCGAACGTGCGCCGCTCGCCGGTCAGAAACTCGTAATCCTCTCCCGTCTTCGCCACCAGCCGCGCGCCCTTGAGCTTCATTAGCTCGGGCTCGATCTTCCCACGTAACGTCCCCAGGTCGTCGGTCGTGCTCTCCACCAGGAGCCGCGACAAGTTGTCAATCGTCCGCGGGATGTAGCCAATCTCGCGTATCAGGAACAGAACCTCGGCTACCCTTCGCGTTAGTGCGGTCGCGCCTGGCACTACTTCCTCGATCCGGCTCAATTCCCGCCGCACGTCCGGGCTCACTTCGCCCGCCGCCAGGTTGCTGTATACTTCGTCGAAAGAAACCATGTCCCCAACTGGTGCTTCGAGGTACCGCCGCCGCCCGCCCGTCAGGATATCCTGCGTGATCGCCAGCAACGTCCGCGTCGAGCCCGAAAGCTGCTCGCCCCGCCCCCCTGCGCTTCGTAGGCTCTTCACTATCTCCGGCACCAGGTGAATCTGGTAAGGGAAGAACGGATACAACTTCTCGAACCTCTCCTCCGTGCAGTCCGGCAGCTTCTGGCTCGTGTTCGACAATTGCCCCAGGTCACGCAGGACTCCCGGGTTCTCGTCATACACCCTAATCACATCCAGCCTGCCGGCCGCGTTCTTCTTGAAAATGCGGTCCTCTAGCACCAGCTCGATGTTCTCAGTCGTCAGGTTGAACTTGTGCCGGAAACGCCCCTCGATCTTCTTCATGTCCCCTTGCAGGGCACGGGCATTCTTATAGATGGAGCCCATGTCCTCATGCGTCGTGACGAAAACCCAGATCTTTCCCTGTCCGGCTACCGCCGCCTCCTCCACCAACGCCTGCAGTTGGCCCAAACGCCCCTTGTCATCCTCAATCCACTGGCCCGACTCATCCAGCACCATCGCAAACCGGCATGGCTTGCCCTGGGCCGCCTCCTCCTTCCGCAGGTCTTCCAGAACCGTACGCACGAAAAACTGGGCGTTATACAATTCGCCGCTCTCTGCGTCCTTCAGCGCCCTTTGCACGTCTTCCGGTGTGCGGAAAACCTCCCCAGCCACTTCACTCGCCCCCTGGTACAGCGCCCGCGCGTAAAAAGTCAGGTTGTTTTGGATCTCCGCCCACGGTTTCTTCGCGAGCCGGCTCACCGCCAGGTGCAGGTCCTCCAGCTTCCCGCTGTTGTCCAACTCCGCCTCAATCACCTTCGCGTAAAGGAAGTTGGCCCCATACCCCTTGGACTGGTAAAACTGTGACAGGAGAAGGCGCGGCAGCGGCGTGTTCTTGCTGTCTGCAATGGTGTTTAGGTTGAAGCCAAGAATCCGTGTGTGGCAAGTGGGCAATCGGCTGAGGCTGCGAAGAATGGCCTCTCGCCGGGGTGCCGACGGTGGAATGCGTGTCTCAAACCGCTTGCTCGCGGCGAGCCCTTCCAGCTTGCGGTTCTCGATCAACAACGCTGCTATCTTCGCCAAATGCGATTTTCCCGATCCGAAGTACCCCGAAATCCAAACGCCAATCTCTTCCGTTCGCTGCAAGAACGTGTCCGTATAGTGCTCCAGGAAGTCATCCAGGTATTTTTCCAGCGTTGGCGTCACCACATAGTTGCCGATCTCGTTGGCCAGCTTGTGCTCGTCAAGGCGGTCGCCAACCTTGATGACCGGCTCGATTCGCTCCTCAACCGGCGTGTCAAAAATCTCTCGTATACGCATGTTAAATTCCCTCTCGGCTCCTACAAAATGTCGCCCCGGTACATCAATTCGTCGCGCTCATTGACGAACGAATACACCTTGCGCTCGACCAGAGTGCCCGGTATCAGCACCACCACTGGGCCGGCAAGGAAGCTTTGCTCCTGGTCCCACAGCTTTTGCATCAGGTCCCGTGGGCCGGCGGCTGGATAAAGCGCCGCCAAATACTCCAACACGATTACGATCTTACCCTGCGGCGGTGGCTCGGTTGCACAATCCTTCACCTTGGTAGCCAGCGCGGCCACCCACATCGTCCCCAGCTCAGCCTCGGGGTTTGCCCCCGGCATCGGGTTCGCCATCGCCTCGACAACTTGCTCGCCGCCCAGCTCGTCAATCACGGCCTTCGTCGCGGCCAGCACATCAATCGTCCTGATGTCGAATTCCGGCTTCAGCGACGCTGCTATTGTGTGCCACTCCTTCAGCGCTGCGGCCTCCGCCTCTGGCGGGTACACGATGCCCAGGAACGGCGCACCTGTTTTTCTTCCGATGTGATCGTATTGCGTTTTCAGTCTCTCGACCGCTTCCCGCAGCTTCCAGCCCCAGTCGATATTCTCGCTCATTCGGTTGCCTCCGGTTGGCGTACCAATTCCAGCATCACGGTTCGTCCGCTTTTCTCAAACCGAATCCATCGCATCTGCGAAAGTTCGCCCAGGGCGTGGGCCACTTCGGACTCCGACCACAGGAACAATCGCCAGTCCGTGGCCTCGACCAGCGACCGGCCCTCAAGCCCCTCCGCCAGCAAAACGCAGAGCAAATGAAACGTCGTTTCCGGCGAGGTTGGTGGCTTCCGAATCTGCTTGCTGTAAATGCCTTGTAACAGCCCGAACTCGCGAAGTGCGGTCAGGGCGTTGGAAGCCAGCTTCTTCCTCGTGCTCTCGCGCCACTTCCTGATGAGCGGCTCCTTCGTTGCTTGGTCTTCCAGAAATGCAAGGAATTCCGCCGATGAAAGGCTAGTACTCCGGTTGTGCCATCGCTCCCAAACAGGCCCAACAACGAATTCAAACGTGAGGCGGTCTCGGAGGACGTAGTACAAATATGCCAGGGAAACGAATGCTGACGACCTGACGCCGGCCTCGGTGGCTTTGGCCAGGCACCCCACTGTCCATTCCGAATGAGGCCAGAAATAGCGATGGCTGACCGCGTTCATGATCTTCCGCCGCGTCTCGAATGAGGACTTCCGCAAGATTTCTCCCTCCAGGGTCGCCTTCTTCACCTCCCCAGGCGGCAGCCCTTTCCTCACCGCGCTGAAAGTCCCGAAAACTTCCTCCAACAAGGCCCCTTTTGATGTATTCCGCGACGACAGGGCGGAGCGATCCCTGGCCTCACTCAGGCCAGCCAGGGCGGTTCGATTCCGTTCGCTTCGCTCATCAAAAGATTTCACACGACGACACGGGCGGCGCTCCAGGCCGAAACGCCGTCGCTCTTCCACAAGTGCAGCACAGATTATCCAAAGTTCCCACTAACGCAAGCAAACCCGTTCCTGCAACCCATCGCGCACCAGACTCCTTTGCGAGCGAAATCGCCTGCCTCCTCCCTCGGGACTTTCCCCGGGGGGAAGGCCCTGACGCTCCGGTGGGAGATCGCGCCAATCTCTACCACCAAGCTGCTCGTGCCTTCGCGCCAGCACGACAACGAGCAGGACCTTTGGACCACGTTCAACGTAGCCCCAGGAGCACCTGATGCGGGGCGGCCAGAAGGATTATTCGATTCGCCAGGAAAACGGGCGCAGGATGCCTCGCACCCGCCCGGTGCATGCCCTGGACCAGGGGATCAAGATCAACACCCAACTTTGGGACCTGGCGGCCTCATACTGCCAGAACTGAACCGCACAGGGCGGGGCGAAAGCTCCGCCCCCTTTTTTCGCGGCCAGAGGGATCTTGTTCCCTCTGGACTCCACGCTTGGGCTTCGCTCCGCTTGTGCAGGCCAAACAGCTTAGCTGCCTGGCGGCGTTGGATTCTGCGGCTCCCTTTCTCCGACCTGAACCGCCCTCTTCGATTTTGTGGCTGGGGCTGGCGCCGCCCAGGCCCGCGCCAGAGGGTTGCACCCTCTGGACTCCTTGCCCGCTACGCTGGTTTCTACGCTCCGCGCCCTTTCCGATCGCCTGAAAGGGAATTGTGTTGATGCAGGAATTAAGACACGGGGTTTCCAGGCTCGCGCTGTCGACCTGTTCACCCGCTCCTCCCTCGCCCGTCCCGTCCCGCAATCCATCGACGCGCGTTGAAAGTCCCCCGCAACAGCCCGCCGAAACTGCGTGATTCTTTCCCCTCTTTGAAGACCCCGTGCCGTTGAGTGAGTTCCCTCTGTCCTGCCCCACCGCCGCCTCGCCATGCCAGGTTGTGCCCGGTCTTGTCGCAGCCTGATTTTCCATGGCCTTCCACGCCTCCCGCTCCTTTTCTCCGGTTGCTCCGCGCAACGTTCGCGCCAGCAAGCTGGTCACTCCGTTGCTCCTGCTCCGCCGCCCTCCGCTCTACTCGCTCCCGGCTCCCGCATGCCTCACCACCGGCGCGTTCGTTTCTCACGGTCAAGGCGAAGAAACAAACGCCCCGGTGGCCGGGGCAAAACTGAAAGGCTCCAAATATGAAAAATCAAACCGCTCAATACATCAATAAACCCGTCCAAACCATCCGTCACGGCGCCCTCAGCGCAAGCATCTGGCGGCAAGACACCGACAAAGGCCCCATGTTCAACGTCACTTTCCAACGGTCCTACAAGGACGGCGACGACTGGAGAAATTCGACCACTTTCGGCCGCAACAGCCTGCTGTTGCTGAGCCTTTTGGCAATCCGCGCCTACGAATGGATTGCCGGACAACCCAAACCACGCCGGGCTTGAAATCCCTGGCTGGCGGTCGAACAGGCCGCCAGCCTTTTTCTGTTGCGAGATTAGGGAATACCCAGAAGGGGCCAGGGCAAGACTTCCCCCTCCGCGGAGACTCGCCAGCTTTCCCGCACCCCGCCACCCAAAGCGGCGAAACCGCCGAGACTCCCCTTCCTTCTGGGCGCTCCTTCGTGAGCTTTCTTGGCGCCATCGCTCCGCTTCGCTCTTTGTCCTGGCCGCTTATCCGCCACCCTGTCCCCTGCGCGGGCGGTCAGGCCAAACGCTCCGCTACGCTCCCTGGCTTCCAGAAACTCCCGAGCGAGCCAAAGGCCGTTCCAGCTCGCGTTGCTCGATAGGTCCCTGAACCGTTCGGGGTGGCACCGGCCTGCCGCCTCTCGTCGTTTGGTTCTGTTTTCAGGTCGTTTTTCTCTGCCGGTTCGGTCCATCGCCCTCCCCGGCGCGGCTTGTCGGGGGGCCTTCGTGGTGCCACCCTCTGGAGACTACTCCCACGGGCCGCCCCGAGTCGCCGCGCTTTTCGCTTGAAGGGCGATAGCCCAAACCCAGATAGCAGAGACTAAAAAGAAGACCATGAAAACCAACACCGACAACGAATTGAAGGCTCCCAGCCACCCCGAACTGAAGCAACAGAAGTGGAACCTGTTCATCGGACAGGAACCCTACGGTTTCGTGCACGCGTGCAGCGAGCACGAGGCACTGGACCGCGTCGCCGCTTTCAAAAGGCCCTTCCGGGCGGAGCTGGCCGCAGATCAAGATTGATCGACCACAAGGGCGGACCCGGGTAGTCCCGCCCCTTTTATTGTGTGCGTCCGGCGGGGCTGCTAACGGGTAGGCACGGGCGATCTAGTCAGTGGTGCGCTTTTGTGCCTGTGCCGATACTTCCTCATGGCTTCTGTTGGTCCCGCAGTTTCTCCTCGATGAATAACCGCACCTCATTCGTTGTGGAATCAGACAACTCCAGCGCTTTGTAAGTGCGATTGACCGGGTCGAACGAACACAGCCTATTAAACCTTGCTAACACCACCTGCCAATCAGGCCCCTCCAGGTCTATGCAACGTTTATCCAGGCGTGCTTGGCAATGTTTTATATACGTGGGCACGTTACCATCTGGCAGCGTGTTTCCGTGCAGCCCCGTAGGCAATGGGTAAAAAACAGCGATCTTCGGCCCAAACCACATTCGGCAGCCGTAATGGAATTGTGGCTCTTCGGGATCTTCATAAATAAACTCGATGCGTGATGACATAGCACCACTCCCATCGGCGCGATTCCTAAACACTTGAGCCACTTTGCAGGCTTGCGCTGCTTTGTCGCCAAAACCCCCGACACCGCCGCGGCTCGGCGACGTCCCGGTCCCGTGTACAGTGACGACTAAAATTCCCCAGCGAAGAATAATTGTCATTGATCAGTTCCCGCCACCAGAAGGCAAACCCTGGACTCCTTTCCACCTGAGTTGGCTCCCATGCTAGGCCCCCTTTTCCCGACTGGCGCTTGGGATGAAGTCAGTCTCACCTCTGGGCCATCGTGCTCCACTCCGGAGTTTCGGCTCGCCCCACTCCGGCCCGGCGCTCGTCAAACCCTCGCCGGGTCCTCATGCGACTCGGCTCCACCAATAAGAGGCGCACTCCTGGAATTTCTGCGCTCCGGCTCTCCGGCCTCCAGCCCATTCACCCTCTGGAGCCGGTCACCTGCGCTACGATACGCATGAGCGCGCCGAGGGCGATTTCCCCCACTCACCCAGCACCCACCACGGGACCACGCCGGGGATTCCCATAGATCCTCCCCGGCTCGACCAGGCTCCGCTGTGGCCGGTGGGAACAATCCCGGCCACTTTCCCCCTCCGGCAACCGCCGGCTGAGTTGCCTTCGCCCCTTTCTCAGAATCGCGCCAGCCACCGCCGCGTTCGCACGCTCACTAGCTCCCCAGCCTCGCTACGCTGCGTCGGGTCCCCCGTCTGTCACGCTTCTGGCCGGGCCTTGCTTTGAATGGTGTGGTGGGTGCGATGCAGCACCTGCCCAAAGCGAAAGGTTCAATTAGTTATGAGTATCATCATCGAGTCAAATGAAACCAGCAACATCCACCGTGCCGAGATAAACGACGTCGAGCTCCGCGCCATGGCTCCGTCCGTCTTCGCCCAGGCCGCCATGCCGGGGACCTCCCCGCGCTACACGTTCCTGCCCACCGACCGGATCGTCTCCGCGATGCGGGCCGAAGGGTGGAAGCCCACCGAGGCACGCGAAATGCGGCCCCGAGCCGAGGCCAGGCGCGGCTTTCAGCGCCACATGATCCGGTTTCAGCGCCGCGACGAGATCGCCGAGAAAGGCGAATACACCCCCGAGGTTGTCCTCATTAATTCGCACGACCGCAGCTCGGGCTACCAGATCCATGCTGGCCTGTTTCGGTTCATTTGCAGCAATGGCCTGATGGTAGCCGACAGCCTGATCCCGTCCATCCATGTCCGCCACACGGGCCAAGAGATCGGCCAGATCATCACGGCCTCATTCGAGATTCTTGGGCAACTCCCGAAGCTCGCCGACAGGGTAGCCCGGATGCGCAGTATCGGCCTGTCCGCAGACATCCGGCGGCAGTTTGCCGAACGAGCTTTGTCTCTCCGTTACGACCGTCCCGAACTGGCCCCGATCAATGCGGCCCAGCTCCTGGAAGCTCGCCGCGGCGAGGATTCGGGACCCACGCTTTGGGAAGTCACGAACAGGGTGCAGGAGAACCTGCTCCGGGGTGGAATGCGGGACACCTCCCGTGCGAACCGCGCGGGCAAGCCGTTCAGGCCCATGCGTCCCATCCGTGGCTTGGCCGCCAACGTCGGGATCAACCTAGGGATCTGGGGTTTGGCCGAGAGTTACATCCTCAATTGAACCAATGGGCGGGGCTAATCACCCCGCCCCCTTCGTTTTTCCGGCTGGGGCTAGCGCCGCCCCAGGCCCGCGCCAGAGGGTTGCACCCTCTGGACTTCCGCTTTCTTTCCGCTGCGCTTGGCTTAAACGCTTCGCGCCCTTTCCGGTTGGCCGGAAAGGAAAGTGTATTGGTGCAGGAAGCAGGGAGTGTGGTTTCCACGCTGGCGCCTAGCGACCTGCTCCCCCGCCATCTGCTCGCCCGTCCCGTCCCGCAATCCACCACCGCCCGATGATAGTCCTCCGCAACAGGTCGCCGAAACTGGCGGCTTCTCCAGCCCTCCCTTCGAACCCTGTGCCGTTAACAAGGCCCCCGTGTCCTGCCCCATGAGCCCCTCGCCGCGCCAGGTTGTGGGCGGTGTTGTCGCAGCTTGATTTTTCATCGCCTTTCCCGCCTCCCGCTCCTAATCTCCGGTTGCTCCGCGCAACGTTCGCGCCAGCAAGCTGATCACTCCGTTGCTCCTGCTTCGCCGCCCTCCAATCTACTCGCTGCCGGCTCCCCCATGCCTCACCACCGGCGCGTTGTTTCTCAGTTTGACGCGAAGAAACAAACGCCCCGGTGGCCGGGGCAAAACTGAAAGGCTCGAATTATGACAAATCAAACTACTCAAAACACCAACAAGCCCATCCACACCATTCGCCACGGCGTTCTCAGCGCGAGTATTTGGCGCCAGGACACCGACAAAGGCCCCATGTTCAACGTCACTTTCCAGCGGTCCTATAAAGAGGGCGACGACTGGAGAAACTCGACCAGTTTTGGCCGCGGCAACCTGCTGCTCCTGAGCCTTCTGGCCGTCCGCGCTTACGAATGGACTGCCGGACAACCCAAACCACGCCGGGCTTGAAATCCCGGGCTGGCGGTCGAACAGGCCGCCAGCCCTTTTTCTGTTTCGAGATAATGGGATGGCCTGACGGGACCAGGGAAAGACTTGCCCCCTGCGCGGAGACTCGCCGGCTTTCCCGCTCCCCGCCACCCAACGCCGCAAGACCGCCGAGACTCCGCTTCCCCTTGGGCGCTCCCTCGGAAGCTTTCTTTGCGTGATCGCTCCGCTTACGCCCTTTCTCCTGGGAAACCCGCACGCGGACTTACCCAGCCTCAGTATCGGCCAATCGCGCGGCCCCAGATTCAGATAGAGCCTTCAGCGAATCGAGCACGGTCAGATGACCACCCTTGCCTCCCGCGAACCTGGGGAATCCGTCTGAGAGGTTCGCAATCTGGCCGCACCATTCAACAATTTCAAAGCCCGTATCAATTAGCGCCTGCAACCCAGCCTCGTCCAGAGGGTTCTTCTTCCAGAAATCTTCTCGGTCCGTCGCCGCGATCTCCTCGTTATAATGAGCGACAATGTTGTTGCGCCATTCCCGCATCGTCTCGACCGCTGGATCCGTGCTAGCCTTGCCGGCGACGCCGATGAACCCCAATAGCTTCTGATGGTTCGACACCTCCAACGACTGAGCGTCAACCAGCGCTAGCAAGTTGGCCAAGTTGATGCCCTTCCTATGGGTGTCGTAAATCACCCCAAGGTCCCTGATCGCCATACCGCTATGCGCCACAAGCGTATAGTCCCAAAAGTCCTTCGCCCCGCTGAGTTCCGCATAACGACCGAGGATCCCGCGGAAGAAATGCAAATGAGTATTCGCCCTGGCCAATTGGTTCCCAAGAATTCGTGCTCCCCTTCGAAGCAGCTCAATGTTGCTTAGTTTTGTTGGGTTCTTGCTCATGAGCCCTTGTCCTCAGTCTAATAACACCTCAGGCGCAATCCGCAAGTGCGCAATTCGCCCCGCGGTCAACTCCGTCTATGCCCGGTTCGAATGCCAGCGCCGGTCCCGCACGTCAGGCCAAACGCTCCGCTCCGCTCCCGGCTTCCAGAAACTCCTGAGCGAGGCAGGGACGGTTCCAGCTCGCCTTGCTCGTTAGGTCGCTGAACCGTTCGGGGTGGCATCGCCTCGACACCTCTCGTCGTTTGGTTCTGTTTTCAGGTCGTTTTTCTCTGCTGGTTCGGTCCATCGCCCTCCCCGGCGCGGCTTGTCGGGGGGCCTTCGTGGTGCCCTCTGGAGACTACTCCCACGGGCCGCCCCGAGTCGCCGCGCTTTTCGGTTGAAGGGCGATAGCCCAAACCCAGACAGCAGAGGGTAAAAAAAAGACCATGAAAACCAACACCGACAACGAACTGAAGCTCAAGGCTCGCAGCCACCCAGAACTGAAGCAGCAGAAATGGAACCTGTTCATTGGAGAGGAACCCTACGGCTTTGTTGCACGCGTGCAGCGAGCGCGAGGCACTGGATCGCGTCGCCGCTTTCAAGAGGCCCTTCCGGGCGGAGCTAGCCGCCGACCAGGATTGATCAACTACAAGGGCGGACCCGACTGGGTCCGCCTCTTTTTTTTTGACGCGGTTCGGCGGCGCTCCGGGGAGGAGGGGAGCAGCGACCCTTCTAACGCCAGGCCCTTCTGCCCACCTGGCACCGCGCCGGCTTCGCCCCGAAAAACACGATTGGGCGCGTTCTAGTCGATTTTGTGCCTTGTGAGATGCCCAAGTGACGCCTACCGACAATTTCCTTCCCGATGCGCTGGCTTTTCGCCAAATTGCCGGTCATGCAACCCAGGTTTCCAGAATTGAGCAAGGTGCGGATAACGCGCAAGGATTTCGGTGATTACGACGGCTACGTGATCGGCTCGCAGTTTCGCGACGGGAGGTGGGTTTACAAAATCTCCATTTCCGAAGATCCACGGAAAATGGAATCGTTCGACAATTGGATTCCGGAAGAATGCCTTGAAAAAGCAACATAGTGGTAATGCTCTGAGCAGATGTCGCCATCAAAATCCAATTGACGGAATGTCAACGTACCTCAGGGGACACTCCTCGCCCACCCACCACGGGCGCCGGAGGGGATCCCGATAAACCCTCGCCAGCTTTATTAGGCTCCGCTGTGGCTGGCGGGCAGACTCCGGAAACTCTCCCCCTGCCGCAACCGCCGGCTGAGTTGCGTCCGCCCCAGATTGCAGAATCGCGCCAGCCGCCGCCACATTCGCATGCTCACTAGCCTTCTCCCCTCCGCGGAGATTCGCCGGCTTTCACGTCCCCGCCGCCGTGAAATCAATTTCCCCAAACGAAGGATTTATTGACATTTCTCAGCACACGCCAAAAACTGCGCCCACCGATGGCGAGGCGAGAACGATTGTCGCGGGAACAGGAGACGCGGGCGATGAAGCCTTTGCCGGCTCGCGCTCTTTACCGAGAACCCGGAAATAAAAGGCGGTTTGCGAGATTGCCGATCAGCCACCTCGCTAAACCGGATCTCAAGCAACTTGAAGCGCAGATGGCTTGCCCCGAACTCCGGCTCCCGCACGGAGTTGGTCTCAAATCTCTCGAACCGCGGCTTCGGCGGGGCGGCATTGGCAGTGCGTTGGCCTTGCTCGTTGTGCATCATCGGAAGTTGTATCGGAGGCCCTATGGCACATTTACCGCCTTTTCTGATCAAAAACTGTCGCTGTCGCGATATGCGGGGTTTCGGCGTGTAGCCCTCGCGAAAACGGTGGTGGGCCTCTTGGGTGTGGTCGAACCAAATGACCAGGAACGGAAGATCATTCTCCGGCTCCGCGATGGTCAAGTTCGCATGCTGACGAAAGGGGGATCGCTTCGATCCCGATGGGAGATGCTCCGCAAACTTTCCAAGGCAGGCCACGCCGTGACCGCTCCCGCGCTCCAAGCCGAAATTCGACGAACACACCCTGAAGCGAAATTGCCCGAATCCGTGCAAGAGCGTTACCGCAAGTCGCTCGTCACTGTTCAGAATTCGATTCGCGCAGTTTGCCTGAAGCTACCCATCGGCTCGTCGGCGCGCGAACGGCTGGAGAAGGTCCAAGCACAGGTCGCGGAAACCCTGTGTGCGGAAGTGGCTCGGCGCGTTCATTCCAGCTTGTGTCGGTGAACACGTGGGAAGTGGATCTCAGCTAGTTATTCACACTTATTTGCTCGCCTTCGCGAAATGCCAGGATTTCAATACCCGTCTGCGGATTCACACCACCCTCTTCGCGGAAGCCCATCTTCAAGCAGAAGTCTTTTCCGCCGACAGCTTTATTTGAAAGCCTCACCATGAAGTTCTTTTTTGGATACTTTTTCATGATTTCAATTAAAAAGCGTTCCCCATGTCCCCGTCTCTGAAAGGGTTCTGAAACTACCAAATCGTGGATTTCAACATATGAGGCGAAGGCTGGTTGGTCACCCGGAATAACATATGTTGACGCAACCGCAATTTGGGTCGTCATCTCCCAAATCCAATATTCAATAGGCACGATATGCGCTTTCGTCAGCCGAAACTTGCCTTCAACAACCCCTGTCCTGACCACGTATTCAAATGCGCCTTTTCCAAACTCAGCGTCGAGATCGATGTAGTCCCCTTGACGGGCTGCTGATCTGAGTTCAGTCAAGATAAAAGGAATATCCTTAACTACCGCTTTTCTAATAACGCTGTTCATAAATAATGGATGCTGCACTTATGTAAATAAGCACACTGCACGAAGTGAACCAATCAAACCAACCGCCGTAATGACCATGGCTGGTAGCATCATTGTTCATTGTGCGGGCACAATCATGAATTGTTCACCAAGAGCTACATCGGCTGATTTTAATGAGACTTTAGCGGTCTTTGTTCTTTCGCTTGATCGATCCGACGTCTTTGTCACCGCTCCCGGGCTATCATCTCCATGGGCCTCAGATAGAAAATCTCGGCCAATCTCTCGTCCCGCGAAGAGTCTTCGGTTGCGCTCGCCCTACGCTTTGATTGCGTCCGTTGGGCATCCAGCTACCGTGCGGCCCAAGATCACGTAGAGTGAAGGAGGGACTTCCCAAGCAACTACACCACCCGGGAATCACGGTTTCCAAGAAAACTTACAAGAACCGAAGATGATGCCTTGAGCACATAGTAACATGATAGTATGATACTATCATAATGAAACAGATACTCACGAAGGATGAAGTTGCCAAAACTATCCAGAACCTCCTCGGCCAAGGCAAGAAGCCAACGCTCGCCACTGTTCATGCCGCGATGAACAATCGAGGCTCCATGTCAACCCTTGTCCGCTTCAAGGCGGAAATCGATGCTGCGGCACAATCGCAGGCGGACTCACCTGATGCGTTGAAGGCGTTCCGGGAGGTTTGGGCCTTAGCCGTCGAAGAGGGTCGAAAGCAACAAAACGCAGTTCTCGCCGACCTTCGTGAGAGCGTCAAGGCCCTGGCCACGGAGAATGAACGTCTCGAAGGGACCGCGATTGCAGCGCAGAACCATGCCGGCGACCTTGAAGATGGAAGGACTCGCGCCGAGAGGGAGCTTCAACAAATAAGAGCCCGGGTCGACGGAGAACTACAACAAGCCAAGACCGCATTCTCGGCCGCGAGCACACAAGCCGCAGACGCATTGCAAAAGCTCGCAGAGGCTCAAGCCGCGCACGCTGCCCAAATTGCCACTTTGCAGGCGGATGTGACCAGTGCTGTTCGCAAGGCTCACGAACTTGAGTTGCAGCTCGTGCGTGCCAAGGCCCTGTTGGAGGCGAAGTCCGTCAAACCGCCAACACCACAATCCCGAAAGATCAAGCATCCGAAGGAATCCTGAGATCAGCTATGACCGCTCGGCCCCTGCTAAAACGACGACAGTGGAATCCGCACGGCTTCTGCAGGCTCTGGTCCCTGGTACGACTCTCAAATCGACGTTGACGACAGCCATTGAAACCCCGACTATGCGAAAAAGTCAATAAATCCAGGCATTTTTGATTTAGATAAATCGCACGGACAATCTACCATGTGATGAGCCGGGGAGATCGGCGGGAGCCCATTTTCCACGACGATACGGACCGGCGGCTGTTTCTCCAAACCTTGGAGGAGGCCGGCCAGAAGACCGATTGGCAGATTCACGCCTGGTGCCTGATGTCCAATCACTTTCACTTGGTGGTGGAGACGCCCCGAGCCAATTTGGTGTCCGGGATGAAGTGGCTCCTGGGCACCTACACGATGCGCTACAACCGACGGGAGAAGGAGTTTGGGCATCTCTTCAGCGGACGTTACAAGGCGCTCATCGTCGACGGGAGCGGCAATGGCTATCTCAAGACGGTGTGCGATTACGCGCATCTCAACCCGGTGCGGGCCGGATTGCTTGGGCCGGAGCAGGGGTTGGAGGCGTATCCCTGGAGCAGCTACCCGCAGTATTTGGCCACGCCGAGCAGGCGGCCGGGGTGGCTGCGGGTGGACAGGTTGTTGGGGGAGTGGCGCATTCCCAAGGACAACGCGGTGGGCCGGAGAGTCTTTAGCGAGCAGATGGAGCGGCGGCGGGCGGAGGACTTGAGCAAAGAGTTCAAGCCCGTGGAGCGGGGCTGGTACTTGGGCGGGGAGGAGTTTCGGCGCGAGTTGCTGGAAGCGGTTAGCCGTGGCGCCGGCGCCAGGGCGGCGGGGCCGGAGGCGCGGGAGGCTGGGGAGGCGAAGGCGGAGCGAATCGTGCGGGGGGAGATGAAGCGGCTGCGCTGGGGGGAGAAGGAACTGGCCGGTCGGCGCAAAGGGGATAAGGCCAAGCTGGAGGTAGCGGAGCGATTGCGGCGGGAGACCACAATGACGCTGGCGTGGATCGCCTCCCGGCTGCGGATGGGCACGGCGGCCCACGTGGCGCATCTGCTTTACTGGAAGGAGAGAAAACGTGAGGATTGAAATACTATGTTCCGACCCCTTCACGGGCAGAGTTGCATTGTGGATTCGAGATAGCCACCTCAAGAAAGGACGTTTATCTGGCCGCCAGTAAGTCTCCCTGGCCTTATGATTATTCTCAGGTATTTGCGCTATTGCATTTTCCGGTCTTGCCTACCGTTCTCTCGCGCGATAATCAGGCTCGAATGCCATTTCCTTCGCTACTCTAGCTGGCGTACAGGCAAATGCGTGTTTTATGGCCCGGACGAGTTTTTGGCAACGTGCTCCAAGGCCCTGGAGTTGCTCGCTATGCTGGATCAGCCGCTCTATGAATCCTTGGTGGCGAAAAGAATTACTTGCTGGCTTGAACCTAAAGGAATGGTATCGGTCGATAAATACTTTGGAATAGCGCCGGCCTTTGTGAAGTGGAAGGAACAAGGAATAATCGCAGCCTTGGTATATGCCCAATTTGAACGAGAATCTGCTTTGAAAGGTCCGCATTCTCTGCTCAGCCCAATCAAGCGTCGTGCTGTATACAATGAGATTCTCTCTGCGGCTCGATCATGGCTCGAGGTGCACCGCTTCCCACGTGAGTTATATGACTGTTTCATTCCCCCAACCATGCCAGCGACATGCTGACCAATGCCACGAGCTGCACGGACCATTCCTGTAAATCTCGGTTTGCTCAGTTCAGCTCTGCTTTTGCCGTGTGAGAAGGTACCGGCTGTTGCCCTTGCGTAAACCTCCTACCGTGATCGCCCTAGAACATTACCCTAATCGTCGGACTTTCCTCATCGATGCCTCGGGCAACCTAACCAACCTGGTCGACGGCAAAGGGCAAAGCACGCGGTGGAAATATGACCTATACAGCCGGGTGACCAACAAGACGGACAACCTCGGCAACACGCTCTTTTCCTACGCCTACGATGCGGACGCCCGGCTTACCAGCCGCGCAAGCGCGATGGCCATTACCACGGCCTACCACTATGATGCCGCGGGCAATCTCACCAATGTGGTCTATCCCCACAACACCAACATCGTCCTTGGCTACGACGCCATGAACCGCCTCACGAGCATGGTTGACGCGCTGGGGGGAACCGCTTACTCTTACGATGCTATCGGACAATGTCTGAGCGAAGACGGTCCGTGGGTCAATGA